>Ga0233386_1000317_pt1 | contig 13709 bp, 10 predicted proteins | sample ElkDunMinimDraft_17_FD_191544 | JGI IMG/M metagenome (GOLD analysis project Ga0233386, IMG submission 191544) | Fecal eukaryotic communites from dung pellets of Tule Elk in California, USA - Elk Dung G4 | ecosystem: Host-associated > Mammals > Digestive system > Large intestine > Fecal | place...
CACGCCGTCGACGGTCGCGGCGATCACGCGCTTCTGTTCGTCCTCGAAGCCGGGAATTCCGATCTGCACCTGATCGAGCGCACGGTCCTTCGCAAGCAGGGCGACGCCGTTGTAGGTCTTCTGCCCGGCGAACACGCTGCGATAGCCCATTGCCGCAAGCGCGGTATCGGGAAATTTCGCATCCTCGAGCTTGGTCTCCTGGATGCCAACGACGTCGGGTTGCGCATCGCGCAGCCACTGCTCCAGGTGCGGCAGGCGGACATTGAGCGAGTTGACGTTCCAGCTGGCGATTTTCACGTATGAAGTCCTCTACAGGTCCGCCCATTGTAGGAGCCATGTCCATCGACTCCGGCATGGTTGCGCGCCAACTGCATGCATAGCGATGCCGCCGGCGCCGCGATCGCGGAGGAGTTCGTGGGATCATGGTTCGCGAACGTCCATCCACGAGCGTCGGCGAAGCCGGGTCTTCGCAGGCGAGGCGTCAATCAACTGCGATGCAAGCTCGGCCGGCGTTTCCGCGTTGCAGCTTGACCTGCCGCCGCTGTCGATCCATCGCAGCGCCGCGAGGGGTGCAGGGCAGTCGCCGAGAATCCGAGGTGCGCGACTCTGCAGAGGCCGACAGACCCCAGGCGCCCGTGGACTGCCTCATCGCGCACGCGTCGTGGTGTATCGAAACTGCAGGCGGTTCAACGCGGGTCACGGCACAAGGTCGTGACGACGTGCGGCGCAAGGTTGCGCGGCAGCAGGCGCACCAGACCCGGATTGCTTTGCACACGCTCCGCTGGCCTCGATCGTGAACAGGCCCTCGCAGTCGCGTTCACCCGGCTTTGTCCTGCCAAGCCCATGATGGGCTGACGCGGGCTGCGGATGGCCATTCATGTTCGATCTGCACTGCCACATGCTTCCCGGCATCGACGATGGGGCGACGAGCCTTTCCATGTCGCTCGAAATGGCGCGCATGTCCGTGGCGGACGGCATCCGGGTCACCGCATGCACGCCTCATATCTACCCGGGCCTTTACGAGAACACCGGGCCGGGCATCCGCGTCGCAATCCTCGCCCTGCAGGCCGAGCTCGATCGCGAGGGCATCGCGCTCCGTCTGGTGGAGGGGGCGGACGTGCATCTCGACCACGGCCTGATCGAAGGTGTCCGCAGCGGGCGCATCCCCACACTGGCCGGTTCGCGTTACCTGCTGTTCGAACCGCCCCACCATGTGGCCCCGCCGCGGCTCGATGACACGCTCTTCGAACTGTTGACTGCGGGAATCGTCCCGGTCATCACGCATCCGGAGCGCTTGTCGTGGGTCGAGCAGCATTACGAGACCTTCCTTTTGGCCGCCAGCCGCGGCGCCTGGATCCAGGTGACTGCGGGCGCACTGACGGGGCGGCACGGGCGCCGGCCGAAATACTGGGCGGATCGTTTTGTCGGCGAAGGCCATTGCCACATCCTGGCAACGGATGCCCACGATCCACGGCGTCGTCCGCCGTTGCTGGCGGAAGCGCGTGAGGCGGCTCAAAAGCTGGTCGGCCCGCAGGAGGCCGTGCATATGGTGGAGACCAGGCCCTCCGGAATCCTCGATAACCGCCCGACCGATGCATTGCCCCCACTGCAGGCGCCAGCAACGCCCCCCGCCCGGCGTGGCTTTCTGGGCAGGTTCCTGCGTACCGGTTGATACCCCCGATCCCTTCGAGGTGTCCGATGAAAGGCATGTCCCGAGGTCTGCTGGCGTTGCTGTTCGCCCTCGCGCTGTCCGCGTGCGCATCTTCGAACCGTGCCGCGCACAACGAGAACATGGGACGTGTACTGCCGCCGCCCGATACCACCACCGCCTCGGGGGCTTACGAGGGCGCGACCGATTACCGGGTCGGCGCCCAGGACCTGCTGGAGATCAGTGTGTTCGGGGTGGAAGAACTCAAGCATCAGGCCCGGGTCAATTCCAACGGCCTCATCAACGTGCCGCTGGTCGGCAGCGTGATGGCGGGTGGCCGCACCATTCCCGAACTGGAGCAGGAACTGGGGAAGCGCTACGCCGAAGGTTATCTGCAGAACCCGCAGGTGAGCATTTTCGTCAAGGAGTACACCAGCCAGCGCGTCACGCTCGAGGGAGCGGTCAAGAAGCCCGGCATCTATCCGCTGACGGGCCGGACGAGCCTGTTGCAGGCCATCGCGATGGCGGAGGGCCTGGATGAATTCGCTGATCTGGAAGGCGTGGTGCTGTTCCGCGAGGTCGACGGCGAGCGCATGGCGGCGGCCTTCGACGTGGCGGCCGTGCGGCGCGGCGACATGCCCGACCCGCAGATCTACGGCGATGACGTCATCGTGATCGAACGCTCCGGCAGCAAGTCCGCTTTTCGCGAGTTTCTGCGCGTGGTTCCAGCACTCGGCCTGTTTTTTGCCCTCTGAACCGATTCACGAGGATAAACGGCAATGGATGACGATCAGCTTCCGGTTCCGCCGGACGGCGACGACGGTCGCAAACGGCCGACCAACGTCAACAGATCGCTGCAAACGAATGATCCCCGCTCGGTTGCGGTGGACATGTTCGACGACAAGCGCAGCCACGACAGCGAAGAGATCGATCTGGTCGCGTACTGGCAACTGCTCGTCAAGCGCCGCTGGCTGGTGCTGGGCATTCTCGCGGCGGTGGTCGCGCTGGCGCTGATCGTCACTTTGATGATGCCACCGATCTATCGGGCCACCGCAGTACTGCAGATCGACCGGGAATCCGTGCAGATCCTCCAGGTGGAGGGGGTGGGCAACGCCGAGGCCGCGGCGCCGGACTTCCTGACCACGCAGTACGAACTGTTGCGAAGTCGTTCCCTTGCCGAGCGCGTCGCCAACGAGCTGGCGATCGACGCCGCGACGATGGAACGTCTGGATGCCACCGGCTGGTGGCAACGCGCCACTGCGGTGCTACGTCCGGGCGCCAATGATTCCAGCGATGCCGATGAACCCGAGGCGGAAGCCGATCAGCTCGCCGCGCTGCGGCAGGCGGTGGCGATCGTCCGCGAGGGCCTGACGGTCGAGCCGGTGCGCAATTCCCGCTTGGTGCGCGTGCATTTCGACTCGACGCTGCCGGCGTTCAGCACGCGTGTGGTGAATGCGGTCGCGGATGGCTTCGTCGCCCATGCCATCGAGCGCAAGTTCGACGCGTCGTCCTATGCGAGCCGTTACCTCGAAGAACAACTCGCATTGGCGAAGGGGAGGCTGGAGGAGTCGGAGCGCGCCCTGGTGGCGTTCGCAGCGCGCGAGAACATCGTCGCCAGTGGTGAGGGCGGACAGAGCCTGGAGAGCCAGAACCTCGGCGCGCTCAACGAAGCACTGGCCGCAGCCCAGGACGACCGCATCCGCGCGCAGGCGGCGTGGAGCCAGGTGTCGGGTGGCGGCGCACTTCCGGCGGGCGCCATCAGCAACTCGATCCTCAACGTGCTGCAGCAGCAGCGTGCAGGGCTCAACGCGCAATACCAGCAGCAGCTGCAGACCTACAAGCCGGAGTATCCGAGCATGCAGGCGCTGCAGGGACAGATCGAGGAGGTCGACAGGCAGATCGGCCAGGAGCGCGCTTCGGTGCGTGCGTCGATCCAGGCGGAATACGACGCCGCGCAGTCGCGGGAGAACATGCTGGTGTCCCAGCTCGACACCCTGCGCACGCGGACGCTCGACGTCGACAACCGCTCGATCGACTACAACATCCTGCGGCGCGAAGTCGACACCAACCGCCAGCTCTACGACAGCCTGCTGCAGCGCTACAAGGAAGTCGGCGTGGCGGCGGGAGCAGGCGTCGGCACCAACAACGTGTCCATCGTCGACCGCGCCATGTTGCCAACCGGGCGCTACAAGCCGAACCTGCTGCTCAACCTCGCGATCGGCACGTTGCTCGGCCTGATACTCGGCGTCGTGGTCGCCTTCGTGCTCGAATTCATGGATGACACCATCAAGACGCCCGAGGATCTGGAGCAGCATCTGCGCCTGCCTCTTCTCGGCGTGGTGCCGAATCTTCGCAAGGGCAATATCGCCGAGGCCATTGCCGACCCGCGCTCCGCCTTTTCCGAGAGTTACCGCTCGGTCCGGACCGCGCTGCAGTTCTCCACCGATCACGGCGTGCCCAAGGTATTGCTGGTGACCAGCGCGAGCTCCGCCGAAGGAAAGTCGGTCACCGCGCTCACGCTCGCACGCAACTTCGCCCAGCTCGGCAAGCGTGTGCTGCTGGTGGAGGCCGACCTGCGCAATCCATCGCTCCATCGTGCGATGGGCGTTCGCGCGGAGCGGGGCCTGTCGAGCCTGCTCGCCGGCGCGGCGGATATCTCGGACGTGGTACGCGACACCGACGAGGCCAACCTGCAGGTCATCCTGGCCGGCCCGCTGCCGCCGAATCCCGCAGAACTGCTGTCGGGCAGCCGCCTGTGGTCGATGCTCACGACCGCGGCCGAGAAGTACGACCAGGTGATCATCGATGGCCCGCCGGTACTCGGCATCGCCGATGCGCCGATCCTGTCGAATGTCGTGAATGGCACCCTGCTGGTGGTGAACTCCGGGAAGACGCGAATCAAGACGGCCCAGGCCGCGATCAAGCGCCTGGCCGCCGCACGTGCGCACATCATCGGCGCCGTGCTGACGCACTACGATGCCAAGGTCGCCGGTTACGGCTACAACTACGAGTCCTATTACGCCTACGGCACGACGCCGAAGATCGGCAAGGGCTGACGCAGGAGCACTGCGATGACTGCAGGCGGAGAGGCGCTCGACCTTGCGCTGGGACTGCTTCGGTCTCCCGCACATCGCCGTGTCCTGCAAGGGCGCCCGCTGCCGGATGGGATGACCGAGCTGCTCGAGGTGGCGTCGGGGTCCGTCGCCGCGCAGCGGTCGGCGGCCGGGCGCATGCGTGCCAGCCCGGGTCACCTGCGGGAAGCCGCGCGGTTCTTCGTGCAGCAGGTGTTGTTCACCGATGAGAACGATGCGTACCGCATCCTCGGCGCCGACGCAGGCGCCGCCGACTCGCTGCTACGACGGCATCACCGCTTGCTGCTGCGGTGGTTGCATCCCGACCACAATCCGGGCGCGCTGGCGTGGGAAACCACCTTCGCGCATCGGGTCAACCAGGCCTGGAACCAGGTGCGCACACCGGCGCTGCGGGGCAGTTACGACGACATGCTGGCGACCACGGTGGTCGGGCCGCGGATCCGTCCGGTCGGCGTACGGCTGTCTGCCGCCGGCGTCACCCCGTTTTCCGGTGTCGAGGAGCCCGGGTCGCGGCTTGCTCCGTGGCTGGTCCTGCTGCTTGGTCTGCTCTGTCTGCTGCTGGCCTGGCTCGCCGTGCGCGGCGACCGTCGGGTCGACCACCGGGATCCGCCCCTCACGGCGGTACGGCGAGCGATCGCTCCGACTGTTGTCGGGGCGCCCGCCGTAGAGATGACCACGGCCCCCGTGTCCCTTGAACAGACCGGTCCTGACCAGCCGGGCCGGTGGGTCGCCTCCCAGTTGCCCACCCATGCTTCGTCACCCCAGGCGCCCCTCTCAGCCGCCACGATCCTCGACGACTACGCAACGGTGCGACCGGTCCAGCCCACCCCGACGGATCCACAGCAGCCAGATGACATCGAGGCTCGCGCGCAACTCGACGTTACGTTGGAGCCATTGCCACTGATGGCCTATGTCGAGCCTGCCGCGACTCTGGAGGATATGGTCGTGCCGGATGAGCCCCAAGTGGTTCCACCCGATCCGCTCCAGCTCCTGCGCGAAGCCGACGCCACGGTCGCGCATCTGGCGAAGTACCTGGCGTCACCCGGGGTCGCGCCGCCCAGCTGGCGTGGCTCAGCAGTGGAACGCAGCGCGCGGGAACTACGCACGGCGTTGGGGGAACGGATGACGGCCGTCCATCCGGCTGAGTTCTCTCTCCACACCCCCAACTGGCTCCTCGGCAGTGATGTCGCCACCCTCAACACCGCCTATCAGCTGGAACATGCGGGCAGCACGCTAGAGACGGGATTGATGCAGGTACGCCTGGAGCGCGGACTGGACGGCTGGCAGGTGGCGACCGTGCAGCTGGAGCCGGCGCGATGACGGTGGCTCGCAGGATCGTGTTCGTCCTGTTCGTGTTGGGTCTCGGAAGCCTGTCGTTGTGGTTGTTCGGAACCCGGGATGCCGCCGACGCGCTCGAGGCGGACCTCGCCCGCGCACGCGCGCATCTCGCAGCGGGCGAGCGGGCGGAGGCCGCCGCCCTGGCGCGGCAGGTTCTGGCGCGTGAGCCTTTGCGCGGCGAAGCTTTCGCGCTGCTCGCGCCAGCGCTTGCCGACACCGGCACGCCGGCCGAGGTCCTGGCGCGCTACGAGATCGCTGTACGGCGTGCGCCGCGCGACGCCCACGTGCGCAGCTGGCTGGCGGCCCACGCCCTGCGACATGGTGACTACGCCAGCGCGGCTGACCAGCTGGATGCATTGATGACCGTCTCGCCGCGCTATCGCGATGCGGCAATGGCAGTGCTCGGGCAGCTCGTCGCCGATCCGCAGTTCGCGGACGTGCTTGCACGTCACTTCGTCGACCGCCCGCAGTGGCGGGGCCGCTTGCTGCGATATCTGGAGAGCGACGGTCCTCCCGGAGCGCTCGACACCCTGCACGGCGCGCTCGGGCGCCACGGCCAGCTCGACGAGGCGGATGTCGCACGCTGGCTCGCCGGGCTGATCCGACGCGGGCGCTGGGGGGATGCCTATGTCGCCTGGGTTGGCACGCTCCCCGGGCCGCCGGAGCGCCTGCCGCAGCCCTGGAACGGCGCCTTCGACGAGGCCCCCACATCGGTCGGCTTCGACTGGCATCTTCATCGCACCGCGGGCGTCGTGGCGCAGCGCGTCACAACGCCCGACGGTCACGCGATGCGGTTCACCTTCCTGGGCCGGCCCGTGGCCACCGTCGGGCTCGAGCAACCCCTGCTGCTGGCGCCTGGCCTGCATGTCCTGCGCGCGCGGATGCGCACCGCCGATCTGCGCGCCAGTCGTGGACTGGAATGGACGCTCACCTGCGGCGACAACCGCACCCGCATCGCCGACGGAGCCCGCGTGCGCGATTCCGCGGGGTGGAACGAATTCAGCCTCGAATTCGACGTTCCGGAGGATGAGCACTGCACCGGCCAATGGTTGCGACTCGTCAATCCGGCGCCTCGCGGGGTCTCGCAGGGCTTGCGTGGTGAACTGATGGTCACGGACGTGCGGATCGAGCCAGGCGGCTAGAACTTGATGTCGCTGAGAGCGACATCCTGATTCGGCTGGCCGCTTTCGACGATGAACGGGCCTCGCCGCCCAAGTCAGCCGGGCTGTCACATTGCTTGCACGTAAGCATCACATATCCGACTGATTTTACGGGTGTTTTCATGCGGAAATGCGTTGCTATGCACAGTGGGCAGGCCTATGCTCGATACCGAACTGTCCGGTCGCATGCTCCCCCATTTCGGAAGGACGTCGTATGAACAAGTCTCTATTGCTCGCCGCATTGCTGTGCGCTGCGGCGACTGCCCCGACCTTTGCCCAAGGGCAAAGTGCGCCAACGCTTCGAGTCGACTCCGGTAGCGCGATGACCAGCCAGGGCGGTGAGTTCGCTCCAGCGGCCTCCGGCACCCAGGTTCCCGCCGGCAGCCGCGTGATGCTGGCGGAAGACAGCCGCGCCACGCTCGTCTATCCCGATGGCTGCTTGCAGCCGTTGTCTTCGGCGGGCGTGTACACCGTGCCCCCCGCATGTGTCGCCGCTGAGCGCAGGGGTGCGAGCGGGGTCGACTGGGGCGCCGTTGGCATCATTGGCGGCAGCGTGGCAGCCATCGTGGCGATCGCCGAGGGCACCCTGGACGATTCGGATCCGCCGCAGCAGCTGCCGCCGCGGGTGGCGCCGCCGCCGGTCAGCCGCTGAGACACCCCATGTCGTGAGCCTGCGGGACGGGATTGCACCCGTCCCGTGTCGTTAGGGGGTGGCAATGCGCCGAATGGACACTTCGCATGTCGCCATTGATGCTGGCGATGTCGCCGCCACCGCCGCCGTCTGCGTTCTGCTGACGGCGGCCCTGCTTGGCGGCGGTAGTTCGCAGGAGGCGGGTCGTGGCCTCGCCCTGGCCGTGGCACTGGCAGTGCCGTTACTTGCGTGGGGGGTCTGGCGCTGGCTGCGTAGCTCATCTTCCGCGGTACCGAGCGCGTGGCTCTGCCTGCTCGCGCTGGTGGCGGCACTTCCGTTGCTGCAACTTCTTCCTCTGCCCGCTGGCTGGGGTGGCGAAGGGCGTCGCGATCTGAATGCCGACCTGGCCACACTGGGCGTTGCCCAGGCGGCCCGCTGGTCCCTGGCCCCGGGCGCTGTCACTGTCGCGATGCTGTCGCTCCTGCCTGCCGCGGCGGTTCTTGTGCTGACGCTCAGCCTGCGGACGCGTGGCCAACGTGTGGTCCTGGCCGCGATCGTGGGACTTGCGATGGCCAGCCTGCTGCTCGGCGTCGCCCAGCTCGGCGCCCCCCAGGAAAGCGTGCTCAACCCCTACCCGCAGTGGGCGCCGGCGATGAACGGCTTCTTCGCCAATCCGAATCACCAGGCCACGTTGCTGGTGATCGCCGCCACGCTGGCATGTGCGGGAGCCGCGCATGCGCTGGCCAACTGGCAACCTGGCCGCCCACGGCGCGCGCTGACCGTGCTGGCCTGCGTGGTGGCGATACTGCTTTCGCTTACCGCATTGCCGTTGACCGGCTCGCGTGCGGGCATCGTGCTGGTGATCCTCGCGCTCGGCATGGTGGTCGCATTGCAGTGGCCCCTCTTGCGTGGCTCGCGGCGAGGCCGGCTTGCATTGGCCGGGGGGCTGGCCGTGGCCGTGGCCGGGCTTCTGGCGGCATTGCGCTGGATGCGGGTCGATGCCGTCGACGAGCTGCGCGCGCCGCTGCGCGCTGCCACCAGCGAACTCGCCACCCGCTTCTCGCCGCTGGGCAGCGGGGTGGGCAGTTATGTCCCGATTTTCGAGCAGGAAGCGCCGCGCAGCCTGTTGATGAGCGAGTACGTCAATCACGCACACAACGAATATGTGCAGTGGCCGCTGGAAGCGGGATTTGCCGCCATCGCGTTGATGCTGGCGGGGGCAATGCTGCTGGTGGCTACCTTCGTCGCCATCCAGCGGCAGCCGCCGGACGATCGCATGCTGCGCCAGTCCGCATTGCTGGGGCTGCTCGTCATCCTCGCGCATTCGCTTGTGGATTATCCGCTGCGTACGCCCGCCCTGTTGGCCATCGCTGCGGCGTTGGCGGGCATTGCCGCTTCCGCCTCGTTCATGCGTCCCGGAGTCGTCATGAGCGGTTGACTGTCACCCATCCATGCACATGCCTCCCCTTGAGTCGTGTGCACCACGTCCGATGGTCCGCATCACCGCTGAACAGGACGCTTGCCCGCAATGACTGCTTACCAGCACCTTCGTGAAGTCCTGCGGGCGGATCCGCGGTCATGGCTGATCACCGGCGTAGCCGGTTTCATCGGTTCAAACCTGCTGGAAACCCTGCTGAAGTTGGACCAGCGTGTGGTGGGCCTGGACAACTTCGCCACCGGGTTCCGCCACAACCTGGAGGAAGTGCGGGGGCTGGTGACGCCTGAGCAGTGGGAGCGTTTCACCTTCATCGAAGGCGATATCCGCGACCCCGGGGACTGCGCCCGCGCCTGCCAGGATGTGGAGCATGTGCTGCATCAGGCGGCGCTTGGCAGCGTGCCGCGCAGCCTTGCCGACCCTGCCAACACCAACGCCGCCAATATCAGCGGCTTCCTCAACATGCTCGTGGCGGCGCGCGATGCGAAGGTGCGCAGCTTCGTCTACGCGGGCAGCAGTAGCACCTACGGCGACCACCCGGCGCTTCCCAAGGTGGAGGAGCGCATCGGCAAGCCGCTCAGTCCATACGCCGTGACCAAGTACGTCAACGAGCTGTACGCCGACGTGTTCGCGGGGAACTACGGCTTCAAGACCATCGGCCTGCGGTACTTCAACGTATTCGGTCCGCGCCAGAACCCGGACGGCGCATATGCCGCCGTGATCCCCAAATGGACGGGATCGCTGCTCCGGGGCGAGATCGTGTGGATCAACGGCGATGGCGAAACCAGTCGCGACTTCACCTATGTGGCCAATGCCGTGCAGGCCAACCTGCTGGCCGCAACGACGGGCAATGCCGAGGCGCAGAACGCGGTCTACAACGTCGCCGTGGGCGATCGCACCACGCTCAATGACCTGTTCGCCCTGTTGCGCGACAACCTCGTGGAGCACGGTGTGGCGCTGGCTGCCACGCCGAGCTACCGGGAGTTCCGCGCCGGTGACGTGCGCCATAGCCAGGCCGACACCGGCAAGGCCCGGCGTCTGCTCGGTTACGCGCCCACCCATCGTCTGGCAGCCGGCATCGGTGAAGCCATGCCCTGGTACGTCCGCAATCGGGCCGTTTAGCCCGGGTGGGTGCCGACACCTTTCCGCAACATCCGCGCGTCACGGACCCCAGTCGAATGGCCAATCTGCCCAGTCCCGCCAATACCCGTATCGCCGTCGTCGGTCTCGGCTACGTCGGCCTGCCGCTGGCGGTGGAGTTCGGCAAGCAGTACGACACCGTCGGATTCGACATCAACCAGAGGCGTATCGCCGAGCTCCGGGACGGCCGCGACGCCACTCTGGAGGTGGAGCCGGAATTGCTGGCAGAAGCCGTCGGTCTGGTCTTCACCAGCGAGCTGGATGGCATCGCCGGGTGCAACGTGTACATCGTCACCGTGCCGACGCCGATCGACAACGCGCGTCGCCCGGACCTTGCACCGTTGCGTCGCGCCAGCGAAGCGCTGGGCACGGTGCTGAAGACCGGCGATACCGTGGTGTACGAAAGCACCGTATATCCCGGCTGCACCGAGGAAGTGTGCGTGCCGATCCTCGAACAGATGAGCGGCCTGACCTTCAACCAGGACTTCTTCTGTGGCTACAGCCCCGAGCGCATCAACCCCGGCGACAAGGCGCACCGCGTCACCAATATCCTCAAGGTGACCAGTGGCAGCACGCCGGCCACAGCCGACTTCGTGGACGCGATGTATGCCAGCGTCATCACTGCCGGCACCCACAAGGCCAGCAGCATCAAGGTGGCCGAAGCGGCGAAGGTCATCGAGAACACCCAGCGCGATCTCAACATCGCGCTGATCAACGACCTGGCGATCCTGTTCAACAAACTGGGCATCGATACGCTCGAAGTGCTCGAAGCCGCAGGCACCAAGTGGAACTTCCTGCCATTCCGTCCGGGTCTCGTGGGCGGGCACTGCATCAGTGTCGATCCCTACTACCTGACCCACAAGGCGCAGGAGGTCGGGCACCACCCGCAGGTGATCCTGGCGGGCCGCCGTACCAACGACAGCATGGGTCCCTACGTGGCCGACCAGGTCATCAAGCTCATGGTGCGCAAGGGCATCAACCCGGTGCAGGCGCGCATCCTGATCCTCGGGCTGGCGTTCAAGGAGAACTGCCCGGACCTGCGCAACACGCGCGTGGTGGACATCGTCGAGGCGCTGAAGGGCTACAACGCAAGGGTGGATGTGTGCGACCCGTGGGTGAATGCTGAGGACGCGGAGCACGAGTACGGCCTGAAACTGGTGTCGCCGGGGCAGGCGGAGTACGACGCCATCGTGGTGGCGGTCGGGCACGACCAGTCCCGACAGCTCGGGGCCGCCGGCATACGCGCCTACGGGCGGCCCGACGCGGTCCTCTACGACGTGAAGTGCGTACTGCCACGGGAGGCGGTGGATGGCAGGCTCTGAGCAACAGTCCGGTGTTCTTCTTGATGCGCGTCAGGAGTTCTTCGTTTCGCCCTCGCAAGGCGTTCCGGGTGCCTCGGCAGAGTCCGGCCGTGCCAGGAACAGCGGAATGATCGATGGCGGGCAACCGAGCGATCGCGGGGTCCTTCAACCACCCGAGCAGGTGACCAGATGAGGCAGGTGATCAAGCGAGTGAGGGACACGCCGTTCGTACTCTCGAGCTGCGTCCTGCTGCTGCGTGGGTTCCGTGCGATCGGGGTATTCACATCCCGCGACGTCTACATCCACGTGCCATTTCGAGGGACCTTCTCCGTCGACTGCGGGCAGGGACGGTCTTTCCGGATGATCAGTCGCGGCCACAAGATCGAGAACGGCCTTTACTGGGACGGCTTGCGCGCACACGAACCGGAAAGCATCCGGTTCTGGATCGACCGGGCCGCCACTGCCGGCGTCGTGCTCGATGTCGGTGCGAACAGCGGACTGTTTGCCCTGGCGGCGGCGGCAGTGGGCGCCGGGGAGGTCCATGCATTCGAACCGCTCCCGCGGGTCCACGCGATCCTTGCCGGAAACGTCGCCAGCAACCCGCAGCTTCCCCTGCAGGCCTGGCCCGTGGCCGTCGGGGCGTTCGACGGGGTCGCGGACCTGTTCGATCCCGGCGGAGAGGCACCCTCCAGCGCCAGCCTTTCGCCGAAGTTCGCGGCAGAGCACTTCGACGCGGTGCCCGTCGAGAAGGTGGACGTCATGAGCATCGATTCCTTCTGCGCCGGGCGCGGCATAGACCGCGTTGACCTGATCAAGATCGACGTGGAGGGTTACGAGGTGAATACCCTGCGAGGCATGCAGCGGATCGTCGCTGCCTCCTCGCCCGCGATCCTGATGGAAGTGCTGCCTGGCCAGGAAGCGGAGCTGCGAGAGACGGTCGAGACCCTCTGGCCCGGAAAGTTCGCGTGGTCGCCGGTCGACGAAGGCGATGGCGAGGTTTCCCGGAACGTGACACTCGTTGACAGGCGTGCTGGCAGCCAAAGACCGGTTGCCGGAGTACTGGATTGAGCAACAAGGCGCCAAGCCTCAGCCGGCAGCTGCTCACATCGGCCGGCTGCACCCTGGGGGTTCGCGTCGCCGCGATCCTGGCCTCCATGGCCGCGGCCATCGTGCTCGCACGGGCGATGGGTCCGGGTGCGTTCGGCACATACGCCTACGTGTTCGCGATCTCCAGCCTGCTGGCGGCGCCCGCACAGCTGGGAATTCCCGCGCTGGTGACCCGCGAAACCGCGCGAAGCCATGCACTCGAAGCCTGGCCGGAAATGAAAGGACTCTGGCGCTGGGCATACCGGTCCATCCTCGCGATGTCGATGACGCTGGCTGCCTGCGGCCTGCTCTACGTGGTCCTCGATCGCGGTGAAGGCGATGCCCAACGCGCGTGGACCCTCGCCGCGGGTTTCCTGCTCGTGCCCCTGATCGCGCTGAGCAGTGCACGGGGGGCCGCCTTGTCCGGCCTGCGGTTCGTTGCGCGGGGGCAGTTTCCGGACGGGGTCATGCGGCCGCTCCTGCTGATCCTGTTCGTCGGCACGGCGTGGATGCTGGGTGGAAGCATCTCGGCGCCGTCTGCCATGGCTTGGCATGTGCTGGCGGCCGCGATCTCGCTGGTGGCAGGGACCGTGATGCTGCTGAAGATGCGCCCTGATGCCTTGCCGGCGGCTGTTGCCGACACTGCGCGGGCAGCCGAATGGTGGCGCGCTGCGCTTCCACTGGCGTTGGTCACGGGTCTGCAGGCCCTGAACGAGCAGGTCGGCCTGGTCGTGCTCGGATACTACCGGCCAGACGAGGAGGCGGGTCTCTACAAGGTCGCGACATCCGCCGCCGCACTCACCCTGCTCGGCATGCAAGCGACCGCCCTGGTGGCCGCGCCGCATATCGCGAGGCTGCACGCGCTGGGAGATCGAGAG
>Ga0233386_1000318_pt1 | contig 13589 bp, 6 predicted proteins | sample ElkDunMinimDraft_17_FD_191544 | JGI IMG/M metagenome (GOLD analysis project Ga0233386, IMG submission 191544) | Fecal eukaryotic communites from dung pellets of Tule Elk in California, USA - Elk Dung G4 | ecosystem: Host-associated > Mammals > Digestive system > Large intestine > Fecal | place...
TCTGGAACAGTTTCCATACTATCCAAATTAATATCTCGTAAATAACCACAATGATAAGCATTATCACTACTACGAGTAGTATCATTACCAACAGGCCAATCAGGTCCATACTCATCTAAAAGTTTTTTAACTACTTCTTTATTTTTTAATTGAGTATTAGGAATTTTTACGTTAGTGACTTCGTACATAGCCATGTCAGGAGCCTTTTTATGTAAATCAGTATCTGCATAAGAAATACCTTCACTATTACGATAATAAAGTTCTGATAATAAATCAGAAACATAAAATCCTTCCTTAAGAGTTAAATAACTAGCTTCTACCCATTTAACATCTGATTTAATCATCTCATTAACAGTTTCTACTGCTAATTTAACATTTTTAATTTCAAAAATTTTATGATTACCCTGACTATCACGCATTAGTTCGTATTCAATATGATAACGTGCTTTTCCATCAGGTAACGCTCTATTATCTAAATGTAAGAATCCTATAAACTGAGGATCTGCTTGTACGGCGTTAAGTGTAGTAACACCTTCTCCAGTAGATGTATTAATAAAATTATACTCTTGTTTCTCCCCTTGTTTATTAAGATAATACATAGTTAAATCTTTATTATGAATTTCAAAAGAAGGTCTTGTGTAGCCGTGACTAGCATCATCAAACCTAGATTCAATCACATCCATAACATTATTACTTAATGTTACACCGTCAGAATAATCATTAGCATGATCACTTACTCCAAGTTTACCTATAGCTTTAACAGTATCCCTATCAAAACTGAATGGTATATTATCTATATTTTGCATTTCACTAGGGATCCAACTATAGAAAGTAGTAAATATTCCTAATATTTCATTCCAACATAAATTCCAAGATTTTTCGTGAGTTCCATGTAGGTTATCGTAGAAAGTAAACATTACATCATGTTTAAAAGCATTGTAGAATGTTTTAACGTTTCTAACACCGATAATAGGAGTTAACTCACGTTCAGAAAGAGTGATATTTTGATTCAAGAACTCTTGAACTCTCATATCAGAAATCAATTCAATTTGTCCTTCTTTGACTCGCCAAATTTTCTTAGCAACTGTATCAACTCCATAAACACCGCTTGGAGTCTTTATTATACTATCTTTCCATTGACTTCCATAAGTATCACTTATAATATTTAAATCTGAAAGAATTTGATAAGAATGTTCTGCTTGATTATTAATAGAAACTAAACCAATACCATGCTCAAATACAATAAGTAGAGCATTTTTAAGTTCTACTAATTTAGTAATTGATCCATGTGTCATTGGATAATCTTTGTGATTCATAGTTCTAATAACCCTAAATCCATTCTTGTAAGCATCATTAATATGTATATCAGAAAACACAATTCTATTTTGGAATTCCTGTTTAATGTATGGAACATCCGGAACTTCAAAATAATATTTCTCACTAACAGATTTTGTAAATCCTTTGTTATACTGATCGGAATCTGGAATTTTTTGATTTCCATCCGCTAATTGACCATAGTGAGGATAAAAACTTCGATAATTACCACACATCAAATACTCATCAACATTTGATTTATCAATAGTTCGAATATTTAAATTATAACTAGAACGTAATTGGAATGTTAACCACATACCTAATTTAACAGCATTAACGTCTCCTAAATTTATATTCGCGTAATTTTCTGGTTTATCAGGGTCGTAATTATCTCTCCATGAATTAGAATCTACTATATCATCATTATAAGGAGCCGAAGGATCATTAAAGTTTCTAATGATACGATGCGTATACTGACATACGTAACAATCTCCTCTATAACAAGTAATATCAAAATCTTTTATTTCTTCTTCAGATTCTTGTAGAATAGAAGTTTTCTTATTTATAGTATTAATATCAATTCTATCAGATATAGCATAAAAAGCAGAAGTATCTTGAGCTCTTAATTGTAAATATTCATATATTTTATTATCTCTATATCCAGGTATCATAATATTAACTTGATCTCCAGCATGACCCGCATATTCATCCATACCTACAAAAGAACCAAAATTACCTCTAATAATATCTGAGTTATCTTTTTTATTTATAGAATCATCGAAAGTTTTTCCTATAAATTTATAAGTATAAGCTTCTTCAGGATAACCGGCTCTTGCGCAGTATTTACTATCTCCTATCATTTTTATAGGACAACTATCTGGAACTCCTACTAGTTTAACATTATAAAATTTATTATCAGATTGAACTTGATAATTTGACACATAGAAATGTCTTAAATAGCTTTCCAAATAACCGTCTGATAAGAAATTGTATATAGGTTGTTCGTGAGAAAGTCTAACTGCAAATTTATCTCCTGTCAAAAATTGATTATAATAAGGTAGATTAACTTGATAATCAGGTACTATAATGGCTCCTGGAGTATTTTTAGAAGAATCTTTTATAATATATCTAGATTCTAAGTCATGTGTTAATTTACGACTTTCATCAGTTTCTTTTCTTTCATAACCTTCAGGAATAGATTCATCACGTCCTTTTACAGCTTTAGCAGCTCTTTTATTTCTATTTTGTCTAGCCTTCATTGCTGCAGATTGAGCTCCAATAGCTACAGCAGATACACCAACAGCTGCACCAGCAACTATTCCAATAGTACCTATAGCACTAGCCATACCCGCAGTAGTAGCAATAGCTAAAGAAGCACCTACAGCAACTGCAGCAGCCCCACAAGTGAATACTGTAGCAACTGCCGCCACGGCTAATACAGCTACAACACCTAAAGCAGTCAATAATTTTTTTCCTGTACCTATAGGTTTTTTGTCGAGATTGAAATAATAACGACCAAGAAAACCTTCTGAAACATAATTAATATCATTTATATCAGAAGTTTCTATAAATGAATTTTCTGAAGTTATATTATCAACTACGCCCGATAAGGTAGGGATGGTTGGAGTTCTTGATTCTTTATCCAAACCAACGACTAGACCTTGAGCCATTGTTAAAGGAAGTCTTTTTTGTCTTACAAAGAAAAAGCCTTTACAATAATTTTTTAATTCTGTAATAACTGAATTATGAGCAGTTATATTAATACCTAAAACTGGAAAAGGACTACTTACTTCTTGAGAAAGTTGTATAACTCCTTTAGCATTTTCATTATCAGAAATACCTCCAATTATAATATAATTTTCTTCAGAATAATCTATATTAGCGAGTACTTCTTGTAATTCTTTACCTTCATTAAGCTCTTTATCAGCTCTATATCTATAATCGTCTTTATTTAAAATAGATATATTAGTAGCTCCTCTAATATTAAATACAGGAGATAAACTTCCATCTTTTAATATATAAACAACTCCTATCCTATACAACTCTCCAGGCCAATACCCTGTTTTATCGTAAATATATTGAGAATTATAATAACCTTCTGATTTAGCCGAAATATTATAATCAGCATCTATTCCTCCATTCTGTAATGGATACTCTTCTTCAGACTTATACGGACAAAAACATAAAGACAATTTAGATAATAAATCATACTCAACTTTAGACTTATGTATATTAGCCATGAACAAACGATTGGCTGCTGTACATTGAGTTTGAGCATTTTGAATTACATCAAAAGAACTGTTAATTTCCTCTAAGGTTACTTCTGTTTCATTTTCATCTCCATTAATTAAGACAATACAAGTTCCAGAACTAGAAATTAAAAAGTTTTTATCAATACGTTTAGCTTGAACTACGTAATTACTATTAACATCAGAAGAATATCTAGTATAGTATACTTTTACATAGGAATATCCTACGTCTATATTAGATAATTGAAAACGAACACTTTTTATACTATTCTCGTCTCTTATACCTGTATCTACAGATTGTGGGGAATTACCTATAAAAACACTAACTAAACCTGATTCCGCTACCCAATCAGACTCATTACCATCAGCATCTGCATATTTAAAATAAAAGTGATAATTACCTACTTTCATATTTCCACTTGAAGTTCCTAAGTATTCAAGTTTAGGGATTTTATTAACATTTTTAAACAAAGAAGTATCAACATCAAATTGATCTCCCTGATCGTATATATTAGTGTCATTATCACCTTTTCTATCTGCTATTTTATAAGTATTACGTCCAGTTACAGTAAATCTGCTATTAATTAAACGTGGTATATTAATACCGTCATTTAATATTAAATTCACAGATCCATCATAACTATATTGAGGTAAAATTTCTACTGGATGAGATAAATCGAAAGATAACTCATCAGTTACAAAATCAACTAGCTCACCAGCTTCTCTTAATGTATATAATGAAAATTCTTTATAAGCGTCTTCTGACAGAATTTCATGTATTTCCTCATCAGTATATGGAACAGTTCCTGTTTTCCATAAACTAATATCCTTTTTTTCTATACTAGAAAGTATACTGCAAAGTTCATTAATAGTGTAATACTTACCATCTTTTTCGTACATACTCTCATTTAATCTATAGTTTTTTAAAGGATTATATTCCCAAGCAATATATCCTTCCATAGGAACTATTTTATAGTGAGAGCCTAGTGAAATGTCGTTTTTTAAGACAGGAATCCAAGAAATATCCTGAATTCCTGCCCAAGATTGTATATTCGTCATAATTTATCCGGATCAAAACAAGGTCCTGTATATAAACAAAGTCTATTCTTAGTTACATTAGCCATATCCCAAGAATTATTAGTATCTCCCCAACTTTCCCAAGGATCACTAAACCATGTATCACTTCTATAGTCTACTAGGTCAATGGAAGTATCTCCATAAAATAAGTGAGGCCTTAAATTTCCTTTATACTCAGCAACGTTATTTTTAATACATAGACGATGTTCTTTAGTAGGATCGTATGCTAAATCATTTAAAGTTAAAGAAGTACCTTTTATATAAACAGGTTCATCATAAGTGTTATAAGTTGATGATAAAGTATAGCTAGTAGTTAATACTCCCCATTTTGAAGTTCTGGTACAAGGAATAATAGAATGAGGCTGTATTTTAACTCCACTTTTAGGTTTTACAGTTCCATCAGATCCAATCGTGTAACTGGAAACATCTAACTGATATAAACATACATTATCCTCATCAAATCCATACAAAGCTTTACTATCTATCACACCTTTTAGTGGGTATTTTTTACCATCTGAGGTATAAACTAATAAGTTAGCTTGACTAACATTAAAATCATCTACAATAGATGAATCTACTGGGAAATCGTAAGTTAATGAAGTAATTAAATAAGGAGATGTTTCTGAACCGCAATAAGTAATATCTGGTATAAATTGCAATTGAGGTAAAACTCCTTTATTATCCACAATTTCTATGTCAGAATATTCATTCATAGAATTTAAATAGTCAGAAATAGTAATATTATTAAAATATATGTAATCATTTAATGATTTATCTTTATCAAAATGAAATTTTGAATAATCATTAATGATCGTACTTTTAGCCATAATTTCTAAATCTTCTATATTTAAATCTCCAGAAAGAGAACTATGAGTTCCGTAATCAGGATTAAAGGCAAATACTCCAGACATAGTTTTTAATAACATCCTATTAAATTGAGTTAATTGATTTCCATCCAATCCTACAAACTCTCGTAATAAACGTCCTGAAATCCATTCCATCCATCCGTCAGAAGTATTTGCATACAAAGCATCACGACTAGATGTTGTTTTATAATGCATTGTAGATATAAATTCTGATTGATTGTATATAGCCTTTTCTGTATTAAGAACTAAATTGTACTTAGGCTCCTTAAACATTCTGTTTACAGGAATACTTCCATGTGTATTATCATATACACGCGCTCCTCCTGCGTCATTAGTATGTAGTAAAATTTCTTCATCATCAGAGTCTCCACCAATAACATGATAGTTATGTCCAGAACTAAATCTACCATTAGCTCCATCACAATCACCATGAACATTAACACCTTGATCATCAGTAATAGCATGAGCGTGTGGTTGACAAAAAGTTAATTTGCCTATATAAGGAAGCATATTACGCATAGGTTCGCCAGAATTTAATTTTCCTGGACTTACTTCTTCTACAGCAAGTTTAAAATCACATTCTGTAAGAGCAAGTTGCGTTTGCGCATCTCCTGTAGTAGCCTGTTGCTTACAAATTCCATATCTACTTTCAGTACGAATACCCGTATTAAAATACACTCCAGTATTGAATATTGTGGTAGTATTCCCGTCTGTATATTCTTCCATATTAAAGTCATCTAAATTATATAAATCATTTGGTTGTTTATGGTACAAAGCACATACAGTAGTTACTGGAAATTCTTTAGTAACTATGTTAGACATGTTTATATTATAACCTACCACAAAATTATATTTAATAGATATAGGATTACTTCCTGTATCATATAAGAATACTTTATCACTTAAATCAGTTCCTGTTACTTCAGAAGTATAATTTTCGTTAAAACCAAAATTATTTAAATCCTCTGATAATTCTCCTTTAGAATGTACATAAGATAAAATTTGTTTAGTAGATAAAGAATTATTTTTTCCAGATTCAAAGTTAAAGGATTTATTTAAAACATCACTAACAAGTTTTAATCTATATTCAAATATCTTATTTATATATGGATCGTATTTTAAATTGAAATTAGAGTAAATATCTCTTAATCCTACTTCTAAATATAATTTAGACTCTCCAGTATATTCAAAATATTTATTAACACTTAAGGCTGTAGCATTAGTTACTTGATTGGTAAAATCATTAATAGTTTTTAAATCATCTTCATTATATCCACTAGTAATACCATTTCCATTATACGGGATTTTAGTTCCGTTATCAATTAATTTATAAGTTAATTGCATTTCTAATTTAGGGTTAATTAAAGTAGAAAAATCGGAAACTTCATAATAGTAATCATTATATATAGGTAATGTGAATAAAAACATATCTTTTTTATGTAAAAATTCCATACCTTTTTTAGTAGTACGCCTTAAATATGCTTTAACTCCGTATATTATATTAGAATATAATACACCACAATCATCATCAGCATCTTTAATACCAATCCAACCATCACTTTTACTGTACACCACTTCGTCATTATTAAACATATACTTAGTAGAGCCGTTTTCAACGACTTTATTAATATTTATATTACGTTTAAATTTTTGATCGTAGGTATTATTTAAAATTCTTTTTTTACTTAATCCTCCTAAAGAATTAAGTTGTATAAGTTTAGTAAAAGTTCCTGAGTAAGATTTTTTATTATTAATTTCTAATGATCCGGCAAATCCAACGTGATCATAAAATTCTAAAAATAAAGCATCTACTTTATCGTCTTCAAATGTATCAAATATTTCAGAACCAAATGTCAGTCTAAGTTGATTACCATCAATATGATACCTCCAATCTGTAAAAGTTGATTGGTCAAAGGCATGTAAGTTATTAAAATCAACCGTATTAGAAACTGCTAAATGGTCTAGTCTACCATAATTCATACATGGGACTATTGTGTACTGATATTTAAAATTCAAATCTAACTTATTAACAGAAAGAACTCTCGGAATTTTAATATTAGCTAGTGTTAATTCTGAATAGTTATCAGTATTTTCATCTGTTTCTAAATTAGATGGTATAAAATCAGCTACTGTATAAAGAGATATAGGATCATCTTTAGGAAATCCATCTTCAGGCTCATTAGTTCCAACAGGTTTATCGTAACCTTCTATATAGTTATATTCTACGTTAGGCTCGAATTTAGAAAAACTAACATAAGTATCTACAGGCACTGTCATAAAAAATTGTAAGTTAGTATCGCTAATAGTTTCTATGTCCTCCATATAAACATAATCAGCATTATAATATAATTCTAACCCGATGTCTTTAAAATTTAATAATTCAGATTCTGTAGCTACCCTATATACAGATACTTCGGTTCTTTTATAAAATATGTCTTTATATCCCCAAGGTTCTTTATCTTTTTCTGGATAAGTTTCAAAATCGAAGTATTCTTTTTTATCGTCTTCAGAAACTTCTATAAAATCTTTTACAGTTGGATAATAATAAATACCTCCTGGATAATCCTCTGCTTTTATTTCACCTTTTCCAATTGAAGTATACACTTCATCTATTTCCAGTAAATAATATGTTTGACCACTTACAGGCAATCCAGTTATTTCTGTATATTTATCACCAGAAGCGTCTTTTTGATATAAAGCGTCTGCATCTGCCCATTCTGATGGATCTGCAACTTTATAAGTATGTACTTCAATTAATTGAAACTTTTCTATTTCAATGTCTTTCAATTCAGTTTCAGTTGCGGCTTGTGGGATAGAAACAAGTTTATATAAAATATTATTTTTATAATCTGGATTACGCTTTACATCTTCATATGCAAATTCTAATTCTTTTACGTAGTATGTATATGATTCACTAATTTCTTCGTCAATAGGAACTTTAGTATATCCAGTTTTATCAGGATTATAATAGTAAAATTTAGCCCCAAGTTCATTTTTGTAATAATTCTTGTAATCAGATATTACTTGTGACTTTTTAATTCTATGATATTTACCTTCTGTAAATTTAGAAAATACTTCGCTATTAGTAGATCCATTAACCAAAGGAGTATCATAAGGTTTCATCCTTCCATGATACGTATCAGTTTTGGGAAAATTAAACTGACCGGTTTGCGTTAATGGTTGATTTAAAACTAAATCACTAGTAGTTGGTATGTATATATTACTTAGATTTACTCCTTCAAAAGACGGATTAATAGTTTTTTCAATAGTTACATTTCCTGTATCTTCATCAACAGTTTCAAGAAACATAGGAACTGAAATAACTCCGGAAGTATCAGCAATTTGCACATATCCTTGTGATTTTTTCAAATAATAATATTGTAGTTTAGGAACTGTATTGTAATTATCAGGAGTAACTTGAGGAGTAACTTCTGTATGTATAATTACATCAAAATTTCCCTCTAAAATAACTTCTGAACCATCTTCTAATATTTTACGCTTAGGACGTAATTCATGAGTTACAGAGTAGGAATCTATAGTTATTAATTCTGCTAAAATAGCTAATTTACCAGAAGTTTTAGATTTAAATACACTATACCCAGAACTTAATACATTTCGATAATTATCTATATCTATAGCTGCTTGATTAAAATCAGAACCACTTTTAGCAGCATCGCCAAGTATATGATATTTATATGTTGTAGTTATTGGATTAGTTTCTCCATCAGGAGTATAAGTATTTAATACCTCATACTGTCTAATATCACTATTTAAATAAATAATCTTACCGCTATCCTCAATAGATACTACATTAAGAGCAAGTACTGGATGACTTACAGGTACATATTCAGAATTTCCATCAGGTTTTACTAGTAAATCTGATAATCGTTCACCAAGAATTTCTTTGTTACTACAAATAAGAAATTTATCTCCTGGATTTAGATTATCATTTCGTAGTAAAACATACTGAGATGTGTTGTTTATTGTGCCATCAGGAATAAAATCATCTTTCGTAAGTGAATTCTGAAAACTGCGTCTACTTATACTTTTGTTTTCCAATCCTAATTCATCACTACTCATATTTCGTTCTGGACTTGGGAAACATCCTATTTGAGATTTATCTTCTAAAGGATTATAACTTACTATATAAATAATTCCTCCGTATTCACAAGTACCTACAGGCATATAACCTTCTGGTAAATAAGCAGTTTCTACCCTAGCATTTCCCATATCATTTTGCAAAGATAATTCATTACCATTAAAAGTCAGTAGTGTAGCATTTAAGGCATGAGTCAATACTTCGTTTTTAGTATTTTCTGGGGAGAAATCCATTATAAGTCCTTTAGTAAATCTATTCGTAGCTTTTCTAATTACATCCGCCATTTTTTACTTTCTTTTTCCATTTAGTGTAATCTGTAACAAATTGATATTTATAATTGGAAGCTAATATATCTTTAAAAGTTAAAGGGTCTCTTTTAAGAATTAGCTCCGCTTTATCTGTTTCAAAATTAGGTTTATATAAACTTAATCCAAAATCTGAATGTAGTGAAATCTTGAATATAGCTACTGCTCCACTATTTCTTAAATTGCACTCATCAAAATACTTGTATAAAATTATATTACCATATTTAAAATGCTTTTTAGGTCTTCCTCGCCTATTCTTTTGGTTTAAATACTCATCATATTGAGATTTATTTAATCCGAAATAATAATAACCATCCCAAGGAATTTGCAATCGTTTATGATTAATTCGTAATTTAATAATCATTTTACGTTTATAGTATTCAAAGTATTTAACAGAATCTTTCATTAATTTACCACAATATAACCACATAGTAGGGCTTTGTAATAATACATCTCCCCCATAGTTATTATGCATTAAGAAAGCTTTAAGACCAAATTGCATTATTCTTTGTATATCTCTTTTAGGAATATCTGGGTATAATTTAAATAACTCCTCGTAATAATCCTGAACTTTTTTTAATTCCATTAGTATCGTTTTCCTTCATTCGTTAATTCTGTAATACGATCTTTATGTTTATAGCCTAGATATATAGGCTTTTCTTTTTCAGGACGCTTATTACTTTTAACAGATAAAGCTAATTGATATCCTGCAAAATTAGAAGTTAAAAAATCTACATCATTCCATTTACCTCTTTTAAATGCATTTTTAAAATCTTGACCTGAAGTTCTTTTCATATATAAGTAAGCTTCATTAGATCCCGCAGTAGGTAATAAGAAATGGACATTATTTTCTATAATATCCTCAATAATTAATTGCATACCTCGTGTGAAAATAGATGCTGATAAGGATCTTTTATCACCATCCGAGTAAATCTTCTTTACTGTATCATAATCCATTTTTAATTTTTCAATAGGAAAATTATAGAATATTTCTTGAGCACTAAAGGTATGTCCCATTGCAAAATTATGTTTCATTTTCATGTTCATTATACATTTTTACTTAATCTTATATTTCGTAATATATTATATTATTTAATCAGAGAATACCAAAGTAACGCTATCCAAATCCTTAAGCAAAAATATATAACTACCCATAAACAAAAATAGGAGAACTCGGTTTCCCAAATTCTCCTATAATATTATGTAGTAGGTTTGTAAGATCTTCCATGCACCTTTCTGTTGTAAGAAGATGTTACTTCTAGCAAGTCGTCCATTTCATTTTGGCTTACATATTCAGGAACACGTGCTGCATCACAATGAATTTGCCACTGTTTCTTGATTGTTTGAGCCATTTGAAATACAGCTTGGTTATTACTTCGCAGTGCTTCTTTATACTTAACAGTGTATGCAATATAATCAGCGATAGCGATTGCTTCTTTGTCGTTGATTAAAGGAAGATCATCTTCATCCAACTGTTCCGTATGGTATAAAATACAAACCGACTCCAATGGTTCGTTTACATAGATATAATTACCTTCACGTCTGCATTTAACGAATTTACCACTTATATATAATGGATCTACGGAATGTTTAGATCTTTCTATATATTGTTCAATATTTAAAGAATTATAATCTCCAAAATTCTTCATATTACTAGTACGATTCCAATCCTCTTCTCTGGGGTATGTTATAGCTTCAATTAAGTCAGCTTTACATGGCAATTTAATTAATCCAGTTCGAGGGTCGACATTAACAATTTCAGAAACTAAATGAGTATTTTTATTACCAATAAAGTTATAAGCTACTAAACCAATTTCTATCAAAGTATCCATATCGTTAATGTCTACATCATGCAGCATTTGTGCCAAAGAAATAGCATATTTAAAGTTATTTATCATGGATTATAAGTTTGATCATTAGGTTTAATAGGCATAGCTAATTGCCTGTAATATTTAATCTTTTCGGAAGTAAGTCTTTCTTTTACTAATTGTGATATATATGACATATTATCATCCGCACCTGTTAATGTAAAGTCATCATCGTTTTTACAACAATGATAACGTTCTACTTGTCTTGGATCCTTAAATAGACCAACAACAGAAACCTGTTTAATCATAGGTGCGTTAAATATAAAACAATCTAACATTCCTTCATTATTTGGAGCAAAATCAATCCAAACGTAAGGTTTATTTTTTCCTCTTTTTCTGTATTTTCTAGTCTCTAATTCAGATAGAGAAGTAACTACCTGAAATGGATTTCTTCTATCAGTAGAACCTATGTACTCAATAGCTTGCTTACCAAAATCATGTATTAACTGTGGAATCTGGAAATGTGCAACTAAAGTATCATCGGTGCTTTCTTTACATTTACAACGTTCCAAAGATTCACAATCAACATCTACACAATTTATAGCAATTAATAAATCCTTGATAGGTAAAACACCTTTTAAATATTGTTCTTTGATAATAAGTAAACGCATGTTTACACATTCATCTTTAAGCTGCTCAATATTTAATCCTAGATTCTGATGGTATCCTTTTAACCCTGATAAAACATCATTTTTGATTTGACTTGCGAGCTTATCTATATACATAATTCTTAGTCATTTAATTTTTCGTTAGGATTTTCTTTAACACGATTAGGACAGTCTAGATTGTAGCAACTGTATTGTTTTAACTGTCTTATTTCTGCTTTCAGTTCAGCTAACTTAGAATATCTGTCCTGGGCCTTTCTAATGAATTTTCTTTCCTGTTCTGCGGCAGTTTTTCTAAATTCTCTAAATTCATCAGAAAGATCGTTATAATCCTGCATCATCTTATTAATTTGGCTATACATGGCTTCATAACGATCACGTTCCATTACCCCTAGTTTATTCTCGGATTCTATATGGGCCTGTTCCGCAATCTCTTCTTGTCTATCAGCTTCTGCTTTAGCCTTTCTTTGATTACTTTTGAAGGTAGCGAAATATGTTATAGCCGCACCAATTCCACCTCCAGCGATAATCGAGCCAATCCATTGAATTAAAGCATTATCAAACATAGGGCAAAAAAGGCGGGCTATAAAACCCGCCCTTAACATAAATCATTATTATTCTCCAGTACCAGGATCATCAGTAGGTTCGTCAGTAGTATCGCCAATTAACGACTCATTATTGAAATTACCAGTAACTTCTCCTGGTTTAGTTTCGAAGTCACCTCCGTCTGGATCAATAGTAGCAAGTACTTCTTCCCAATCCTCTACTAGGTCTTCTCTTACCCAGAATACGTGAGTAGTCTCAGACATAGAGCGATTTCCAACAGCAGTGAATGAAGGATTAGCAGTTGAAGGAGCGTAGTAGTTAATAATATACTGAGTATATACAGAACCTACTACAGGCATCTCGTCCTTCTGTACGCTTAACCAGTGATTATGGTTAGCAGTAGGAAGTCTTAGATCCTTAAGTAACTGTGAATAAGTACCAAAACCATTAACTCCTGGATTTACGAGTGTAACACCAGTTTTAGCAACATAAGCTTCTGCACCAATAGCATCATCTGCATCGCTTGCTTCATAGCGAGCTTCGCTTAGATCCCAAGCAAGAACTGTTTTTTCCTCGCCAAGCATCTCACCATCACCTACTAAAATAGCAATCTTCTGTAGTCTCTGATACTCATGAGTACCTTTAATAGTTAATTTAGCA
>Ga0233386_1000320_pt1 | contig 13534 bp, 17 predicted proteins | sample ElkDunMinimDraft_17_FD_191544 | JGI IMG/M metagenome (GOLD analysis project Ga0233386, IMG submission 191544) | Fecal eukaryotic communites from dung pellets of Tule Elk in California, USA - Elk Dung G4 | ecosystem: Host-associated > Mammals > Digestive system > Large intestine > Fecal | place...
CCAGTATGACCGCCACAGACACGCCCGCTCCTGCCCCGCAGCGACCGCCGCGGCAGACCCCCGCCGGGAGGGCGTTCGCTCTCGTACGCAACACCTGGCGTGGCCTGACCTCCATGCGCACGGCGCTGGTGCTGTTGTTCCTGCTCGCGCTCGCCGCGATCCCGGGCGCCCTGCTGCCGCAGCGCAGTCTCAATGCGGGCAAGGTCGACGAGTACATCAGCGCCCGTCCGACCCTCGGTCCGCTCATGGACAGGCTCGAACTCTTCGACGTGTTCGGCAGCTTCTGGTTCACCGCGATCTACGTCCTGCTGTTCGTCTCTCTCGTCGGCTGCATTCTGCCGCGCTGCGTCGCGCACTACCGGGCGCTGCGCACCCCGCCGGTACCGGCGCCCCGAAACTTCGCGCGTCTGCCGCACCACGTCGAGACCACCGTGGACGACGCGCCCGACGCGGTGCTCGACCGGGTACGCGGGCAGTTGCGTGGGTGGAAGGTCGAGCGTCGGGAGGGCGGACCTCGCGCTCACGACGGCGAGCTGACCCTCTCGGCGGAGAAGGGCTACCTGCGGGAAGTGGGAAACCTGGTCTTCCACATCTCGCTCGTCGCGTTGCTCGCTGCCGTCGCGATCGGCAAGTTGCTCGGTTACGAGGGGCAGCGCATCGTGGTCGCGAACGGCGAAGAATTCTGCACGACGTCACCCGCGGCGTTCGACTCGTTCATCGCCGGCGTGAACCTCGACGGCACGGGCCTGAACCCGATGTGCCTGCGCGTCAACGATTTCTCGGCCGACTACCTCGACACCGGCCAGGCCGAGATGTTCACGTCGAACATCGAGTACCAGTACGGCGACGACCTCGCGACCGACACCTGGCGCGACGCCCAACTGAAGGTCAACCACCCACTGCGCGTCGGCAGCGACCGCGTGTACCTGCAGGGACACGGTTACGCGCCCACGTTCACCGTCACCTGGCCGAACGGCGAGACCCGCACCGAGACGCTGCAGTGGGCGCCCGAGGACGCGACGACCTTCCTCAGCAGCGGCGCGATGCGATTCGACCCGCCCGGCGACATGTTCACCGAGCAGGACGAGCGCCGGAAGAACCAGATCGCGATCGAGGGTCTGTTCGCCCCGACGGCCTCCTTCCACGGGACGCTGTTGTCGTCGGTGTTTCCCGCGATGCTCGACCCCGCGGTCGCGATCGACGTCTACAAGGGTGAAGCCGGCCTCGACACGGGCAGTCCCCAGTCGTTGTTCTCGCTCAACAAGGAACTGATCAACCAGGGCCGCCTCGTCAAGCAGGACCGCGTGAACCTCATGCCGGGGGAGAGCGTGACGCTGGCGGACGGCACGCAGGTGCGTTTCGACGGTGCCGTCGACTTCGTGAACCTGCAGGTCTCGCACGACCCGGCACAGCAGTGGGTGCTGGTCGCGGCGATCACGATGATGGCGGGTCTGCTGGTCTCCCTCGTCGTGAAACGACGCAGGGTATGGGTTCGGGTGTATCCGGCCGGTACAGTGACAGACGGTAAACGACGAACCGTAGTAGAGGTCGGTGGGCTCGCGCGCACCGATCAGGCCGGGTGGGGCGACGAGTTCGACCATCTGGTCGAGCGACTTCTCGGACAGTCCCCCACGCACGTCGGCACTTCACACGACGACATCGCCTCCGCCCCGGCGGCACAGGAGAAAAAGGCATGACACTCAACGACACCCTCGCGCAGTACAGCGACTGGGCCTTCGAGTCGGCGTTCGCGGTGCTGGTACTGGCACTGATCCTGCTGGTCGCCGAATATGCGACGCACCGCGCCGACGCAGTCGCCGAGCGCGAGCGGGTGCTGGTCGCGTCGGGCAGCAGCGCTCCGGCCGACGGACCGGGCCGGGTCACCGAGACGAACGGCCGGACGCTGTCGCAGCGCCTGGGCAACATGGGGCGCGCGCTGGTCGTGGTCGTCGCCGCTCTCCAGATCGCGTCCATCGTGTTGCGCGGATTCGCCACGGAACGGTTCCCGCTCGGCAACATGTACGAGTTCGTGGCGATGGCGTGCACCGCGGCGATCGTCTTCGGCCTGGTGATGCTCCGCAAGCCGTCCTACCGCATCATGTGGGTGTACGTGCTGGTGCCGGTGCTCATCCTCATGTTCCTCGCGGCCACCGTGCTCTACGCAGACGCCGCGCCCGTCGTGCCCGCGCTGCGGTCGTTCTGGCTCCCCATCCACGTCACGATCATCAGTGTCGGCAGCGGCATCTTCCTCGTCTCGGGTGTTGCGAGCCTGCTGTTCCTGCTGCGCATCCGTTACCCCAAGGGCGAAGCGTCGAGCGGGTTCTTCGCTGCGATGGCACAGCGTCTTCCCGATGCCCAGATCCTCGACCGGCTCGCCTACCGCACCACGATCATCGGTTTCCCGTTGTTCGGCGCCGGCATCATTCTCGGCGCGATCTGGGCCGAAGCGGCGTGGGGCCGGTTCTGGGGCTGGGACCCGAAGGAAACCGTCTCGTTCATCACCTGGGTCATCTACGCCGCGTACCTCCACGCACGCGCCACGTCGGGCTGGCGCAACACCCGCGCGGCCTGGATCAACGTCGCGGGCTTCGTCGCGATGCTGTTCAACCTGTTCATCATCAACATGGTCGTCTCGGGCCTGCACTCGTACGCCGGACTGAACTGACCCCTGCTATCGTCGCGCCGTCGCAGGCGAACAGCGGGGGGAGTAGGCGATGGGGGACGGAACGCAGGGGGACGGAACGCAGTTACCGGGGGCGGGGCAGCCGACTGCACGAGACCTCGACGCGTCGCTACTGGTTCGCCCGGTGGCCTCGCCGCCGCGCCGGGGATGGCGTCGTGCAGTGTTCCACGCGAGCGGTGGCCTGCTGACCATCGGTGACAGCGCACGGGAGCAACGCCGTCGCGACCTCGTCGACACAGTGCGCACGCCGTCGTACGGGTGCTCCCGGATCGCGCTGCTGAGTCTCAAGGGAGGGGTCGGCAAAACGACCACGACGGTCACTCTCGGGTCGACCTTCGCGGCGCTTCGCGGTGACCGGGTCGTCGCTGTCGACGCGAACCCGGACCGGGGAACCCTCAGCCAGAAGATCGCCGCCGAGACCACCGCAACGGTCCGGACTCTCCTGCGTGACGAGCAGCGGCTCGATACCTACGCGGACGTCCGGGAGTACATGTCGCAGAACTCGCATCGCCTCGAAGTGCTCGCGTCGGACACCGACCCGGCGGTCTCGGAAGCGTTCAGCGGGGAGGACTACGAGCGCACTCTCGCCGTGCTCGAGCGTTTCTACAGCATCGTTCTCACGGATTGCGGAACCGGACTCATGCATTCGGCGATGCGCTCGATCCTGGGAAACGCGGACACGCTGATCGTCATCAGTTCGGGGTCGGTGGACGGCGCGCAGAGCGCATCGGCGACGCTCGACTGGCTCGAGGCGCACGGATACCGGGATCTCGTCTCGCAATCCCTCGCGGTAGTCAATGCGGTACGGCCGCGCTCGGGAAAGGTCGATCTCGACCGGCTCGTGGGACATTTCGCGCAGCGTTGCCGCGCGGTGCACGTCCTGCCGTTCGATCCGCATCTGGAAGAGGGCGCGGAGATCGATCTCGGCCGGTTGCAGGAAGGCACGCGGCGGGCATTGCTGGGCCTGGCCGCGGACGTCGCGGCCGGTTTCGCCGAGTCGGGAACGGGTTCCGGCCGCAGCAGAAAGCCGTGAATGCGTGTCTTCGTGACGTCGTTGTTCGTGACGTGGGGTCTATCTCGCAGGATCGTCGGTGCGTCCGGTGTTCCGGCGACCGGGAACCTCACTTCCCGGTATCGCCACTGTCCGGGTCGGGTCGCGCCGTGTCGTCAGGCGGACGGCGTCGTACTTCGCGGTCGACCTTCCAGAGGAACTCGGGGTCGTCGTCGGGACCGACGACCCGGGTGGGCGGCTTTCCGGAATTGGGCCCGTATGCCTTCCACAGCAAAACGGCCAGTGTCACCGCGCCGATGAGGGCCAACAGGTAGAGCACTACGCACCTCCTAGCCGTGGACGGCACCGTCGGGGGGATCCGGTGCCGGCGTCCTACGTTCCCACAGTCTATGCGCCCCGGAGTTGTGCCCGTTGGGACGGGTGTGACCGGTAACGGGTCGGGTCCGGGTGGTGGTGCGTTCACCGCAGGCGCGGGCAGCGGTCGGGTCCGCTGCGGAGCAAGCCCTGCGGAGTTTCAGCGGCGCGTGATCAGCGTGTGGCTTCGGTCGTCAGGGACCGAAGGAGCGTGAGCACTTCGGACTCGCGGAATCGACGGTGGCCGCCTGGTGTCCGGAGTGACCCCAGTCGACCTGCGTGAGCCCACCGGGTGACCGTCTTCGGGTCCACATGGAACAGGGCTGCCACCTGGCCCGGAGTGAGCAGGGATTCTTTGGCGCCGTTGAAAGTGGGTGCACTCATCTTGAAATCCTCCCGGTTGGATTGCCTTGATCGAGGTATTCGATCGTGTTGTCCAGTGACATGGTTGCACCGGAACCCCTGGTTGCTCGAACGGTCAGCCGTTGGTAAAGCGGAAGTAATAGACAAAACGGACGAGCGGCCAAGCCTCAGGGGTCGGTGTCCCGTGCCCGTACCGCGCCGACAGTTACCCTGGAAGGGTGAACGACGAACGCCGGAACGACTCCCCGGAACAAGACTCCTCCTCGGATAGCCGCTCCGAGGGCATTTCACACACAACGCCCGCGAAGGGCGCCGTGCGTGCTTCCGGCAGCACGGGCACCCTCGTTCGCGATGTGGCGCTGTACTCCCTCGCGCGGCTCGGACTCGTCGTCGTGCTCGCGCTGCTGATCATCTACGTGCCGCGTGTCTTCGGTGTCGAGATCCCGCTGCTGGTGGCCGCGCTGTTCGCAGTGCTCATCGCGCTCCCGGTCTCGCTGGTGCTGTTCAAAACGCTCCGCCGTCGCGTCAACGAGGGCATCGCTGCCGTCGACGAGCGCCGCCGGACCGATCGCGCAGATCTGGAGAACCGGCTGCGCGGTGAAGGCCGCCGGTGACCGACGTGGGTGCCGCGGTCGTCGACCGCAGCGAGCCGCGTGACTGGGTCGACAATGCCGTCCGGCTGATCGAAGCGGACGCGCAGCGGAGTGCCGACACCCATCTGCTCCGCTACCCTCTTCCCCCCGAATGGGGCGTGCAGCTGTATCTCAAGGACGAGTCGACGCACATCACCGGCAGTCTCAAGCACCGTCTCGCACGGTCGCTGTTCCTGTACGGCCTGTGCAACGGGTGGATCACCCGGGACACCCCGATCGTCGAGGCGTCGTCCGGGTCCACCGCGGTCAGCGAGGCGTATTTCGCGAAGCTTCTCGGTCTCGCCTTCGTCGCGGTCGTGCCGCGCACGACATCCCCGGCCAAGGTCGCGCTGATCGAGGCGCACGGTGGCCGCTGCCACTACACCGACCGGCCGTCCGAGATGTACAGCGAGGCACGACGTCTCGCCGACGAACTCGGTGGGTGCTTCATGGACCAGTTCACGAACGCCGAGCGTGTGACCGACTGGCGCGGGAACAACAACATCGCCGAAAGCATCTACTCGCAGATGCGGCTCGAGCAGCACCCGGTGCCGGACTGGATCGTGGTCGGCGCCGGCACCGGAGGAACGAGCGCGACGCTGGGTCGCTTCATCCGGTATCGCCGTCACCGGACCCGTCTCGCGGTGGTCGACCCGGAGAACTCGGCGTTCTTCGGCGGCTACGAGAGCGGTTCGGCCGACTACACCACCGGAATGCCGTCCCGTATCGAGGGGATCGGCCGGCCGCGGGTGGAACCGTCGTTCGTCCCGGAGGTCGTGGACCGCATGATCCGGGTTCCGGACGCGGCGTCGATCGCCGCGATGCGGCATGCGGGCGAGGCGCTCGGCCGGCGCGTCGGCGGGTCGACGGGGACCAATCTGTGGGGTGCCTTCGGGCTGGTCGCGGACATGCTCGCCGACGGCCGCCGGGGGAGCGTGGTGACGCTGCTGTGCGACGGCGGCGAACGGTACAGCGACACGTACTTCTCCGACGACTGGCTCGCGGCCGAGTCGATGGACCTGGCGGAGTCGACGGCCGTGCTCGAGAAGTTCGCAGCCACCGGACTGTGGAGTCCCGGCATACCCGACTGACCCCTGTCGAGGGTCTCTGTTTGTCAACATCTATTGACGTCGCCACAGTTGTCAACCTACATTGACAGCATGACCGAAACCACCGACCTGGCGGCATCTGCCGCGAGCCCCGACCCGGCAGTGGGCCTTCGCGCGGTCCGCGCGCTCCGGCGACTGCTCGAGCGACTCGAGACGGTCCAGGTGGAGAACGCGAGGAATCAGGGCTGGTCCTGGCAGGCCATCGCCGACGAACTCGAAGTGAGCAGACAGGCCGTCCACCAGAAGCACAACCGGAAGCGCAGGTGATCGTCGTGTTCGAAAAGTTCGCAGACAGTGCCCGGTCCGCGGTGGTCGCCGCGCAATCCGAGGCGAAACGACTCGAGGCTCAACGGATTCACCCGTCGCACCTGCTGCTCGGAGTCCTCGTCAGCGCGGACGAGCCTCTGCGCGACCTGCTCGCCGACGCGGATCTCACGGTCGACGGTCTCCGCGACGACTGCGCCGCACAGGCACCCGGCGATGCGCTCGGTGCCGACGACGCTGCCGCACTCGACGCGATCGGCATCGACCTGGGCGCGGTGAAATCGCGGCTCGAGGAGACGTTCGGCGAAGGTGTTCTCGACCGCGATCCTTCTGGAACGGGGGATGCCGGACGCGGGAATCTCTGGGGGCGGTTCGGCCACATCCCATTCGACAAGGGCGCCAAGAAGGTGCTCGAACTGTCTCTCCGAGAGGCGATCGCCCGGCACGAACGGGTCATTCGTGCCGAACACCTCCTGCTCGGTGTGCTCCGGTGCGGCGACCCGTCGGCCACCGCGCTGGTCGAGGCGCACGTACACCGCGACGAACTGCGACGACGCCTCGTCGAGCACCTCGACGAGGCCGCCTGAAACCTCTGCGACTCCGTGGCAGGCGATGTGCCACAGTGACTGCATGATTTCACTTGTACTGCGGTTGATCATCAACGCCATCGGCCTGTGGCTTGCCGCTCAATTGGTGTCCGGCATCAGTGTCACGGAACCCGGAGGCGCGTCCCAGACCGACCTCGGGACGATCATCACGCTGGTCGTGCTCGCGGTGATCTTCACCGCGGTGAACGCACTGGTCAAGCCGATCGTGAAGATGCTGTCGCTGCCCTTGGTCATCCTGACCCTCGGGCTGTTCACCCTCGTCGTCAACGCGCTGATGCTCTGGCTGACCGCATGGCTCAGCGGATTCACCGACTACGGACTGACCATCGCCGGATTCTGGTCCGCCTTCTGGGGCGCGATCATCATCTCGCTCGTCAACTTCGTTCTCGGCCTGGCCGTACCCGACCGCGACTGACGGTGCCGTTCCGGGCGGCAGTTCTGCCGCCCGGATCGACGACTCAGCCGAAGGCCAGTGCCAGACCTGTCGCGGCCGCCCACACCAGCATCGCCAGCCCCGAGTCGCGCAGTGCCGGAACGAGAGCGAGCCCCGAGGCTCCGGACCGGACCGGCGCGTTCGCGCGCACGGCGAACGGGGCCGCGAGCAACCCGGCCGCCGCCCACGGCGTCGCCGCGACGAGCGCCACCGACAACACGAACGGCACCGTGACGAGAACGAGGTGCAGGATTCGGGTCCGGCGGTCGCCCAGACGGACGGCGAGGGTGCGTTTTCCGGTGGCGGTATCGGTCGGGATGTCGCGGAGATTGTTCGACACCAGGACGGCGCTCGAGAACGATCCGACGGCCACCGCGCACGCGAGTCCTGCCCAGTCGACGCGGCCCGCCTGCACGAATTGCGTACCCAGCACCGCAACGAGACCGAAGAACACGAACACGGCAACTTCGCCGAGACCGTTGTAGCCGTACGGGGTGCGGCCGCCGGTGTAGAACCACGCGCCCGCGATGCACAGCGCCCCGACGACGATCAGCCACCATGCACTCGTCAGCGCCAGTGCGATGCCGGCTACCGCGCCGATTCCGAAGCAGACGAACGCCGCACGTTTGACCAGTGCTGGGGCGACGAGCCCCGACCCGACGAGTCGCACCGGGCCGACACGGTCGTCGTCCGTCCCGCGCACACCGTCGGAGTAGTCGTTCGCGAAGTTGACGCCGATCACGAATGCGAGTGCCACGACGAGCGCGAGGAGCGCCTTCCACCACACCGCCTCACCGAGCGCTGCGGCCGCCCCCGTGCCTGCAAGGACGGGAGCGATCGCGTTGGGGAGTGTGCGCGGACGTGCGCCTTCGATCCAGTGACCAGCGGTTGCCATGCTTCGATCTTCGCACCTTCGCGACGCCGGTTCTCACGCCCCGTCGCGCGGCTGCGAAGGGCGCTACGAAAACCGGGCGACGAGCGCGCGACGATCGACCTTGCCCGGACCCCGCACGGGCAGCGACTCGACGACGTGCAGTTCCCGCGGCGCCGCGGTGATGTCGAGTGACGCCGCGGTGTGTGCGCGCAGTGAGTCCAGCGTGGGAACCGCGCCGTCCTCGGCCACGACGATCGCGGTGACCCGCTGCCCCCATCGCTCGTCGGGAAGGCCGATCACGGCGACCTCCCGGACCGCGGGGTGCTCGGCCAGCACCGCTTCGACGATCTGCGGAACCACTGTCAGGCCGCCGGTCGAAATGGCTTCGTCGAGCCGGCCCAGGATGCGGAGCACCCCGCCGTCGAGTACTCCGGCGTCGTCGGTGCGGAACCATCCTGCCTCGACGAACGCGGGATGATCGGGGAGCCCGCGGTATCCGGAAGCGAGGGTCGCCCCGCCGAGCAGGACCCGTGAATCGTCGCCGACCCGCACCCGCACCCCGTCGAGCGGGACGCCGTCGTACACGCAGCCGCCGCACGTCTCGCTCATCCCGTACGTGCGCACGATCTTCAGCCCGGCATCGAGTGCACGGCGTAGCACCGGCGCGGGAGTGGCCGCCCCGCCGAGCAGGATGCCGTCGAGATCGGCGAGCGCCGCCCGTGCCCCGGAGTGGTCGAGAGCCTTGACCAGCTGGGTCGGAACGAGGGAGGTGTAGCGGCGGGGTCCGGGCATCGCGGCGACCGCGTCGGGGAGGAGGGCGGGATCGAACCCGCGCGAGACGTCGACGACGGTGGGCTCGGTCCCGGACAGGACGCTACGGAGTAGCACCTGCATTCCGGCGATGTGGTGTGCGGGCAGAGCGAGCAGCCACGAACCGGTGCCACCGAGGCGAGCGTGTGTGGCGTCGCCGCTCGCTCGCAGCGCGTCCACGGTGAGTTGAGCGCCCTTCGGCACTCCAGTCGTGCCCGACGTGGCCACCACGAGACCGATCCGCTCGTCGATCGGATCGCCGGGCCGCAGCGCGTCGGTGAGCCGCCGGGTCTCGCGTGCGTCTCCGGCGGGAACCGGCAGCAGTGGGGGAGCACTTCCGTCGAGAAGCCGTTGCAGGGTCGGGACAAGCGTGCGGACGGCATCCCCCGAGGGGACGGCGAGCGGGGTCAGCAGGGCGGTCATGCGCGGGAGGCGGTCACAGGTCGTGGTCCGTCCGGTCCCAGTTGCCGGTGCCCAGGTGCCGGTGCACCCGATCGATGTCGCGGTCGGACGGCATCTCGTTCGTGATCTTGGTGATGAGAACGGCGATGTCCGTCTTGTCGATCGGGAGATCCCCGTCGTCGACGAGCCTGCCGGCCACCTGATCGACCTCTTCCTCGGACAGCCGGCGGGACAGCAGCGCGAAAAGCGGCACGTAGTCCTGCTCGGGAACCCCGTCCGGGTAGCCCGCACGGAGCCACTCCACGATGGAGGTGAGGATCGGCGGAAGAATCATCTGGACCTGCTCGGCACGCGGCCGCACAGCACACGGGACCGGACACGATGTGTGAGGACCGGGTTCGAGGTCACTGCACTCCTTCCAGCCGAAACCTGCGATGCGGGAACGCGATGTCGGAAACTCGGTGTCGGAAAACGCGATGTCGGGAAAACGCGATGTCAGAAAACGTGGATACCGAAGGTGCCCGACAAGAAGTCTGCGGTCAGGAGCAGGATTCCGCAGAGTACCGCGATGGCGACGACAGCGAAACACACGACCGCTCCGGCGACGCCGAGGGGCTGCAGTGCGCTCTCGCTCGACGAACGACCCGCGTGCAGGGAGCGGACGCCGAGTGCGAAGAGCGAGGGCAGACCGGCTCCGAGGAACAAGCCGACGAGCACGACCTGCCACAGGGAATCCAAGGTGTGGGTCAGCAGATTCACGGGCGGCCTTCCTGGACGACGGGTTCAGGGGTGGTTGCGGCGGGGACCAGCGACCCGTCCCATTCTGCCGTCACGTTGGAGGCATCGACCGGCTCCTTGCGCGACCGCAGCCACATGAAGAGCGACAGTCCGCACAGGAGGGTGAAGACGAACAGGACGCCTCCCAGGCCCCCGATCATGTGTGCGAGCGCCCAGCACAGTGCACCGACGAGCGCGGCGCTCGGAAGCGTGATCAGCCATGCGACGACCATGCGGCCGGCGACACCCCAGCGCACTTCGGCGCCCTTGGTGCCGAGTCCGGTGCCGAGGATCGAGCCGGTCGCGACGTGCGTGGTGGACAGTGGAAGCCCGAAGTGGCTCGAGGTCAGAATGATTGCCGCAGACGACGACTCCGCGGCAAGTCCCTGGGTCGGCGCGATCTCGACGAGGCCCTTGCCGAGGGTCCGGATGATGCGCCAGCCGCCGAGGTAGGTGCCCAGTGCGATGGCGACCGCGCAGGCGAACTTCACCCAGAACGGCATCTCGGTGTCCGCGGTGATGCTGCCGTGAGCGACGAGGGCCAGGAAGATCACGCCCATCGTCTTCTGGGCGTCGTTGGTGCCGTGCGCCAGCGAGAGGAGCGACGCGGTGCCGATCTGACCCAGCCGGAATCCGCGGTCGCGACGCTCTTCGGAGATGTCGCGGGTCAGGCGGCGCATCGACCACGTGCCGACGGTGGCGACGAGGGCTGCGATGACGGGAGCGAGCAGAGCGGGCAGGAGCACCTTGCCGAGAACGCCGTCCCACACCACGCCGTTGACGCCGATGGAGGCGAGCGCCGCACCCACCAGGCCGCCGAACAGGGCGTGCGAGGAACTGGACGGAAGGCCGAACAGCCACGTCGCGATGTTCCACAGGATGCCGCCGACAAGGCCGGCGAAGACGATCAGCAGAAGGTCCTCACCGCCGACGGTACCGAGGTCGACGACGCCTTTGGCGACGGTGGCCGCGACTTCGACGGAGAGGAACGCACCGATCAGATTGAGGACCGCCGACAGTGCGACGGCCGCCTTCGGCTTCAACGCTCCGGTGGCGATGGACGTGGCCATTGCGTTGCCGGTGTCGTGGAAGCCGTTCGTGAAATCGAATGCGAGGGCAGTGACGACCACTACCAGTAGGACAACGAACTCTGCGGTCACGTCTTCCCATTCTGGGGTAGCGGACAGGGGAAAGTACAGCGACGCTCAGGTGAACGCGGACACCCTGCAAGCCTCCACGTGCAGGGAGCGGCGCCGCCGGTTCCCCGGTGTGGTGAAGATCACTGGCCGGAGTGGTTTGACCGGCCGGTAGAGGGGGTCCGGCTGTCGCGCCGGAGCGGATGATCGTCAGGGATCTGCACGAGCACGATGGGGACTCCGTCCGGATCCGCGACCCACAACTCGTGCAGGCCCCACGGCTCCTGCCGCGCTTCACGCACGATCGGCACCCCGGCGAGGGCGAGTTCGGCCTCGCACTCGTACACGTCGCGGACCTGGAGCCACAGCGCACCCTGGAACGTCTGGTCCGCATCTCCACGTCCGTGGGCGGCGATCTCGATCAGCGACTGACCGGCGAAGTAGACAGTGCCGGCGGGGTACTCCCGCGCGATCGCGAGACGGAGTTTCCCGCCGTAGAACTCCAGCGCCGCCTCGTAGTCGCGAGGCCGCAGGATCGTGCGACTGCTCAGTATCTCCACGTCGAGGCCTTCCGGTGATGGTGCTTCGTCTTCGCCGATCGGGATCGTGCGCGACCGCCTCCGCCGATCGTACGGCCGGCCCGCCGGGACCATTTGTCGGCCGCGGCCCGGAGTGTGCCCGACGGCACACCTTTCGGCGGTAACGCGGGGGGCGTGTTTGGCGAACCGACAAACGGGACATCATGTCCGGCAGGTGCAGCGCAGTGCCTACACGGCTCGGCAGAGCAAGCCGCCCGCCACGACCGTTACCGGGACGACCCAGGAGAACAGCCATGAAGACCGACTACGACGCCCCTCGCACCACCGACGTCCTCGGTGCCGAAACTGCTCTGGACGAACTTGCGCTGACGCCGACCCAGAAGGCCGACGCGGACGAGGCCGAGATCCTCGAGTCGCTGGATCTGCCCGGAGCCGACCTGTCGGGCGAGGAACTGACCGTCCGCGTCCTGCCCAAGCAGTCCGACGAGTTCACCTGCATGAGCTGCTTCCTCGTCCAGCACTACAGCCGGAAGGCTTCCGGCTCCGGCGAGTACTGCCGCGATTGCGCTTGACCGCGTAACGCTCCCCGGCAACGAACGCGAGGCGGGCACTTCCCGAACAGGGAGTGCCCGCCTCGCGTCTTGCTCCCTGGTCCGGCCGTCCTTGCGGCTTCCCGCTCGGAACCGCTTTCGCCGAAGGGCGAGCTCAGTCGGCGTCGTTCTCGAGGGTTTCCGGCGCGATGCTCGACAGGTGAGTCAGGGCGCACGCCCATCGCCCATCGCGGCGGACGAAGACGCTGGAGGAGCGCTCGTGCTCGCGGAACGGCCGGCCTCGGTACGCCCCGGCAGAGACGCCCCGAGCCACGACGATCGCGCTGTCCCCGAGGACACGGATGATGGGATCCTCAGTGGTCATTGTGTCGTGCGTCAGATCGCCCGAGGCTATGAGCTCCAGGAACCGCTCGCGGCCGTCGATGCTGCCGTCAGGCCCGACGATGATCCAGTCGTCGGTCATGAAGCTGCCGATCGCCTGGCTGTCGTTGTCGACCATCGATTCGTCCCAGGCGCGGACCATCTCGATGAGCTCCGTGTGCTCCCTGGACTCCACTCGGACAGTATCGCCGTTCCGCTGGATGCCCGGCAAGCACTGCGCCGCGCCCGAGTGATCTAGTAGTACCAGGGGTACGGGGACCAGTCCGGGTCCCGCTTCTCGAGGAAGCTGTCCCGGCCTTCGACGGCCTCGTCCGTCATGTACGCCAGGCGGGTCGCCTCGCCCGCGAACAACTGCTGGCCCACGAGACCGTCGTCGGCGAGGTTGAACGCGTACTTGAGCATGCGTTGCGCCTGCGGCGACTTGCCGTTGATCTTCTCCGCCCATTCCAGCGCGACGGTCTCGAGCTCGTCGTGCGCGACGACCCGGTTCACCGCGCCCATGTGGTGCATGTCGTCGGCGGAGTAGGTGTCGCCGAGGAAGAAGATCTCGCGGGCGAACTTCTGTCCCACCATCTTCGCGAGATACGCGCTGCCGTAGCCGCCGTC
>Ga0233386_1000321_pt1 | contig 13525 bp, 16 predicted proteins | sample ElkDunMinimDraft_17_FD_191544 | JGI IMG/M metagenome (GOLD analysis project Ga0233386, IMG submission 191544) | Fecal eukaryotic communites from dung pellets of Tule Elk in California, USA - Elk Dung G4 | ecosystem: Host-associated > Mammals > Digestive system > Large intestine > Fecal | place...
CGGAGTTACTTTCCGCAGCAGCGACAACAGAGTTCGCGCGCCAGAGGCAGCCGTGATCCCAACGCGGCGGTCACGTATGTGACGCGCGGAGTGGAGGTAGGGCCGACCGACATGGGGTCGAACTTATAACCAGAACGAACCTGTGTCCAGTTGCGCGGCAGGCCAGGGGGTCGGTGCCACCCTCCAGCAGCTCGAGGGCATGATGGTTTCGTGAACTTGCGCTGCGTCGTCCTGGCCGATGAACCTTCGCTGGAGGAGGCCATGTGGGCGATGCCGAGTTCGTGGCCCGAGTTCATGCTCCACGACCCGATCGGCAACGGCTACTACGCGGCGCTCGACCTGTTCGCCGAGCACGTGCTCGTCTGCTTCGACGAGACCGGCGATGTCGTCGCCAAGGCGTTCTCAGTGCCCTTCCACCTCGACGGTGGTGATCTCCCGGCCGACGGCTGGGATGGGGTGGTCCGCCGCGGCCTGGCGGGCCGGCTGCCCGGCGGCCGTGAGCCGAACGCCGTCTCCGCTGTCGAGATCGCGGTCCGGCCGGACATGCAGGGCCACGGCCTCTCCTCCCAGGTGCTGGCAGCGCTGCGCGACAACGCCCGCCGCCTCGGGTACGCCGAGCTGGTGGCACCGGTACGGCCCAGCGGCAAGACCGACCCGCACCAGCCGATGACCGAGCACGCCGCGGCCGTACGCGCCGACGGACTGCCCGCCGACCCGTGGCTACGGGTGCACGTGCGCGCCGGAGGCAGGATCGACCAAGTGGCGTCGCGCTCGATGGTGATCCCAGGGACGCTCGAGGAGTGGCGTGCCTGGACGGGCCTCGCCTTCGACCGGACCTGCCCGGTGGAGGTGCCGGGCGCGCTCACGCCCGTCTACTGCGACGTCGAGAACGGCACGGCGGTCTACGTCGAGCCGAACGTCTGGGTGCGGCACCGCACGGGTGCCTGAGCGGTCGGTTCAGGTCGTTGCCGAGGCGGCGTCCCCGTCCGGGGACCCTGCGGGGTGCACAACATTACGATCGGAGCCATGACCATCTCCCCCGATTCCCGCATCGCCGTCGTCACCGGAGCATCGTCCGGCATCGGCGAGGCCACCGCCCGCACCCTCGCCGCCCAGGGGTTCCACGTCGTGGTCGGAGCACGCCGACTCGACCGGCTCGAGCGACTCGCCGACGAAATCGGTGGCACCGCACTCGAACTGGACGTCACCGACGAGGATTCCGTCGATGCCTTCACGACCGTCATTCCCCGTGTCGACGTCCTGATCAACAACGCGGGCGGCGCGAAGGGACTCGCGACGGTCGCCGAAGCCGACGAGGACGACTGGCGCTGGATGTGGGAGACCAACGTCCTCGGCACGCTGCGGATCACCAAGGCGCTCATCCCCAAGCTCATCGCCTCCGGCGACGGACTCATCGTCACCATCACCTCGGTTGCGGCGCTGGAGGCGTACGACAACGGCTCGGGGTACACCACCGCGAAACACGCCCAGGCCGTACTGCACCGGACGCTGCGCGGCGAACTGCTCGGCTTGCCCGTGCGCCTGACCGAGATCGCGCCCGGCGCCGTCGAGACGGAGTTCTCCTTGGTGCGCTTCGAGGGCGACCAGGAGCGTGCCGACAAGGTGTACGAGGGGATCACCCCCCTCGTCGCTCAGGACATCGCCGAGATCATCGGCTTCGTGGCGTCACGGCCGTCGCACGTCAATCTCGATCAGATCGTCGTCAAGCCACGTGACCAGGCGAGCGCAGGACGTTTTCACCGCACCACGGAGTAGTCCGGCGGACCGAGTCCGCTTCAGATCTCACAGCCGACGGTGACGGGTTCGGGGTGCAGGCGCACTCCGAACACGTCCTCGACGCGATCACGGATCTGCCGCGCGAGCGCCAGGAGATCCGCGGTCGTCGCGTCGCCCCGATTGGTCAGCGCGAGAGTGTGTTTCGTGGATAAGCTCGCGGGCGCCTCCGGCCCGGGAAATCCCTTCGCGAATCCCGCGCGCTCGATGAGCCACGCCGCCGACAGCTTCGTGCCCCCGTCCGCGGGGTACTGCGGAATACGAACGTCCGGTCCGACGCGAGAAGCGATCGCCTCGAGCACTCCGCCGAGGCGCTCGTCCGGCACGACCGGATTGGTGAAGAACGACCCGGCACTCCACGTGTCGTGGTCGGCCGGATCGAGCACCATGCCCTTGCCGCGCCGCAACCCCAGCACGTGGTCGCGGACCTGTGCCGTGGGTCTGCGTTCACCTTGCTCCGCGCCGAGCGCGACCGAGAGTTCGCGGTACCCGAGCGGTGCACTCATCCCGTCGGCGCGCACATCGAGTTCGATTTCCAGGACGACGGCGTGGTCCGAGTGCTTGAGAATGCTCGTCCGGTAGCCGAGTCCCAGAGCGGCGGGCTCGACCCACCCGGTCTCACCCGTGCGACGGTCGAGCAGCCGCACCCGGCGCAGGAGCGACCCGACCTCCACGCCGTAGGCACCGACGTTCTGCACCGGTGTCGCACCTGCGGATCCGGGAATCCCCGACAGGCACTCGAGCCCGCCCACTCCGGCGGTCACGGCCGCCTCGACCACGGCGTCCCATACAGCCCCGGCGTCCGCGCGCACCACCGACTCGGTCACGGTGATCTCACCGGTCGCGATGCGCACCACGACACCGTCGAAGCCGTCGTCACCGATCACCAGGTTGGAGCCGCCGGCAAGCAGCAGAACAGGCACCTTCTGCTCGTCGAGGAGGCGGATCACCTCCACCAGCACGTCCGTGGAGGTGCATTCGACGAGGTACTCGGCGGGCCCTCCGAGACGCAGCGTCGTCAAGGTGGACAGCGGTACATGTTCGGAAATCACGGCCCCCGCGTCGGCGAGCCGTGCCCTGAGTCGTGGATCGAGCACCTGCAAACGGTAGCGTGCCCCGCATGGGCAGCCCTATCGACCACTCTGTGACCTACTCGTTCTCGCCGGCAGCGGTGCACGCGGCGTTCGTCGACCCGCAGTACTGGCACACCCGATTGACGGAGGTGGGCGGGCCCGGCGCAGCAGTGGAGTCGGTCGAGACCGGCGACGGCACCATCGACCTCACGCTGCAGCAGGCCATTCCGGCCGAGCAACTGCCGAGCGTCGTGACGAGCATCCGGCCGGGCGACCTCGTGATCCACCGCCAGGAGTCGTGGGGTCCGCTCACCGGTGACCGCGCGCAGGGCACGTTCTCCGCACGGGTCGACGGCATGCCCGGACACGTGGAGGGCACCTTCACCCTCCAGGGCGACGGCAACGAGTCGATGGTCGTGATCGAGGGCCGGGTCGAGGTGAAGATCCCTTTCCTGGGCTCCAAGATCGAAGGTCTCATCGTCGACGAACTCGTCGGCCTGTTCACCGCGGAACAGACCTTCACCGCGTCGTGGCTCGAAGGCGACCGCTCTGCCTGACGGTCCGACCACGATTTCGTCGTAGCCTGGGCCGGGCGGTACCCTGACCTGCCGTGTCCCGGCGTATCGACTACTCTGCCCGCTTCCCGTATCCACCGGAGCGGGTCTACGGGGCGCTCGCCGACCGCGACCACTGGGAAGCGCGCACCCGCGAGATGCGCAAATACTCCGAGAATCACGTCGAGGAATTCACGGTTTCCGAGAGCGGCATCCACGTCGTGCTGCACCATGTCATCCCGCGTGCCGATCTTCCCGATCTTGCCCGGACCGTCATGAAAAAAGACATGGTGATCACCCGGACGGAAAGCTACGGCCCGTTCGGCGAGCGCTCTTCGGGACGCTACGAAGCGTCCGTGCCGGCCGGCCCCGGGCGACTGACCGGCACGATGGACCTCTTCGGTCACGAGGACGGGACCACCCTGCGCACCACGTCCGAAGCAAAAGTCCATCTGCCGCTCGTCGGCGGAAAACTCGAAGACCTGATCTTGACCAATCTCGTCGAGGTGTTCGCCGTCGAAGCGGCGATCACCACCGACTGGCTCGGCCGGCAGTAGCCCGGGGGTGCGCGGACAGCGCCCGGTCGGTGTCGTCACTCGCGGCACCACCGGGATCAACAGATTGCGGCGCAGCGACCGCTGGGCGATGCACGACCCCACCGTTGTGGGCGCGCTCGCGGAGGCAGCCCATCCCCTGGTGGTCGATCTGGGTTACGGCGCGATGCCGGTCACCACGCTGGAGTTCGCGGCCCGTCTCCGGACGGTGCGCCCCGATGTGCGCATGGTGGGCCTCGAAATCGATCCCGACCGGGTGGTACCGGGGCGCGACGGGGTGGAGTTCGCGCGTGGCGGGTTCGAACTCGCGGGACTACGCCCGAACCTCGTGCGCGCATTCAACGTGCTTCGGCAGTATCCGGAAGATGCGGTGGATTCGGCCTGGGCACAGTTACGAGCCGGACTTGCCCCCGGCGGGCTGCTCATCGACGGAACCTGCGACGAACTCGGCCGCCGTTGCGCGTGGGTCCTGCTCGACGAGGACGGTCCGCTCTCGCTGACCCTGGCATGGAGTCCCTTCCATGTGTCCACGCCGTCGGATGTCGCCGAACGACTCCCGAAGGCCTTGATCCACAGGAACATCCAGGGTGAAGGCATCCACGAGTTGTTGCAGGCAGCGGATCGGGCATGGGCCACGGCCGCTCCGTACGCATCCTTCGGCCCTCGGGTTCGGTGGCGCGCGACGCTCGAGCATCTCCGCGAGCAAGGGGTGCCGGTGCAGGCGCAGCGCCGTCGCATGCGCGATTGTGTGCTGTCGGTGCCGTGGAGTGTCGTCGCCCCCGCGATGGCCCCGGTGTAAGCGAGACTGCTGCCGGTCAGCCGGCGGACAGCAATGCGAGTGCGATGCGATCGGCCACGGTGGCGGGCTCCCCTGCGACCGCGGCGTGCAGTTCGTCGGAGTCGACACGCCCGAGTGTGATCGCGTCTCCCACGAGTTCGTCGAGCACCTCCTGCGACACTCCGCCGGCCGCGAGGTCCACAGCGGTCCGCGCGGGCGTCGTGACACGGAAACATCCGACGACTTCGCAGTCCCGGTCCGACAGCACCCGATGGTGCAGCGCCAGCCGGTTGCTCGGGACCGTGCGCTGATCCAGCGTGGACAGGTGCAGGAAGCGTGGCTGCAGGTGCCCCATGCCGTGCAGGTCGGCGGCGCTCTGGTGTGAGACGACCGCGGCGCCTTCGTACCAGGCACACCACCGTGCGAATTCGTCGAACTTCGTCTGCGGACTGTCGCTCATCCGAAACAGGTCGGTGTCGATCCGGATCCACAGACCCGCTTCGATGCGGGGCCGGAAGCCGTCGGTACCGATACCGTTCCCGGTAGCCTGACGCGCGGTGAAATACCCGGCCTGAGCCACGGCGAGCTGCCGCAACAGGCTGTCGGGATCGACCTGCCCGGATGCGCCGCTCTCTGAATCCGCCCACCCTGTCATGGCCGCCAGCCTACCGAACTCCTGTGGTGTAGCTCACAGATTCGGGCCAACGAGTGTGCGTGTGCTCATAGCTTCCTCAGACTTGTGCTGAACAATCTCGACCATGACGCAAAGGAACCGCACCCGACTCGTCACGATCGCCGTCGTTCTCGTCGCCGCCCTCGTCGCGGTACTCGTGGGCGCCGAGGTCTACGTCCGCAATCGCGCCACGACCTGCCTGGCTCAGTCGTTCGAGAGTGAACTCGGTACCGGTGTGGACGTGGACCTGAGCTGGAAACCTGTCCTGTTGCAGCTCGTCGACAAGCAGGTTCCGTCCGTCACCCTCGACAGCGACGACACCGCGTTCGGCCCAGCCGAGGAGATGCAGGTGCACGCGGTCGTCCGGAACGTGGACCTGCGAGAATCCGCGGAGGGTGCCGGCACCATCGGAAGCTCCAGCGCCGAGGTCACGTGGCCCACCAGCGGCATCCTCGCGACCGTGCAAGCGCAGTCGGTGGGCGGACTGGTCAGCGATGTCACCGCCGATCCCGCCGCCGGGACGCTGACGTTCGTCGTCGGCGGGGACGGTCTCGCGGAATTCACGGTGCGGCCCACCGTGACCGACGGAGCGGTCGCCGTCCAGACGGTCGACGCCTCGGTTCTCGGCTTCGGGTTGCCGACCTCGCTCGTGGACGGGATCGTGGAGATCCTGACCTCGGGGCTGCAGCAGTACCCGCTCGGGATGAAGGCGACCGCTGTGTCCGTCACCGACGCCGGCGTCGAACTCACCCTCGAGGGCGGCAGTTACGTGCTCCCGGAGAACCCGGAAGGAGCACAGCAGCAGCAGGACCAGGGTTCGTGCGGCGTGCTCGTGTGACAGGCGGTCAGTCGGGCAAGCCGTCGAGGACGGCCCGGCTCCCCGAGAGCCCCAGGCGCGTCGCGCCCGCTTCGATCATGCGGACGGCGGCGTCCGCCGTGCGGATTCCGCCGCTCGCCTTGACACCGAGACGGCCACCGACCGTCTCCGCCATCAGCCGCACAGCGTGCTCGGTGGCACCACCGGCGGGGTGGAAACCCGTCGAGGTCTTCACGAAGTTCGCCCCGGCATTCGCGGCCGCGCGGCACACCTCGACGATCGCCTCGTCCGACAACGCAGCGGATTCGATGATCACCTTGAGCACTGGATCGAACCCGATCGCCTCGCGCACGGTGAGAATGTCCGCGAGAACCGCGTTGTAGTCCCCTGCCACAGCCGCGCCGATGTCGATCACCATGTCGACCTCGCGGGCCCCTTCCTCCACCGCGAGGCGGGCTTCCGCCCCTTTGATCAGCGAGTGGTGCTTGCCCGAGGGGAAACCGGCGACGGTCGCGATCACCAGGCCCTCGGCGCGGAGCGGAAGCATCGAGGGCGACACGCACACCGCGTACACGCCGAGTTCCCGGGCTTCGTCGACGAGGGCGCGCACCGCCTGCGACGACGCCTCCGGAGCCAGCAGGGTGTGGTCGATCATCGCGGCGACCCGCGAGCGGGTGAGCGTGGTGTCGGACATGACGCCAGCTTTCCACACCGCAAAAGAGGTTGCCGGTCACGCGCGGTGCGGCCAGACTTGCGGGGTGATCATTCGCCGGGAACTGCCGTCGGACTCGGGTGCTGTGTACGAGGTTCATCGCCGGGCCTTCGCCGCCGTCACCCCGCCCGGCCTCGTCCCGGTCGAGCCCGGCCTCGTCGACACCCTCCGCACCGGGCCCCACTGGCTGCCCCCGTTCTCACTGGTGTGCGAGCACGCGACGAACGGCATCGTCGGTCACGTCTGTGCGACCCGCGGCGATGTCGGCGGGTATCCGGCCCTCGCGCTGGGGCCGATCGGGGTACTCCCCGACATGGCGAGGTTCGGGATCGGTTCGGCTCTGATGCACGCTGTGCTCGGTGCTGCCGACGCGCTCGACGAGTCGATCGTCGTGTTGCTCGGCCACCTCGACTACTACCCGCGGTTCGGGTTCGTGCCCGCGGCGGATCTCGGGATCACCCCCGACGTTCCGGAATGGGCGTCGCACCTGCAGGCGCGCCCGCTCACCGGCTACCGGCCGGAGATGACGGGCGAGTTCCGGTATCCGTCCGCGTTCTACGAACTCGGCGGGGCAGGGTCGTGAACACCGAGGAGAATCGTCCACCCGATACCGGGGCGAACCACCCGGATGGCAGCGGAGTCGCCGAGACCGCGCGCACGTTCGATGCCGCGAGCACCGACTTCGAGATACTCACGCCCACCTTGTGGGGACCGGCCGGCCAGGCGCTCGTCTTCCAGCTCGGAGTCGGTGCCGGGGACACCGTCCTCGACGCCTGTTGCGGCGCCGGCGCGTCGGCTGTTCCCGCCGCGATGGCGGTCGGGCCCACCGGGCGGGTACACGGTGTCGACCTCTCCGACGACCTGCTCGAGCGCGGCCGCCTGGTCGCCGAGACCCGCGCCCTGACCAACATCGATTTCGTGTGCGCCGACGTCACCCTGTGGGAAGCGCCCTCCGACGTACCGGAAGCCGGTTACGACGCCCTCGCGATCTCCTACGGAGTGTTCTTCCTCCCGGATATGGACGCCGCGTTCTCACGGCTCGTGGGCCTGGTTCGGCCCGGTGGACGCGTGGGGGTCACGGTATGGCGGGCGGACGCGATGAGCGACCTGCGGGACGCGGTCTTCGAGGTCGCCGCCCGGCACTCCCCCGAGTTCGCCGAGCGCGCGCCGCAATACGACCGCTCACCGCTGCGCCGCATCGACACCTCGACCGCACTCGAGACGTGGCTCGCCGCCGCCGGTACCCACTCGGTCGAGGTCCGGACGTTGTCCAACCTGATCCCGGCGACCGAGGACCTGTGCTGGGCGCTCGTCGCGGGCACCGGATGGCGGATGGCATTGTCCGGATTGGATGCGGGGCAGGTGGACTCGGTGAAGCAGGACCTGGCCGAGACGATCACCGCGCGGGGTATACACACCGTCGACGCCACTACTCTCGTCGGCACCGCGACCGTCCGGCGCCCTCCGCCGCCGATGTGAGGCCGAAGGACCCCGTCCGCGGAAAACGGATTCGGGGCACCTGAGAGAATCGGATCCATGACGCTTGCTTCCTCGACCGACAACCGCCGCTACGTCCTGACCTTGGGCTGCCCGGACACAACCGGGATCGTCGCCCGGATTTCGACCTTCCTCGCGGACGTCGGCGGTTCGATCATGGAAGCGGCGTACCACGCCGACCAGGACAGTGGCTGGTTCTTCACACGCCAGGCTGTGCGCGCCTCGTCGATCCCGTTCTCGATCGAGGAACTGCGCGCCCAATTCGCCGCGGTCGCCGAAGCCATTGGCCCGGAAACCGAATGGACACTCTCGGACACCGGCAAGCGCAAGCGTGTCGTGCTTCTCGTCAGCAAGGAAGCGCACTGTCTGCACGACATCCTGGGCAGGGTCGCGGCCGGCGAACTCGAAGCCGATGTGTGCGCGGTCATCGGGAATCATCCGGAACTCGAGTCCGTCGCGCGTCGGCACGGCATCGATTTCCATTACGTGTCGTTCCCGAAGGACCCCGCCGAGCGGGGACCGGCGTTCGAACAGGTACGCAAACTCGTCGACGCCCACGATCCGCACGCGGTGGTGCTCGCTCGCTTCATGCAGGTGCTGCCGCAGTCGCTGTGCGAGCACTGGGCGGGTCGCGCGATCAACATCCACCACAGCTTTCTTCCGTCGTTCATCGGCGCTCGCCCGTACCACCAGGCGTTCACTCGCGGCGTGAAGCTGATCGGGGCGACCTGCCACTACGTGACCGCCGAACTCGACGCCGGGCCGATCATCGAGCAGGACGTCATCCGGGTCAGCCACAGCGACAGCGTCAACGACATGGTGCGCCAGGGCCGCGACGTCGAGAAGCTCGTGCTCGCCCGCGGATTGCGCTGGCACCTCGAGGATCGAGTTCTGGTGCACGACAGCAAGACCGTGGTCTTCAGCTGATTCCGGCCGTCCCGGCGCTCGCTTCCGCCCCTCGGCGCCGGCCGCTCAGCCGACGAGCGCCTGCGCCTTCCCCACGAGATGCAGCAGTTCGTCGTTGACGCGGTCGATCGCCTCGACCGAACTCATGTGGCCCACACCGTCGAGCACGACCAGCCGCTCGAGGTTGCCTGCTTCTTCGAGTACGGCGGCGAGTCGCCGGGCATGGACGGGCGGGGTGAGGCGATCGGCGGTGCCCACGAGGACGGTGGTCGGCACCGTGAGGTTCTGCAGGCCCTCGTGGATGTCGAGTGCACTGAGTGCGTGTCCCCAGCCGCCGCGGGTGCGCGGCGGGCAGCCGAGCACGATCTGCTGGCAGAAGGCCACTTCCGCGCCGCTCGCGTTCGGCGACAGCGCGATGTAGCGCAGCGCCCGGGTGGTCACGGACGATTCGACGAGCGGAACGGTCGCACCCATCACGCGCCGGGCGACCGGCACGGGCACCTTGGGAAAGCGCTGGGGTAGCGGCACGATCGCCGAATCCGCGACGAGATTGTCGGTGCCGGTGCTTGCCAGCAGTACACCGGCGACGCGACGGTCGACCTGGTCGGGATACTTCTCGGCCCACGCGATGATGCTCATGCCGCCCATGCTGTGGCCCGCGAGGATCGCTGTGCGCCCGGCCGGCACGGTGGCGTCGAGCACCGAGTTGAGGTCGTCGGCGAGCACGTCCGCTCCGAGAGGCCGTGCGCCCGCGTCGCTGTTGCCGTGGCCTCGCTGATCGTAGACAACCACCCGGTAGTTCTCCGCGAACGCGTTGATCTGCGGAGTCCAGTACGCCGCGTTGCACGTCCAGCCGTGGCAGAAGACCAGGGTCTGCGCCTCGGGATCCCCGTAGGCCAGTACATTCAGGCGTGCCCCGTCGTCGGTCTGGACCTCGATCGTGTCCGGCTCGAGGGACGGGGGCGAGAGAAGCGCGTGCGGCGAGACGTCTTCCGCGCGGACGACGGTGCGTCGCCGCCGCCGTGAGGCGGCCGCCCCTGCCGCGACTCCGACGGCGAGTGCCACTCCGGCTGCAATCGGCCACGTCGTACGGGACGGCTTCTTCACTGATCGTTCTCCTGTTGTGTTGTCGTGCGGGTGCGGTGGTGTACCGGGCGCCAGAGGGCCGGGCCTCAGAGGACTGTGTCTCAGAGGACTGTGTCTCAGAGGACGTGGGCCTTGCGCAGCAGAAGTGTCGACGGGCCGCCGACCAAGCCCACCTCGTCGAGGAACTCGATCGTGCGGCGGGTCCCGAGCCGCAGCCTGTCCTGGTAGTGGGTGTTCGCCCGCGCTGCGGCTTTCGCCTCGGCGACGTCCAGTCCTGCTGCGGCGTACACGCGGTCGTTCACCAGGCTGGTGACGACGAAGTAGGCGCTCACACCGAGATGGAGACGGATCCACGCGCGCTCGAGCCGTGTGGCACGCCCCGCTCGGCGCCGTGTCTCCTCGCGGGCGTAACGGATGTGCCGTGACTCCTCGACGACGTGGATGTGGCTGACCGTGCGGGTGAGTGGCTGAACCCGTTCGTCCCGCATGAAGTCGCGCTGCATCATGTCGAGGATTTCCTCGGCGAACAGGGTGCCACCGTAGGCGAGGGCGCCGTTGGCCACCGCTTTGAAGATGCGCCCGCCTTCCCGGATCCAGCGCTTGGGCCGGTACGAGGGCACGCCGAACCGCTGTGCCGACCGCGCGAACATCACGGAGTGCCGGCATTCGTCGGCGATCTCGGTGAGCCCGAACTGGACGTACGGCGTCGACGGGTCGCGGCGGTAGAGATCGCGTACGAGCATCTGCATGAGGATCATCTCGAACCAGATGCCCGTACCGGCGATGCTCGCCGCTTCATGGTTGGTGAGAGTGATGCGCTGTTCCTCGGTCATGCGTTCCCACAGGTCGGTGCCGTAGAGGCTGCACCATTCGGGGGTCATGCCGTATCTGCCCTCGAGGATGGGGGCGTCCCAGTCGATCTCGAACGCCGGATCGTAGGACAGTCGCGCGGACGACTCGAGAAGCCGCTGCGCGGTCTCCTGCCGTTCGGCGTCGTGCGTGTTGTCGCTCGTCGCGGCAGCGGCGTGGGTGTCGCGTGCTCGGTTCGTGCGGGTGAGAGTCATGGCCGACCGCCTCGTCTCGGAGATTTACCCGTTACTCGAAGTGTCATTATCTGGATCACACTTGTCAAGGCACGAGCGGTCCCGAAGCGGCCGGGGAGCGGTGACCGAGCGGGCTACCAGCGGCGGCGCTGAACCTCTTCGACGCGCGGCCGTACATCCACGAGGTACACGCACACCGCGACGACCGCGATGATGCCGAGCAGGCCGACAGCGCCGAACAGGATCAGCACCAGCAATGCTGCGACCAGGATGCCGAGCCATACGGGCTTGGTGAGCTTGTCGACGGCGGGAAATGCTTCCTTGGGCTGGCGAACAGCATGGAAGAGCGCGAACCCGGCTCCCGCGATCGCGATGACCTGCAGTACGAGGATGATCAAACCGGCGAGAGAATCGACATTCGTCACTCCCCCAGTCTACGAGAACCGGCTCCCGCGCGGTGAGGCGCGGGAGCCGGTCGGAACGGGCCGGCCGTCAGGAGCCGCTGGACTTGCGCGGCGCGGCCTTCTTGGCGGGCGTCTTGCCTGCGGGACGAGCAGGAGCCTTGGCCGCCGGCTTCGCCGGAGCCTTCGCGGCCGGCTGTGCCGGGGCCTTCGCGGCCGGCTGCGTGGGAGCCTTCGCGGCCGGCTTTGCCGGAGCCTTCTTCGCGGGCGTCGTGGTGACGGGCGTTACCGGCTCGGGCGCCACCGCATCCTCGACCGACTCGGTGATCTCATCGGCGGTCTTGCCCACTTCGGACTTCGCCGAGTCGACGCGGTTCGCGGCGTCGGATCCGGCCTCTCGCGCCTGATCTCCGAGTTCGAGCACCCGGAGCGCGGCTTCGTCACCGGCGTCGGAGATGGCTTCGCCGACGCCTTCGCTGGTGTCGGAGATCCGGCCGGCCGCCAGACCCGCGAGCTTGGCAGCCTGTTCGCCGACCGCACGCGTCTGGCGCGCCACTGTTCCCAGCGTTTCTTCGGTGAGCTCGACGGCATCTCCGAACGCTGCCTCGGCCCGCTCGAGACCTTCTTCGACGGCGGGTTGCTTGCGGAGGCGCTCGATGGTCTGCTCGCCACGCTCCGCGAGAGCGGTGTAGAGGTCGGACGCCACCTTGAGGTACGCCTCGGCCACGCTGCGCAGCTCGTCGGCGGTGAATCGCTCTCGCAGCTCTGCGATGTCTTCGGGGAGTTCGGAGGGCAGACCCGCGAGGCGTTCCCGGAGGGACTCGACGGTCTCGGTCAGGTCGGCAGGAAGGGTGTTGAGCTTCTCGCGCGCGGTCCCGACGCGGTCGTTCACGTCGACCTGTGCGTTTTCGGCGCGCTCGCGAACCTGCGCGACGACGTCGGCCACCGCGTGCACGACGGCATCGCCTGCGCCGACGGCCGCGAAGAGTGAGGTACGGATTGCTGCGTTCGGATCGGTCATGTCAGTTCTCCTCGTCGAAGTCTGTCTGGTGCCGGATGTCGCTCCCGGCTTCTGGTGCCGTCTCGGTGAGAGCCGCCTGGTTCTCACGGCAGAACGAGTCGTAGATGTCGAACAGAACTTGCCGCTGCCGCTCGGTCAGGAGCGGATCTCCCAGAAGCGCATCCCGAAAGGCACTCTGGGGCCGGTCTTCGAGAATTCCGGCCCGCACGTAGAGCACCTCGGCCGACAACCGGAGCCCCTTCGCGATCTGCGCGAGCACTTCGGCCGAAGGCTTGCGCAAGCCACGCTCGATCTGACTCAGGTACGGGTTGCTGACGCCGGCCAGCTTCGACAGCTGCCGAAGCGAAACCTGCGCTCCTTCTCGCTGCGCCCGAATGAAGCTTCCGATGTCCTGCGCAGCAGAATTCACCACGCGTGCCGCAATATCCCCCGGCCCGGCGCTGCTTCCGTCCGCGACACCGTCGCCGGTGTCGGGGCGGTCGCTCGGGCTCCCGGTACTGCTCGGGTTTCCGGTACTGCTCGGGCTCACTGCACTGCTCGCACTCTTGCCGGTGCCCGGGCGGGGGTCGTCTCGACTGTCATCGGTGGACACGACTCCCACGGTACGCACGGGTGC
>Ga0233386_1000324_pt1 | contig 13442 bp, 10 predicted proteins | sample ElkDunMinimDraft_17_FD_191544 | JGI IMG/M metagenome (GOLD analysis project Ga0233386, IMG submission 191544) | Fecal eukaryotic communites from dung pellets of Tule Elk in California, USA - Elk Dung G4 | ecosystem: Host-associated > Mammals > Digestive system > Large intestine > Fecal | place...
CTCCGTCCGTTTCGACCGCACCGGGGTCGGTGACACCGGAACCGTGGACGCCGGCCGGCCCGCGTCGCTCTACTCCGAGGTGTCCGACCGGGACGCGATCGACGCCGCCACTGCGCTGGGGACCGACCCGGGCGACCTGATCGTGACGGGACTGTGCTCCGGTGCGTGGTACTCCTCGTACGTCGCTCTCCGGTTACGCACCCGCGCAGTGGTCCTGGTGAACATGATCCTGTGGTCCACCCACCGGCGTAAGTCTCTGCGTGAACAGCTTCGCCCGCCGGTACCTGCTGCACCCGGCGGCGGAGATCGCGAGCCGGGACCCGCCTCGGTTCCGTTGCGCGCGCGCATCAAACCGTTCGCACAGAAGCATTTGCCTTACCCCGCATGGCGATTGCTGGGCCGGCTCGGCGTCACCCAGGTCCCCGAGGTGATCCTCGAAGCGCTGCGCCGCGCAGGTGTCGATGTCACCGTCGTGCTCTCCGCACAGGACTACGCGTCGTTCCGCTACCAGCGGGGCGACGAAGGACTGCGGCGAGTCGAGCGACGAGGATTCACGGGACGCATCCGCGCCGGTGCGACCGGGGACCACGGCGCGTACCAGCGTGACGGGCGCGAGTTCCTTCGCGCCGAGATCACCGCGGCCGTGCTCTCGTCGTTCGGCCGGACCGACCCGGTACGCGAACCCGTTGCCGAGCCGGGCGTGTCATGACGGCCTTGCTCGTCCTGGCGCTGCCGTGCGCGGCCGCACTGGGTTTTGCTCTCTATCGGCGGCCGCAGCGTGGACTGCTTCTCATCGCCGCGCTCACACCTCTGCACGGGTTGCTCGTGATCGTGCCCGGCGGTTCGGCGCTGTCCCCCTGGAAAGAGGGGGTCCTCCTGCTGACCCTGGCGGCGACCTTCGTCAGCCCTTACCGCAGACGCACTCCCGCGCCGGCGTTTCCGTGGTGGCCGGCAGTGGCGGCATGGGTGGTCCTGGGTGTCGTGTCGGCGATACTCGTGTCGGGACCGGGAGCCGTTACCCCGCTGAAGATCACCTTCTTCTATCTCATCATTCCCGTGATCCTGTGGCGCGCACCGTTCGACGCCCGCGACCGCGACACCTTCGTCACGATCCTGATGGGCATGGGGGTGTTCACAGCGGTCGTCGGATTGGCGCAGCAGGTGATCGGTGGTGAGCGCCTCGCGGCACTCGGATACCGCTGGGACGACCATCTCCGCACCACAGGCGGGATCCTCCGTAGCTTCAGCACCTTCACGACCCCGTTCGCATTCGGGTTGTTCGTGATGATCAGCCTCGTCGTCGGCGGCGCGATCGCCCTCGCCGATCCCACCCGGCTCCGCAACCGGTTGTTTCTCTGCGCGACACCGATCATGCTGCTGGGCATGGGCGTGACGATCGTTCGTGCCAGTTATATCGGTCTTGCGGTCGCACTGCTGTGGCTCGCTGTCCACCGCCACCGCGCGCTGCTGCTGGGATTCGGTGCCGCCGCCCTCGCCGCGCCGATCGCTCTCCTCGTCGTACCGGGCTCGTTGCTTGCTCCGCTCTTGTCGTCGTCGAGCCTCGGTGAACGCGGCGACGGGTGGTCGGAGACCCTTGCCTCGCTGTGGGTGCATCCGTTCGGTCAGGGACTGGGCGCAACCGGTTCCGCCGCCGCCAAGGCCGCTTCCGAAACCAACCCCATGCTCTCGGAAATGTCGTTGCAGGCTGCGGTGACCTTCGGATTCATGCCGTACCAACCCGACAACTACTACATCAAACTCGCCGTCGAACTCGGACCGATCGGAGTGTGGTTGTTCGTCCTCGTTCTGGTCTGCGCCGCCGTGTCGACCCTTCGCGCCTCGCGGATCATGCGCGGCCAGGACGCCGCGCTCGCGCTCGGTGTGAGTGCGTCGGTGGTGGCGGTGGCGGTCGCGTCCACCGTGTCGACCTATCTGGAGATCTTCCCGCTCGACGTCTACTTCTGGTTACTCTTAGGAATCGTGGGATGTGCGCTCACACAGCACCGTTCGCAGCTTCATCGACCGGATACCGAATCGGGTTCGGAGCCATGGCGCTCCGCCCTGCCGGCAGCGGAGTCCAGACCTACGCCCGTGAACTGCTGAGGGCGCTGCCCGCGCTTCTCCCCGGGACCGAGTTGTGCGCGACAGTTCAGCGCGACGCGGTGGCAGAGTTGCCACCACAGGTCTCTGCCTCGCGGCGCCCCGTGGCACGCGGTGTGCGCCGCGCCGTGTGGAACGCGGTGCCCCTCCCCTCCACAGACCTGTTCCACAGCCTCGACGTCGATCTCCCTCTCGGTCAGCGCAGCCTGACGGTGTCGACGTTTCACGATCTGGCCGTCTTCGACGCACCGTGGGCGTTCAGCCGGTTCCGGGCGACAGGGGAACGCCGGTTGCTGCGCGACGCGATGCGCCGGGCCGATGTCCTCGTGGCCGTCTCCGAGTTCACCGCCGAACGCATCCACGCGTTGTCGGGCCGCGATGCCGTTGTCACCCCGCTGGCGCCGGCCCCGTGGGCCACGCCCCCGTCGCCCGGCCAGGTTGCCGAGGTGCGCGCCCGCTACGGACTGCCCGACCGCTTCGTACTGCAGGTCGGCACCGTCGAACCGCGCAAGTCCGTCGCGCTGGTGGCCGAAGCGTGCCGGAACCTCGACGTGCCGTTCGTCCTCGCGGGCGCCGGTTCGACCGGACGCGACGCACCGTCCGGGGCCCACGGACTCGGTTATGTCGCCACCGCGGACCTGCCTGCCCTCTACGCTGCCGCGAGTGTCGTCGCATACGCCTCGCGCTACGAGGGCTTCGGTCTCCCACCCCTCGAAGCGATGGCGTGCGGCGGTGCTGTCGTCTCGAGTGCCGTCGGCGCATTGCCGGATTTCGCCGACGACGGGGCACTGCTCGTCACCGAACACACCGTGCCGGCATGGACGGCGGCGTTGCGCGCCACTCTCCTCGACCTCGACACCGCCCAGGCACTGAGGCGACGCGCCCCGGAGGTCGCCTCGACCCTCACGTGGACTCGGACGGCGGAACTCACCGTCGGCGCCTACCGCACCGCCGGCCTCCGACTGTGAAGGTGACTCCCGGTGGGTAGGCATTCACGTCCGGACGACGTGGACGACGACGAGAGCATCCACATTCCCGCCGACCTCGCTCCCTCGGGTCGCCACGCGAAGATCTGGGATTCCCCGTCACTGTCGGGCTACGCGCATCCCTCGATGACCAACACGGGGCAACTGCACATCGACCTCGTCGCCGAAACCGTCCTGATGGAACGGATCGTCGCCAAGGTCCACGAAGACCGCGACGGCACCCTGCACGAACCGCGACAGCCGCAACTGGACGGACGCGCGGCGCGGCGCAATACCGTGGCGATGCTCGGGAGCCGTCTGGCCATCGCGTCGATGGGCTGGGCCGGATCGATGATTTTGGCACGGGTGCTCGCCCCCGACGACTTCGGCAAGTTCTCGTTCGTGTTCGGTTTGCTCGGAGTGCTGTCGGTGGTCACGGATCTGGGCGTGGGCCGCGTCGTGCTCGCCAAACTCGTCGAATGCAATCCGTGGGAGGTCTCCTACGTCACGACGGCATTCATCGCGCTGCGCGGGGTGCTCGGCTTCATCGGCTACGCCCTCGCGGTCGGATACGTGGTGCTGCTGGGCTATTCGTCGGACGTGGTGTGGGCAACGGTCGTGGCAGGGCTGGTCGTGGTGGTGGCGACCCCCAGCAACGCCTTGTCGGTGATGTACCAGAGCCGTCTGCGTATGGCGTCGGTGGCCGCGGCCGAAACACTCGGCCAGCTCGCGCAATTGGTCTGCACCATTGCGGCTGTCCTGTGGCATCCGGTCCTGCTGGTGGTCGTCGCACCCGCGGTGATCAACGAAGTCGTCGCGGCCGCACTCAAGATTCGTGGCGTCCGCGCCGGCAAAGCCGGACCGCTACCGGCCGCGCGTGCCCAGTTGTGGCGCTGGCGCGAAATGCTGATCGAGGCGGTGCCGCTGACGATCGGTTTCGCGCTGCTCACCGTCCTGTCGAAAGTCGACGTGCTGATGCTCGGCCGGATGGACACCTTCGACTCCGTCGGCCTCTACACGGTGGGGTACAAATTCGCCGACCTGTTGTCGATGGTTGCCTCCACGGTCGTCGGGCCCGTCACCACGCTGCTCGTCGCGACGTGGCCGGCGCAGAGCGAGCAGTTCCGGCAGCGGACGCGTGAAGCGGCGATGCTGCTCGCAGTCCTCGGCGCGGCGGCGACCGCCGCATTCTGGCCGACCGCGGACGGTGTGCTGGCGCTGCTCTACGGAGAGCGATTCGCCGAAGGTGCCGATGCCTCCCGAATGCTCGTGGCCGGCAGCGCACTGTCGATGCTCACCGAACTGGGCCTGATGGTTCTCGTCGCGACCGGCCGGCACCGCGTCTACCCCTGGGTCGCGCTCGCCGCGCTCGCCGCGAACGTCGCCACGAACCTGGTGCTGATCCCCCGGATGTCGTTCGAGGGCGCGGCCCTCGCGACGGTCCTCACCGAGGCGGTGATGGTGGTGGCGATCTGGGTCGTGGTCGCCCGGACGGTTGCGGTCCGGCGGCTGTTCCCGTTCGCCCAGGCGTCGGCCATCGCCATGCTGGGTGTAGCAGTGACCGTATGGGCGTCGCTGCTCGCCGAGCAGTTCGACGTGCCGTGGCCGATCACCGCCGTCGTTGCTCCCCTGTGTGTGTTCGCAGGTGTTCATTTCCTTCCCATCACCGGTGGGCTGGGACTCGTCGGGCTCGTGAAGTCTCGGTGAGTCCGCGCCGGGCACAGCAGTACGGAGAAACAGTGAGACGGAGAACGGTGCTACGGAGACGACTGCTGAGCGCAGTGGCGGTGCTGGTCGTGCTCGGTACAGTCGCGTGCGGAAGCACCGAGCCCGCCGGGTGCCGCACCGATCTGTCGGCCGACAGCCTCGGTGTGGCCACGGGTTCGGGGCTCGACACTCTCGGGGATGCGGATCTCGACCGGTACTTCGGCGCCGCCGCGGACAGCGGTGCGGCGTGGGTCCGGTTCGACTTCGACTGGTCGATTCTCGAGCCGAGCCGGGGAGAATTCGACTGGTCCGGAACCGACCGGGTCGTCGATGCGGCCCGCGCGCACGGACTGCAGATCCTCGGATTGCTCACCCACACCCCGGAGTGGGCACGCGCCGGTGACGCAGACGATACGCACGGCCGGCCCGCCGATCCGGACGAGTTCGGGCGGTTCGGCGCGGATGTCGCGCAGCGGTACCGGGACCGGGTCTCCCACTGGGAGATCTGGAACGAGCCGAACCTCGCGGTGTTCTTCGGACCGCAGCCGGACCCGGTGGCGTATGCGGCCCTACTGGAGTCCGCCTCGAGTCGTATCCGTGCGGCGGTGCCCGGCGCCGTGGTCGTGAGCGGCGGATTGTCCCCGGCGACCGACAACGGGACGGATATCGCTCCGACGACCTTCCTCTCGGAACTCTACGAACTGGGTGTGGCGGAGAGTTTCGATGTGGTGGGCATGCATCCGTACAGCTACCCCGCCTTGCCCTCCGACGCCTCGACCGAGAGCTGGAACTCCTTCTACCGGATGCGCGACATGCGCGACATCATGATCGGGCACGGTGACGACGGAAAGCCGATATGGGCAACCGAATTCGGATCTCCTACCGGAACCGGCACCGATGCGGTGGATGCGGAGCGGCAGGCAGAGATACTGCGCGACGGCATCACCGAGCAGCGGCGCCTCGGTTTCGTGGACAAGCTGTTCGTGTACAGCCTCGTCGATCGCGGCACCGACGAATCCGATCGCGAACAGAATTTCGGTGTCGTCGACCATGCCCTTGCACCGAAACCCGCCTGGCACGTGATGCGCACGGCGGCAACGACACCCGGATGCCTCTGATCAGACGGATTCACCTGCGGGCCGGAGCACGTCGCGTGCGGCGCGACGCACCGGCCGCACCCAGTCGCTGCCGCGCTCGGCGAGCTGGAGCATCCATCGGGCGCGGCGGCGGCGGACGGGTGTGGCAACGACGGTTCCGACCCGGTATTCGCCGTTCGCCCAATGCGATTTGAATTCCGAGACGCCGACCATGTAGTCGAATCTCGCGATGCCGAGGGCGTCGTGATGGTCGGCGAGCCATCGCTGCAACAGCTGACCGGGTTGGTACCGGCGCACATCGGGATGAAAGCGGGCCATCCACATCTCGGCCACGTCGCCGGTGCGGAACATGATTTCGTGTGCGCACCACCGTGTTCCGACGACCAAGCCCACCACGAGCAGAGTTCCCGCCCGCGCTTCGGCCTCGAGCAGAGGTTTGGTGAACGCCGCGAACGGTGGTCCGAAGAAATTGTCGCGGTCGGTGTGCTCGTCGGCTGCCGCCGCGACGGCGACGATGTCGTCCCAGCGTCGCTCCAGGTGTTCCGGATCGCGGATCACCTCGACTCGCGCGGGTGTACCGGCACCCTCGAGTGCTCGTTCGGCCCGGCGCAGTGTCTTGAGCGTACGACTGCCGCGCAGCGTCGTCGCACCGGCGCCGCTCGGCAGATCGATGGTGAGGCATCGATCGTCCACCTCGACGCCGACGTTCCACAGCGGCGACGTACGCAACACCTCCACCAGGGGATCCGCTACGTCGATGTGGGTGAGTTGCAGCGACATCCCGGTTTCGGCGATCCCGTCCACCAACTCGGCGAGGGCAGCACCGTCGGTTGCGACGAACGTGCCGATCGTGCCGAGGCCGTGCCCCGGAAAGCGGAGGGTCTGTACGCCGAGTCGATTGCGCCGGTGGAGCGGAGCCACCGCCACGAGCCGGCCACCGCGGCGTGCCGTACCCACTGCCAGTCGTCCCCGCCCGAGGTTCCGGTGCCAGTTCAGCGCGTACGACGGTCGCGCGGCGACACGTGTGCCCACGTCCCGCGTGAGGTCGGACCATTCCGGGACGAGGGCGTCGACTGCACTGCCCTCGACGATGTCGAAGGTCATTGTCCGGGGCGGCGTCCGCGCTCCGGCTCGGACCGCCGGTGCTCTGTGTGCCGGCCTCGCATGTACCCAGCTCCTTCTCGGGAGTGCGCGACGCGAAACCGGCCGCACGGGACGCGCCGTGTCGCGCCCCCCGAGAACGATCGTAGGCGGACGACTCACCGTTACGGCGTCCGCACCGAGCTACACCTCTCGGCTCCCGGCCGAGTCGACGCGTCTACCGGACTCGGGGCGCCGCGAACGGTGCCGCGGGTACATCGGCTCCGCTGCCGAGCGCGGAGATGACGCCCTCGAGGATCATGTCGAGAAGCTCGGCCGATGTCGCGAAGTTGATGCGCACGTAGTTGCGGCATCCGCTGCCGAACCGCAACCCGCCCTCGACGAGGATCCTGCCGCGCTCCCGCACCCGTTCGACCGGATCATCGAATCCGAGCGGACCGACGTCGATCCAGGTGAGATACGTTCCCTCCGGGAGGTGGTGCCGCGCAGCGGGGATTCTTTCTCGAAGCACCGCGTCGACGTGCCTGCGATTCCGTTCCAGGACCTGCATGAGGTCGCGCTGCCATGCGTCACCGTGCCGCCACGCGGCGAGCGTGGCGACCACTCCGGGCACGGACACCGCGCCGTACAGGTCGAACGGTTCGGCGTCACGCCGTCTCAGCAGCCGTTCCGATCCGTAATGCACCACCGCGCACCGTAACCCGGCGAGATTGAAAGACTTTCCCGCGGATGTGATCGTGACAGTGCGTTTCGCCGCGTCCGGGCCGAGTGATGCGAACGGGATGTGCACGTGGGGCTCGAAGACTATTTCGGCGTGGATTTCGTCGCTGACCACCAGCAGGTCGAACCGTTCGGCGATGTCTGCGATCTGCTCGAGCTCCGCGCGGGTGTGAACACGGCCGGTGGGATTGTGCGGGTTGACGAGCACCAGTACGCGGGGGCGGTGGCGCGCAACCCGCTGCTCGAAGGCTTCCATGTCCAGCACCCACCCGTCGCCCCGATCGACGAAGGGGAAATCGAGCTGCTGCAGGCCCATCCGGCGGATGGAGGCGAGAAACGGCGGATAGTTCGGGGTCTGAACGACGACCGAGTCACCGCGTCGCGTGCTCAAGTGGAGGATCAGTTGCAGGGCCTGGATCAAGTCCGTTTGCTCGCGGACCGAGCCCGGGTCCGGTTCCCATCCGTACCGGTCGCGCATCCGCGTCGCGAATTCTTCACGCAGCGGAGTGCCGTGCACCCAATTCGGGTAGCCGAGGTCGGTCTCGATCTGTTCGTGGAGCGCACTGCGGATGACCGGCGCAACGGGGAAGTCCATGTCGGCGACCCACGCGGGCAACAGCCCTTCGTCGACGGCTCGAGCCCACTTCGCCCCCGCGCGAGCCGACAACTCGGCGATGTCCAGGTCGTCGAATCCTGGGAAAGAAATCCTGCTCATCGGGCCTCCTCGGATGCGGAGAGCAGCAGATCGCGCGTGATCTCGATCTGACCGTGATGCTGCGCAAGCTCTTCGAGGACGTGGAGCAGGACCCCGTCGACCGACACCACGTCACCCCGGTACTTCTCCGGTACAGCATGCGCCAGCCGGGCGGCCGGGTCCACCGCAGCGAGATCCTCGGCCAGCCGGGTGCGCTGCTCGGCGACCATCCGCGCCAACTCCGCGACGGTGCCCGATGCACCGAACTCCGACTCGCGGTCGCGGTTGCTCTCACGGCCGAGGACGATGTGGCCCACCCAGAACTCGACGAGCGCGCAGCAGTGATAGGTGATCGCCCACACCGAGTTGGCGCCCGGCAGCGGCGGTGCCGTGTTCGCGCCGGCGTCGCCGAGCTTTGTCGACGCGGACAGCATCCCGTCGAAAGCACGATCGACGAAGTAGAGGTACTCGTCGGTTTTCATCGCCCTACCGCCGTTCATCCTCATGTTCGAGTGAGCTGAGAATGACACGGTTCGGGGGAATCCGCGCGGCGAACTCAGGCGACTTCCGCGGGTCTTTCGCCGGTGACGAAGAAGATGAGCCGATCGGCCACGTCGGCGGCCTGGTCTCCGAACCGCCCGTAGAAGCGCGCGACGAGAACGGTGTCCACGGCCGTCGGAACGTCACCGTCCCAGTTCTTGCCTTCGACGGTGGCGAGGATCCGCGAGTGCACCGCGTCCAACTCGCGCTGGAGCGCACGGACACTCTGAATCGCCTCGAGGTCGAGATGAGTGAACACATCGCGCAGCACGGCTGCGATCCGGGCTGCGACGTCAGCCATCACAGCGAGGTCGTCGTGCAGGGCACCTCGCACGAGCAGGTCCGGGAAGCGACGGCGTGCAACCCGCGCGATGTGGAGCGTGAGTTGCCCCATCCGGCTCAGATCACCGCTGATCCTGACTGCCGAGAACACGAGTCGGAGGTCCGCGGCGACAGGCCCCTGCAAGGCGAGGATCTTCATGGCCCGATGGGCGCAGTCCGTGGTCAGCTCGTCGAGGCGGGCGTCGAGGTCGAGCGTGCTCTGCGCCGCCAGCAGGTCACCGCGGAACAGCGCCTCGGTCGCCGACGAGAGGCCCTCCGCGGCCACAGCGCCGAGTTCCCCCAGCCGTTCGAGCAGTTCGTTCAGTTCGCCCTTGAACACTTCCCTCATGCAGCACTCCTCTCGGTAGCGTGCGGAAGTCCCATTCTGCTGCGGTGGGTGCCACCACAAGCTGAATGCCCGTCCCCCCACGTTCTACACAGGCTGATGATTCACTTCTTTGCGCTCGGTGTCACTCCGGGTGTCGGCAGGCGAGAGATCGTCCATGCGCGCAAGGTGAGCTTTGATCCATTCTGTACTTCCCGGTGTCGCGACGTGCTCATGCGTTGTACCGGCGATGCGGGTAGTCAAGGCAGTCCTTCGAGGTAATGTGCCGACGTTGCTCGGCTCGCAGGCCACCCCACACCCCCGGAGTGACCGCCATCACTATATAGCGAGACCGCGAGGATACAACTCGGCCTAGTCCGGAGCTCGGGGTGTGGAGTCCGGTGCAGGAGCCGAATCGCTGGACGGCGGCCGATTTCCCTGGTCGTCTCGGTTCCGGACGATCTCCTGGGCGTACTCGCGGTTGACCGACTCGCTCACCGGAGCATATGTCTCCTCCGCATGCGGCGGGTGCCCCTGCGGCGTGTCGACCTGCCCCTCCCCGCTCCGGTAGCGGGGATGAGGGGTGTTTTCCTGGGGCTCGAAGAGCGACTTCGAGAGCGCCGCGATGGGCCGGGTCGGCGGTGCCGGATCGACGAACGGAACGGGCCCGGACGACGGGTCGCGGTCGGGCACAGGCACAGGCACAGGCACAGGCGTCGGCATGGGAGGCCGGCGCTGCGGGTCCACGGGCGCTTGCGAGCGCGCGTGCGGTTGTTGCGATTGCGATTGCGATTGCGATTGCGGTTGCGGGCGCGGGTGGGGTTGCGGCTGCGGGTGCGATTGCGGGGAGAGGGCAACACTGCTCGGCTCGGGCGCCGGCGGGGCGGCCACCGACTCCTCCTTCTCGGGTGCCGGCGGCTTCTCGACGGACAAGACGACGAGCCGGGTGGGGACCTCGATCTCGGCCAGCGCACGAAGACTGTTCTCCACGGCAGCCCGGTCTTCGCTACCCGTCGTGACGACGATCAGGGCAAGCCCGACCTTCTCCTGACGCAGTTGCTTCCACCATTGATCGGTCAAGCCGCACCGGATGATGCGTTCGGCGGCGTCGTCGCCGAAGACGTCCGGGTCCGCCTCCACCCCGGAACCGTCGAGAACGAGAATCGCTTCGCCGAGCGACGCGCGCTGCTGCAGCATCACCACCGTGTCGAGCGGCAGGCGTGGGGTGCCGGAGGTATCGACCTGCAGGGCCGTGCGATACCGGCGGGAAGTCCGCCGCGCCCATGCCGGCGTGACGGTCCTGCCGAACCGGCCGTTGAGGGCGACCAGCAGCTCCGCGACCACGATCAGCGTGAACAGGAATGCGACCGCAGCCTCTGCCTTCGGTTTCGGCGAGACCTTCGTGCCGCTTCCGGCGGGCGCGGCCAGCACCTGGAGGTGTTCGGCACCGGCACCGGAGCGCACGGCACGAAGCTGGTCGAGGCGGGAATCCAGTTCGGCCTGCAACACCGGGTCCGGGCTGCCGTCGTCCGTGCTGTCGTCGGCACCGGCCGCGAGTTCGGCACGGAGACCCGCGACGATTCCGTCGAGATCCGCGATGCGCGATTCGAGTGCGGTGCGGTTCCGGGTGCTCTGAGCCTGGTCGAGCGCAGCAACGACCACCTGAGCGAGCCGGTCCGCTTCCTCCTGGGACCCGTCGCGTGCCGTCACCGTGAGCAGTGTCGGCGACGTTCCGTAGTCCACCCAGATGTTGCCGGACAACGCAGCCGGATCCTCACCGACCTCCGCCGCGATGGCGGCCACCACGCGGGAATCCTCCGACAGCGCGACGTAGGGAGCGATCAGCTGCCCGAGCGACGCGTCCGAGCCCGACACCGCTGCGCTGCTGCGAATCTCCACCACGACGGTCGACTCGTAGACGCCGGGTCCGCTGTCGCGGACGAAGAACACCGCGAGTGCCACCACCGCCGCCGCGACGGCCGCCGGAAGCGCGACCCGCGCCAGTTCGCGAGCGTGCCCGAGGAGATCGACGGCCGGAGGGACGCCGAGTTCACGACGCAACTCGGCGTCGCGGATGTTTCCTTCAAGCACGTCGCGGACCCTTTCGCGGAACTGCCGTATGGGGGGAAATGTCGCTTTTAGGTCGCGAAAATCCGGCCGAACGTTACCTCACTCCGGAGCGCGCGGCTACACGCCGAGGAGCCAGCGAGGGCGCGACCACATCTGCCAGTTCTCGACCACCTGCGCACCGGCCGAGACATACAGCGGGGTCACCTGCGGGCTGGTGAGACCGCACATCGGCACCGGACCACGCAGTGCGAACGTGCGGGCTGCCGCCGCATCCACGAGACGCCGCGCGTAGCCACGACGCTGCCGTCCCTTCCTCGTCCCCAGCGACCACACGGTTTCGATCTCGCCGCCGTCCGAAATCAGTGTGCAGGACTGTAAGCGAGCGTCGTCGAAGATGCCCGTCGCCGTCAGGCCGGGTGCTTCCGGAACGGTGTCGGCGTACGCAATCGCCGCGGTCCCCGGCGACACCCCGAACGCACCCGCAGCCAGGTCGCGCGCGTCGGACATGTCCTCACGCCCCAGGACCCGCAACGCGTCGTCCTCGGGTGCGAGGACCGGAACGAACACCGTCAGGTCGAGAGCCCCCGCGCACACCCAGCCGCGGTCGGCGAGCACCTGTGCGGCGGCGAGGCCTCGTCCGGCGAGCAACACGATGGCCGGAAAGCGGGCTGCGGTCACGATGTCGTATACGTGTTGCGCATGCGCGGTGACGTCGCCGTTGTGGACGAGCGCGAGGTTGTAGTCGGGATCCGGTGCTCCGGTGATCCCGGCCCACCATCCGTCACCGTCCAGGTACGACCCCGCAGCGGTGAGCGGCCGCATACTGCGTCCGTAGGCGCGGCGCAGGACGTCGAGCGTCACGGTGGTACCTGAGATGGAGCCGGGTGTCACTCGTGATCCTCCTGCTTCTCGGCACATCCGAGTTCGACCGGTACGAGATGAAGTTATCGTCCACTACCTCGCACACGCATCGGCGGCACCCCTGGAAGGGTGCCGCCGATGTGCGACGGAAGGGGACGTCAGGAAGGAGTGCCGATCAGGTCGCGAAGAAACTCGACGACCCCGCTGGGCAACTCGAAGCCCGGAACCGCCGGGATCGCGCCCGGTCCCGCGGTCGACCTCTGGCGCGCTCAGATCGAAGGCCTGCTGCCTCGGATCCGCCTCTGCCGGACGGTCCCGTCGGCGACGTACGCCGGAAACGGTACCGTGCCCGAGCTGTGCTGTCGCGACAACAGTTCTGGCAGAACTTGTTTCGACGTTCGGTATGCCGGAAATGCCGGCGGGAAGAGTGAAGCCCCGGGCGACTCTGGTGGAGTAGACCGGGGCTTCTGCGTAGGCCGGCGATGGGGGTTACCGGCCTGCGCAGTCGCCCGCACGATGGGATGTGAGGGCAACGGAAGAGACTTTATCCCGATGCGATTGCTACTCGCGAGTACACCGGAAAAGGGCAGGAACAGCGTGTGACGGCACAGTGCCTCGTTCAGGACACGCTGCGCGAGCGCCTTCCGTGAGCCGGTGCCCCTGCTCGGAGCGCCGGGCCGCACTCATGCCCACAGCGCGGACGCCATGTCCGGCAGCGTTCGGTCGATATCGTGCAGTGACAAGACGCGCTGCCGGGCGATATCGGAGATGTCACGCCGCGCTACCGGGTCGTCGAGGAGGCACGTCAGCGCCTCGGCGAGAGCCTCCGGATCACCGGGCGGAACCAGCACACCGGCGCCGTCTGCGAGGTATTCCGCCGTGCCGCCGTGATCGGTGCCCAGTACCGGCACGCCGTGCGCCATGGCCTCCAGCACTCCGAG
>Ga0233386_1000326_pt1 | contig 13382 bp, 6 predicted proteins | sample ElkDunMinimDraft_17_FD_191544 | JGI IMG/M metagenome (GOLD analysis project Ga0233386, IMG submission 191544) | Fecal eukaryotic communites from dung pellets of Tule Elk in California, USA - Elk Dung G4 | ecosystem: Host-associated > Mammals > Digestive system > Large intestine > Fecal | place...
TTTCTTTTTTTTTTGGTTTTTTTTTTTTTTTTTTTTTTTTTTTTTTTTTTTAGTGTTAAACAGTACCAGTATTCTGAGGTCCGGTAGAGACATAACAATGTATCTATGTTATTGTCAAATGCCTTATAAATCGAGTCTAGAAATAACGCAAGTTGATCGACAAACTTTATGCTAAGACCACAGTAATTTAGGCTGCTTCCATACCCGGAGGTGTAGAGAGAACCAGTTTTGTGCTACTTACGAAGTTAGTAGCGGAGCTACTACTATGAAATAAAGCACCACACCCTAATGAGGAGATAAGTAATGTTTATTAATAAGACAGTACCTATCCCCTCACTAATAAGAAAAAGGCCGAAAGGCCACAATGTAACAAAAGTAGTTAACTTCTTTGTATGGTGTGTATTTCATAGGAGCCAGCGCAAGCTTTTACAAAAGAGTAATCACTTTTAAAATTAGCTCTAGTATGAAAATTTGTAGCCTATAAACCGAGGACTAATATGTGGGTCATACCCGGAGGTGTATATACAGAAGTGTGGGTGGATTCAGGGTTTTTGGTCTATTAGCTCAAAGGTAGAGCAGAATACTTCTAATATTCCGATTTTAGTTCGAATCTAGGATGGGCCTTTCTATATAAGAGTTATTTAAGGGGGTACTACGAAGTACCTCTTAAATACAGCCTGCCTAGATAAAATAAACGCCATCTTATAAAGACAGCGTCTTATTACCGCACAATTTCTTGTGCTGCATGCTAGCTGACGAAGTATGCTGCATGCTAGCCTATTGTGTGGTATGATAAAAATTTCATTATATTCTTGCTGCTGTACTACTAATCCTCCGGATACAGAAGAGGAACTTTGTAAGCCAGCTTAAAAAAAAATTAAGCGGTGGATCATAATCACCTGTTAAAAATACCATCTTATCTACATCGTCTTCTCTAATTTATTAGCAGCCCTCTCTACGAAGTCAGGATATCCTAGGACCAGATCCTTAGGATATCCTGGCCCTACGAAGTGAAGGCGTAGTATTTCATAGGAGCCAGAAATTTATTGCTGGCAGGCTGGCTGGCTGACTTCTCCTCCTACTTACGAAGTTAGTAGCGGAGCTACTACTATGAAATAAAGGCAGTACTTCTGTGTATACACCTCCGGATAAAGCAGCAGCAATAAATACAAAAATATGATATTTATTATTATAAAGTATGTTAGTTTAATTGGTAAAACATAGTACTACGGGCACTATGACTATAAGTTCGAGTCTTATATATGCTGTGTCAAAGATAAAGTAATTTAATCTTTGACCGATCTTAGTATCATACTGTTATTAAATTAACCTTCAGACTTCCCCACTTATTCTATATAGTCTCTGGTTAATTTAATCCAAATATTTTTAATGCCTCAATTAGTACCTTTTTATTTTGTAAATGAAATAACTTTCGCTTTTAGCATAATAGCTATAACAGTTTATCTGTTATCAAAATATATTTTACCTAGATTTGTACGTTTATTTTTATCTCGTACTTTTATTTCTAAACTATTTTAAAGAATGAAATAAAAGGCAGTACGAGCTTCGCACCGTAAGGATGCCTTTTATTTAAGTTTCTTTTACTTGGTGTTTTATCTATTTTTTAAGAATAATAAATTAGAGTTATACTTCGTACTCCCTAAAGATTTATTAAATTTAAATATGACTACGGTGCGAAGCTCGTCCTGCACACTACACTTCGTAGTAGCCTACGAATAATCTTGTGCTGCTGACTAACTTCGTAAGTAGCACTGCCTGACTTCGTAAGTAGGAGGAGCTTCGCACCGTAAGGGTGAGGAAACTATATGAAATATAGGCCTTTTTAAGTCTTATAATTATAGCTTAGAGTACAAAAATGAGTACTTTAAGCCAAGATATATTCTTACAATCATGAACTGTTATACTTAGTCCCTTGAGCCAATTTGAAATAAACGATTTGTTAAGTTTAGATTTACCTATGATATGAAATTTACATATCTCTATTACTAATATAGGGTTTTTTTTAACAATAGGAGCTCTTTTTATATTAGTTATAAATCTTTTAAGCACAAATACAAATAAGATAATAAATAATAATTGATCTATAAGTCAAGAATCTTTATATGCAACAATTCATAGCATAGTATCTAACCAGATTAATGAAAAAAAAGGACAACAATACTTCCCTTTTATTTATACTTTATTTATTTTTATTTTAATAAATAATTTAATTGGAATGATTCCTTATAGCTTTGCATCTACAAGCCATTTTGTATTAACATTTGCTCTTAGTTTCACTATAGTGTTAGGTGCAACTATATTAGGATTCCAAAAACATGGGTTAGAATTTTTTTCTTTATTAGTTCCAGCAGGTTGTCCTCTTGCCTTATTACCATTATTAGTTTTAATTGAATTCATTTCATACTTAGCAAGGAATATTTCTCTAGGATTAAGACTAGCCGCTAACATAAACTAATAGGGAGTAGGCTCCCCTATTTAACGTGTTTAAGAACCAAATTCCGGGGAAGCCCTAAAGCTCTAATAACTAAGCTATTAATCGAAAGATTTTTAGTGGCCCAGTTAATCACTCGGGGTATAGTAATATCATTAGAGATTCTAGTAATAGGAATGGGTGATCGCGGATCTAAGTCAGATATAAATATCTGTAAAAGAGCAACGAGTAGACGGTTCTTCAGAATATCATGTATAATTTTGTAAGGTGTACTCTAGTCGCCGGGAAATCCGGTTCTTGGAAGAAATTAAGTAAATCAAGATTAAAGATACCACAATAGCCTATCCTTGTAATATTAAACCAGTAATTTCATAGGAGTGCATGCATACTTCGTCAGCTAGCCTTAAAAATACCTTTAAAGAAAGGAGAAGTTGACGCTTTTATCTGAAGCTCTGCGGAGTAGCTCCGCTACTAAAAGTATTAAAATTGAAGTAACTGATATAGAAACTAATTCTTCTACTGTATATACTGCTATTAGAGCTGCAGCTCGTGCTTTAGGTATAGATAAAAGATATATCGAGAATTATATTAATTTAAGGCTTAGTATTTCATAGGAGGCTAGCACAAGATAAACCGGTTTTAGGTAAATATACTTTTAAATTAGTTAACCGCTATCCTGACTTCGTAGGATACAGCGACTGATATTAGTACTAATCCTGTAGTAAATACTCAAAAAACTTCTAAGAAATTAAAAGTAACTAAGGCAGCGCTTGAATTACAAAAGGTAACAATATATCCTTCTATAGGTGCAGCTGCTAGAGAATTAGCTTTACGTCAGGCTAGTATATCTTTTATTTATTATGGTCTGCACTACGGAGTACTTCGTAGAAGCCTATTTTATTTTTCGGCTATGCAGGAAACAAGGGTGAAATTGTGTGACGATTATCTGGTCATATGTTATTGAACATTTTAGCAGGGTTTACTTATAATATTATGACAAGCGGAGTTATATTCTTCTTATTAGGTCTAATACCTTTAGCATTTATTATAGCTTTCTCTGGTTTAGAGTTAGGGATTGCCTTTATACAAGCTCAAGTTTTTGTAGTGTTAACTAGTGGGTATATTAAAGACGCACTTGATTTACATTAGTTTATAGTTGCTATTATAAGATTAAGAGGAAGATATTAAAAGTAAAAAAAACTAATGATGCGAAGCCTTAAAAATTTAATAATAAAAAACATGTCGGCTGCTAATGAAATTAAGCGGCTGCTGCTTTATCCGGAGGTGTATACACAGAAGTCCAGCAGTAGCTCCGCTATAAACATAATTAAGTGTTATATTAAACTTTTGGTTAGGCAGAGCCAAAGCGTGTTAAAAAATATAAAAAATCTAGATATAATAATTATATATTACTATATATGTGAACCTGAAAAGATTATAAGGTATTCATTATATATTTGATTTATAATGGTTAATATTTTATTACCAATATTTTTTAGCATATTCACAGTCTGCGAAGCACCCCAAGCTTATCCGGATCTTTTGAATATTACCGATCCAAGTAAAGAAGTGGTACAAGAAAGCGGAGAAGCCGGGAATATTCAGTCTAAAGGCGAAGTCAAGGATGGTAGTAGCGAAGCTACTGATGTTAATAACAACTATAAGGAAACTCAAATTCTTCAAAATGAGTCTTTTTTAAGAAAAGTTCATCAAACATTATTTGATGCAAATAATAATAAACATTCTTATCCTAATAATAGTAAGGCTACTACATTACCTTCTTCTATACCAACTTATGGTAAAAATTTAGTTTATCATAAACCCTCAGATTTACTTGGAAGAAGAAATCTTCCTAATATGTCTATTAGTATAGGTAATAAAATGGATATGACTGCTATAAGTAGTCAAACAGGTATTAATATGCCGGCACTTCATGTTTTAAGAGATTTCTTGAATAATGCGGAGACTAGTGTAAAATTATACGAGACACAACTTATAAAATTTCAAGACAATGTGTCTTGTATAAATAAAGGTACAGAACCCTTTTATCCAAATGAGGCTAAACCTTTATTAGAATCTTATATTAAAACTATACCTGAGTTAATAACTGAACAAAAAAGATTGGCTAATTCTTTAATAGATGAAATTCAAAAAAAGGATCCTTCTTTTAATAAACCTAAATATAAGGTAGATTAGCTTAATCTTAAATAGTTAGCAGTGACTTAGTTATATTTCGTATAATAATTATATATAAAAGTCTTAGGCTTTTATATATAAAGCATGTTAGTTTAATTGGTAAAACGTGGTGTTTCGGCCATTATGACTATAAGTTCGAGTCTTATACATGCTGTGTCTACTTCGTAAGCCAGCCAGCTAATAAATTACGCGGTGGTTGGTATTTGGTGATTATTAAGGAAAGTCTAGTGTTTTTAAATATATATAAATAAAAATTTAAGTTTTTTATAGAAAAAAAAAATAAAGAATAAATAATTAAATATTAAATAATAAACTTACTTTAATTTATGGACTTGCAAGCTAAAAAAAACTTTTATTAGAAATAAATTAGTAGCTTCGCTATAGGTATAAATTTATACTTCTTCTATAGTAATATAGAATTATATATTATTATAACTGAACCTACCTTAGGGTAATCCCAAAGAATCCAAAAGCTAGCTAATAAATAATTAGCTAGCAAGATAGCAGGATTGGATTTCTTGCTAGCTAATGACAAAAATTAAGCGGTAAACATAGTTCTTGTTTATTTCATATTGATAATCATATTAATAAATTATGCTTACCGGTGCTAATGACAAAAATTTACCGCTTAATTTATTAGCGAGTGAAATTGAACGGGACAATCCTGTAAATAAGATCATACCGTACAAAGGGTATGTAGAGTATTTATAGATATTTTATAAATGAATATTTAAAGGCACCAAACGAGAAGTTCCTGGCATACTACAGACGTAGTATGCCAGCCAGCCAGCTAATAAAAGTAATAAAGTCTAAGACTTTTATTATTATTATAATGCTACTTACGAAGTTAGTAGCGGAGCTACTGCTATGAAATAAAGCACTAATACTTTTATTGTTATTATTATTAGTGCTTGCACTAATCCTCCGGATACAGAAGAGTTTTTATTACAATTTGTAATATACTATATTATATATAGTATAAAATTAATTTTTTTTTAGAGGCTACTTCGTACTTCTGCAGTACTACTAATCCTCCGGATACAGAAGAGGAACTTCTTCGTAGAAGTCAGGAAGGAGGCTTCCATCCTCATCCTACGTAGTAAGGATGAGGATGCCAGCACAAGAATTAATTAATCTAATATTAATTAGAGATATAATTGTATATACATTATTATTAAAAATAAAAACTTTATTATTTCTGATCCTAATCCTCCATATCCTACGAAGTCAGGATCAGTATACACAGGATTAGGATTAGGATATGCTGCGCTAGCCTCCTATGAAATATAGCGGAGGCATACGAAGTAGCGAGTAATAAATTTATTAGTAATATAGTAGAAAAACTCGAAGAGTAGTAGCTTCGCTACCGCAATAATTTTAATTAAAAGTCTGCTGGCTGGCTGGCTGCGAAGCATGCATGCATGCATGCATGCAGGCATGCTCCTACTCCTCCTTACGAAGTTAGGCAGGCAGTGCTGCTGACTAACTTCGTAAGTAGCACTATGAAATAACGCCTATCGATTTTTTGGCATTATATCAAAACTATATATGGTATAATTTACCGTATTTAGTAAAAAAAAAAAAAAAAAAAAATAGATGAGTTTGGTGATGGCTCTGATTGAACACTGTCCAAGTACTTGACACATGCTAATCGAACGTTTAATTTATAGTGGATACTATAAACTTTATTTATAACTCTCTATATTTCATAGGAGCCTTAAATAAAGTTATAGCAAAAGCTAGGGTATAATTTTTGTGCGTGCGTGCGTGCTGACTACTACGTAGTCAGCAGCAGCCGCCCCCCCAAATTAAAAGTGGTGTACAGGTGAGTATTAGATTTTTTGGCCTACCTTAAAGTGAAGATAGATCCTTCATAAAAAAAAAGGTAATATTCCATAAAATAGGAGGCGAGGCTCCGCCTACGCCTACTAAAGACTATTAAAAAAAATATGGAACCGTCACGTAAAGGGCGGACCGCTTTAAGAGGATAAGAATTATCATAGAGATAGGTAGTTGTTAAGGTAATGGCTTAACAAGCCCACAATTCTCTTAGTCGAAGCTGAAAAGGTTGATCGACCACATTGGGGATGAAAAAATCCCAAGGCAAATGAGTACAGCAGTGAGGAATATTGGTCAATGGCCGTGCGTTGTTTAATAATATATATGGTTGTCTTTCCCACTAAAAAGACCAGATTGTTTCCTTTATCTGTAAAGCATCATACTTACCCTCGGATTAAAGGGGTGTCGCCCTAGTCCTTGTAAATCTGGTAACAGAGAGGGGAGTGTAGCATGTATGAAAAGCGAATGTGCAGGACTCCAGGATGCAGGAGCTGAAGAAACGACAACACAATCGCAAGCTAAGATTCTCATGGTTTCGTGAATAGGATGTGGGGATGGAGGACCATCATTATGGATGGTATACTGATAAATTAAGGATTAGTATACACTTGCATCATCAAGCCATATCTACTACCAGTCATCATAGGGCCATGGATGAATGGAGGAAATTAGTAGAACCCAACTCGGAGAAAGAGATATAAAACATCTAGGAACCTAAAAGAATCAAGGCCGTATATATTAGAACTCAAGATATCTTAGAAATAATGCCGTAGTGACCTCTGAACCAGATAATATCGTAAGTTCAGAAGGGATTGAGTAAAGAAGAAAAAGGTTTTAGTCTCATTATACAATTGATAGAAATTGTTAACAATTAGTTAAACTCAATCAACACTATGTGCAATCACACATACACATTTTACACCAATTACATTTACATAGATAGTTCTCTCATTAGTAAACTCTTTTACAGGTATACAATATACACTTGTTCGAACTCTCACAACAGAATTAATTCTATCATGTTTCTACCTTACATCGAAATAATGTTACCTCTTACTTTACACTACCGCTTTACACTGAAGGTTAGACTAGTCTTGCGTACTGTCGAGCCAGTAGATATAAAAAGGCCTTGGGCTAGCACCCCGCTTTGATATATTCAAGATAGTATGATCTTTCAGACGTGTAAAGCTTGGGAGTCCCGAAGTTGAAATCAACATTATAGGATATGATATTAATGAAACTAAAAATTGCTATGTACATTAGGACTGAATATTTCACAAGAATATCTCCAAGTTAGTAGCCGTGAATTGGATATAATTTAACTCCCATTCCTAGGAACTAACTTAGGCTCTTTAGAGGGGATAAAAGGCCCTCTCTAAGTTGCGATCTTAACATCTAATAAACAACATGTGGATGATACATTTCAACCTGGGAACTAGTTAATTGAGTTAACCTATGAATGAGACTCCCGCTTTAGTGACTTAATATTTTATACACAAGCTACAAATACTACTAAACACAATTTACAAATTACACAATGCATACATGAAACTCCAGAAGTTTCTTGTCTGCCCCTTAATGGATCTGCAGATCTCAATTTAACCACTAAAGATGCACAACAACATGTATCCATATGAAATCTTACTAAAGTAGTCCCACAATATGCTAACATTTATGATTACATCAAACAAAGGATTACTTTAGATAAGGATGGAAAATGTACAAATGCGTTTGCCATCTTATCGGATGTTAGTACCCTACTTGCCTCTTACAATACATTGAAAAGCAACCCTGGAAACATGGTTGAGGGAACTGACTCACAAACTCTTGACGGTATAAATCTTAAATGATTCAGAGATACTAGTGGTTCTTTACTATTTGAATCATGAAATCCCAAGCCTTCACGAAGAGTATACATCCCGAAAGCCAATGGAAAAATGAGACCTTTAGGTATTAGCAGTCCCAGAGATAAAATCGTACAACAAGCTATGAAATTAATTTTAGAAGTAATTCTAGAACCTAAATTTTCTGACTTCTCTCATGGTTTCAGACCGAAAAGAGACTGTCACTCTGCTTTGTGTGAAATTAGAAAGTGAAAAGGAGTGTCCTGATTCGTAGAAGGTGACATTAAAAGTTTCTTCGATAATATTGATCATCATATTTTGGAAAACCTACTTAAAGATCACTTCGATGATCAGAGATTCTTCAATCTGTATTGGAAATTTGTAAAAGCTGGTTATATTGAGTGGGATTGTAGTAAAGTAAAGTACGTTAATACTGAGTTAGGAGTACCTCAAGGTGGAGTTATTAGCCCTATTCTTTCCAATCTTATGTTACATAATCTAGACAAATATGTTGAAGATTTAATACGCAGAATGGATAAAAAGAACCTAGGACTGAAACCTTATCTTGCCAACCCCAAATACAATTCCTTAACAATGCGACTTAACAGACTTAACAAGAAAGTAATAAAACTCAGAATTAGTGGACTAGACTATAGTAAGGCAAAAACAGAGTGCTCACGACTTATTAAGGAGAGAAGAAAGTACAAATCTCTAATCCCCAATCCGAAGTATACTAAAATCACATATGTAAGATATGCAGATGATTGAATTATAGGAGTGTGAGGTAAAAAATCTGACGCCCAGAACCTTAAGGATAAAGTTGCTTGTTTTCTTAAGAAACTGAAGTTGGAACTTTCAATTGAAAAAACCTTAATAACTAATGCCAGATCCGATCGAGCCAAATTCCTAGGTACGTTTATTAAAAGAATTGCTTCCGACAAAGGAACCCAATACGCTAATAAAGGGTCAAAGAATAGGAGAGTGGCTACAGGTAACTTATGAATGTCTGCTCCCATTCTTGAATTAGTCAAGAAGTTAGAGGAGAAAGGTTTCGTGAAATGTCAGGGTTTCCGTTGGAATCCTAAAGACATCTGAAAATTCGCTGCACTACCTGTCAGGGACCTCATTCTGAGATATAACTCAATTGTTAATGGTATTACCAATTACTATAGTTTTGTAGACAATAGAAAACGTCTGAATAAGATTGTATGGATCATACAAGAAAGTCTAAAAAAAACCCTTAGACGTAAGTTTAGGATCAGTAAAAAAATACTACTACGAAAATTTGGTAAAAATATTTCCGTTAAAGTTTATAATAAAGATAGAAATGAAGTAAAGAATGTGAAATTTAATATTCCAGATCTCAATAGAAGACCTATGAATTTTATGAACAATCTTGTGTTTGATGACCCGTTTGAGGCACTTTATCGTAAAATCTCTACAATAAATCCTTTCAATCTTGCATGTTCAAACTGTGGATCATCCTCTAGAATACAGATGCATCACATTAAACATGTCAAAACTGTCAATATTAAATTGAACTCCTTTGACAAGATGATGGCAAGAATCAATCGGAAACAAGTACCTTTGTGTCACTCCTGTCACCTAGAGGTGCACAAAGGTAATTATCAAGGGAAATCCCTAAAAAACTTTAACAAAATATACAAACCAATTTAGTATCTATTAAATGTAACCAAATAAAATGTGTAACCAAATGACTTAATGATTTGGACTAAGAAGTCGGAGACCTCATAGTAGTAGTCCCGGAATGACTATGAAGGGGGTCAGCTTGATCATAGATTAAAATATAAGAGATAAACTAATTATAGCATGGGGTATATATACTATATGTACCTAGCTATCTATCATTAGTCCCTTTCTCACATTATAGCTAAGCTTAAAAAGCTAAAGATCTTTGGCATCAGTAATGATGTTAGCTGCTTTGCTGGCAGCCATACCTATTCATGTAGAGATCAAGTGGAGAGCCGTATGCATTGAAAGGTGCACGTACGGTTCGGAGGGGGGTTCACTATACTGGGTTCCTACCCTACTAACGGCTGAACTGGTAACTTGGAGGAATGCATAACCATGATTATAAGGTAATTATTACCTTATGCAAATTAAATAGATTGTTATTTTAAGATTGGGATTATCGATATTTCGTAAGAAATTCTGTATACATATTGATAATGACGATATGTACATACTGTCTTGACCAATTACGTGCCAGCAGTCGCGGCAATACGTAAGAGACTAGTGTTAATCATCATAAATAGGTTTAAAGGGTACTTAGACGGTAGAATTCGCCTTAAAAAGGGACAATTTTTCTAGAGTTTTATGTAAGAGGATCGTACTCTATAGTGGAGAGATAATATTTGTTGATACATAGGGGACTGGTAAAGGCGAAGGCAATCTTTTATGTAAGAACTGACGTTGAAGGACGAAGGCAAAGGGCACAAAAAGGATTAGATACCCTAGTAGTCTTTGCAGAAAATTATGAATGCCATAGGTTAGGTTTTGATCTTAGCCTATAAATGAAAGTGTAAGCATTTCACCTCAAGAGTAATGTGGCAACGCAGGAACTGAAATCACTAGACCGTTTCTGACACCAGCAGTGAAGTATGTTATTTAATTCGGTAATCCACGAAAAACCTTACCACAATTTGAATATAAATAATAAAAAAAAAATAATAACGAGGCTAGGCTACGAATGCGTAGCCTGCCTACATGTTTTTATTATAATAATTATTTATACAAGTGTTGCACGGCTGTCTTCAGTTAATGTTGTGAAACTGTGGTTCGGTCCATGGAATTAACGGAAACCCTTGCTTTATTTATAAATATTATGATAAAGCAGTTCGCCATTATATTGGTTATGATAATAGGGATTAAGACAAGTCCTCATGGCCTTAATGTTGTGGGCTGATAAGTACCTTCGGAAAGTACTACGTTGGCTTAAACTATCAAACTCCGGGGACCTCCTAAAGCTTATGATACCAAGCAGTGTATGAAAATACATTTGTGGCTGAACTAATTACTCAGGTACGGTAATAAGTCATAAGATGAGTGAAAACGAAATGGACAATCGCGGATCTAAGTCAGTAGCAATCGATTGTTATTCTACTGTAAAAGAGCAACGAGTAGACGGTAGTTGACTTCTATATAAAAAAGCTACTCCACATAGAAGTTTAAGGTGTACTCTAATGGGTCTCGAGAGAGACTATCAAGTCAAAATCCGTACTAACCAATTATTAAGTAGGACATATTCTACTCAAACTAGAAATCAAGCATTAAACCCTTGGTTTATAACAGGGTTTTCAGATGCAGAGTCTTCTTTTATTATTTCTGTTTATAAAACCCCCAATACTAAGTTAAAATGAAGAGTTTCAGCTTATTTTTCTATACATGTACATGTAAAAGATTTACCTTTAATAAAGCTAATTCAAGAAACACTAGGTGTAGGTGTAGTTAGAAATAATAACGCCAACACTGTGCTATTCAGAGTCAGTGATATACAAGAGTTACAAGTAATAATAGATCATTTTAAAAAATACCCGTTAATCAGTGCTAAACACTCTGATTTTTTATTGTTTGAGCAATGCTTTGCTTTAATAAAGCAAAGAGAACACTTAACACAAATAGGGTTAGAAAAGATTTTAGCTTTAAAATCTAGTTTAAATAAGGGTTTAATCGATGAATTAAAAGAGGCTTTCCCTAATCTTGTATCTATAGCTAGACCTGAATATATATTTCCAGGTATACCTAGTCCTTTTTGATTATCAGGATTTGTTACCGGGGATTCTTCATTTAGTGTTTCTATAGAAAAAAGTACAAGTAAAGTAGGTAAAAGAGTAAGATTAATTTTCGGTACTTGTTTACATATAAGAGATAGCGAGCTTTTAAAAGGAATGGTAAGCTATTTGAATACTCTATATTTTAACTCAGATAATAAAGAACTTTCAGTGCACTGTAATGAAAAAAATAATACTGCTCTATTACAAATTAAAAATAATTCATATATCGAGGATAAAGTTCTTCCGTTTTTCACTAAGTATCCTGTACTGGGTGTAAAACAAACAGATTTTGAAGATTTTAAACGAGTAGCTGAGTTAGTTAAGAATAAAGAGCATTTGAATGTTGAGGGTTTAAATAAAATAGTAAAAATAACAGAAGGTATGAATCTGAGAAGAGAATGGTAGTTCTGACTATAAATGTAGATTTAATAGCGCAATTAAACCGTACGTTTTTTAGTTTTTAATGATTGTATGTTAAATTTGATTCTCCATGATAGACGTGCCACATATTCCTAAACAAAGAGATGCGAAAATGCGAATTTTAGCTAATCTCAAAAAATAGGATAAAAAAGGATATGGATTGTAGCCTGAAATTCGGCTGCATGAATAAGAAATTGCTAGTAATCGTGAATCACCATGACACGGTGAATACGCCCTCGGATTGGTACTAACCACTCGTCACATGCTGAAAGGAATGTGTGCAATAAGTTTGCTTCTCTGTTATAAGTAAGTAAATATATAAGTTTTAGATGTTATAATGGGGTCCTTCATATGCGCGGTTCTGATTAGTGTTAAGTCGAAATACGGTTCGTGTAGTGGAAGTTGCACGGGACTTATGAAAATTGTACAATATGTTATTATGTGCCTGCTTCGTTTAATACGATCAGGCATATTAAATTATATAAATTATAAATATAATTTATATAATAAGGAGAGTTCCGTTTGTTGGTATGACGGGTTAAGCTGTAAACTTAATGACTAAATAGTCGTCGAAGGTTCAATTCCTTCTTTTCCTAACCTGAGGGCCTATTTCTGATTATCTTACCCCTAGATATAAGAAGTAAGCAAAAAAAAAGCAATAAGCTTCTATAGCTCAACGGTAGAGCATAATACTGTTAATATTATGATAGATGTTCGATTCATCTTAGAGGCTCTTAAGGCTAGGGTGATATAAAAGATTATCTTAATAATTGTGTAGTAGTAGCTCTGCTATCGCTATCGCTATTGCTTGCTCTCTTCCGAAGGTCAGGCAATACA
>Ga0233386_1000327_pt1 | contig 13338 bp, 16 predicted proteins | sample ElkDunMinimDraft_17_FD_191544 | JGI IMG/M metagenome (GOLD analysis project Ga0233386, IMG submission 191544) | Fecal eukaryotic communites from dung pellets of Tule Elk in California, USA - Elk Dung G4 | ecosystem: Host-associated > Mammals > Digestive system > Large intestine > Fecal | place...
GTAGAATTGATTCTTGACTTGCATATCCGAGAATCGTATCAAGCCGTTACGGAAGGCATACACAATTCTCTGTACCTTCTTACTCTCACCGAGTGACTTGATAAGTAAGAGGTTAGTCTCGTGGTCGTCCTTTGTGAGACAGAAAAGGGAATACGAGCTCGGGTCATATTGACGATTGACATAAATTCGGTTAGCGTTGTAATCAACCCAGAAGCCGTACATAATACCGTTATATTTCATACCGAGCATAAACTCAGCTTTGGGTGTCTTTTCTTCGATAAACATTTCATTATCAAGTAACCACTTGTTTTCTATGGCATAATCTGAATAACGTGTACCGCTGACGAGCTGACCGAAGCGGGTCTGTTGTTTCTGGGCTATGAAATCAGCGTCGGTAAATAGTTCAACACATACCTGACCTGATACCGTGAAACGCTTTGACGTGTCGGGCTTGATATTCCAGAATAGGAAGTACGGGTTGACTATGGTCACACTATTGGCAAGTAACACAGCTCTGACGTTGTCCCTGAGACGTGCGACTGTCTCGTATAGGTCGAGAAAAACTTCTACCTCTGACTTAAGATATGTAATCCTTCCTTTATCAATAATAAACTCGTCAAAGATTATCTTGTTCACAAAGGGGTAGTTGTTTGACTTGAGCTGTCGAGACGTGGAGAGAGCTATGAAATAGATAAACACTTCACCGTTAATGAGCCCCGTGTTTCCTTCGATAGTCAATTCATCATTCGGATAATACTCTCGTACAGCGTCGAAGAATTTACCATTCAACAACATTTCATCTATCTCGGTCTGATAGCGACGTACCCACACACATTGCTTTTTGTTCTTCTTGTAGTCGTCAATAGACCAGCGTGTGAAGTGGAAGGTCTTACCACCACCACGGTTTGAGAGTACCATATTCATAATTTTGTTGTGCGATAATAGTTGCTGTTTATCGTACCACATACTAATTCAGTCCTTTACTTGCTATGTACATAAGTATAAGAGGGAGACTTTTCCTCTTTGTCGGTGTGGTAGGCTCTGAGGGTGTATCAGGTGTATACTCAGAGAGATAATCATACCAAAATCGAGCGTTCTGTTGACGTTCTGCGGGGTCAGGGCTTCCAGCTCTCTCGTAGTTATACAAGAAAGCAAGAGCGAGATACTCAGGACTCTTATTGCTCTGTGAAAACTCTCGGAAGCTCTCAGGGTAGCTATCAGTCTTGTAATACTGCTCCCCGTTCTCAAGCTCCCAGAGGATTCTTTCGAGCTGTGTATTGATATTAGCATAGTTCATATTTTCGGACTCTGCCCATTCAAAAAGCTTTGTTGCGGGAGTCCACTGTACAAGACCGTAACCGAGTGACGTATTACCCTCATCAAGATTCTGCCATATAGCGGGGTTGATAGTAGACTCTTCTTGCATATTGCCGAGCATACCCGCTACAGCGTTGAGAGTCCAACCTTTACTTCTAAGATACGAGTATATGTATCGAGCGTTGACTTTCATTTCATCAAGGCTCAGATACCTATTACCTGAGATTATATCCTCATCAGTGGTATCATCAACATACCTGAGGACTTTCGTCCACGGTGCATTATAATAGCTCCTGACGTAGATTTCCTTACCCGTCTGGTCGCCTTTTTCATCAGCGTATATGGTATCATTCTCAGCTATGTGTGCACCGACGAGCTTACCCGCTGAGCTTACCATTTCAACGTGTCCCTTTTTCCAGACAACGTCACCCGTCTGTAAGCCTACACCCGTGGAGAGTGTGACTTTGTTCGTCACGTCCTTGAATCCACTTTTCAGGAAAGCGTTAACCATATTACCCGTATAGGTTGCTCCGTTCTTTTTAACGGGTACGCCAGCCTCGTCCCAAGCTGAGATGACGAGAGAGCTACAGTCATAATCAGGACCCCAGCGACTACGCTGGTCGTAGCCGTGGGTCTCTGTATTTGCGATAGCTACCGCCCAAGCTACCGCAACGGTTATCTTACTCAAGGTAAGACACCAGCTTTTTAAACGAGGTGAGATTCTGAATATCTTTGACACAAGCTTTCAGTAAGCTCTCAAGCTCGTTGCTTGATGTGTTAGGGATTCGGATTGTCTGCCCTACAAAGATAATATCGGGGTCGGTTATGGACGGGTTAACCTTCTGTATATCTTTGACTGTACAGCCCCACTCAGAAGCGAGCCTCGAGAGGGTGTCACCCTTTTTGATTGTGTACTCTTTCATTGTACTTACCCCTCAAGATTATGGTAGGTTTTCAGAGTCGACAAAACCTCTTTTATTTCTCCGAGGATATCGACTATCTGACCGTTGAATTTATAGTCTTTGAAAAGGAAGTAGGCGATGATAACGACGCTCATTCCGTTTGATACGATGAGATTAACCATTTCTTCCATATCAGTCGCACTCCTTTGTATCAAGAATTGCTTTGATAACCTTGTTAGCTATCACTTTCATACCCTCAGCGTTCGGGTGTAAGAAGCCCGCTGTTGACAAATTGAAGTCAGTAAAATACTCCATTGAGTTCCAGTGATTAAAGTTACAAGTGTCTGTATCAATTACATTTACACCGAGAGTCTGACACACCATTCTGATAGCTTCGTTATACTCCCAGAGAGCCGTACCGTTTTCGTTGATTTCGATTTCCGATGTAGTGCTTCCGCTTCTCTCACAGTTCGGGAGTGTAAGACAATACACTTCTGAGTCAGGGTGTGTACGTTTCAAGAATGAGAGCATTTTTGCATACGATTCTATGAAGTAGTGAGTCTGTGAACAGTCGTAGACCATATCGACTTCTGCTTTTCTGTCCCACTCACCAAGCGGGGTGTTATGATTAAAGTCATTGATACCCATATACACAAAGATGATATCAGGGTCTACATCACCCGTATACTGAGCGATTGAGTCCGCAAAATACACACCGTCACGCTCGGGGTTGCCTGAGCGGGGTGTTACTCTGAGACCACTCCACGCCATATTTACTGTAAGTTCAAGACCGCAACGGTCAGCTACACGCCCCCACCACGTATGCTGTGGTGTAGTTATTCCCGCATTATTACCCGTGTAGTATACGGTATGCTCTGAGGGACACACTCCTTCATAGGTCGATATACTATCACCGAGAATTGCATATGTTCTCATCTTTTCAGCCTTACAAGTAAGGTCAAAGGTCTTTGACACCATATTGATATAACCGCAATAATAAAGCTGATTTACGTCTCTGATGTTTGCCACGTTGATGAATTCCTCGTGGTCGACAAGCTTCAATCCGTTGATACCGCCGACAAGGTAATTATACTGACTGGTACTGTCAGCAAAAGGAATCACAATGTCGTTCTCAGTGTTGTCGTTTTCAACGTGGATATATTCCTTACCGAGAATATAAGTTAACGCTGTACGTGCGGGGATAATTAAACGTCTACCTTTAAAGTCTACCTTTGCAACCATAGTTGAGCCCGTTACCGTTTCACTTGTCAGCATAAGCTGTGCGGTCGGTCTGGTTAAATGATTCGGGTGTACATAATAAGCACCATTTGAAAGGGTGTGAGGGAAAATACACGTATTTCCCGCTGTAACAGACGGTTTAACGATTACACCGCAGAACAGCTCGTTAGCGTGCTCCTGATTTGCACCTGACAACTGTCGCCTGATTGTGAGTGTGTTTGTAGAAGGACACCACCACACACCAGCATTTGACACATTTGCAGGTACTTCAACCACACACTGTAACGTTTTAAGGTTAACACTGTAATAACGGCCCTCACACTGTATTTGATTTGTGCCTGATGTTTTTAAAAGGGTGAGCGTTGCCGTATCAAAGTTATAATCAAAGAGTGCATCAGCGGGATTATATTGTGCTAACGTTTTACTGTAGTATGAGCACCTTCTTACACATAAAGGTAAATCACTTACACCTGAAAGGGTGTTTCCAGCATAAAAAGCACCGTCGACAGCTACGGGGATAATGTTAGTCTGTGAGTATGTACGTACACCACCAAGATAATAATAATTTGCAAAATCAGACGATTTTGACGGATTCACTACCTTGATTGTGTTGATTGTATCATCATAATACATATCAAACTGACCTTTGCTGTCATACCAGCCCGTGGTGTCAACAAGAAGGGACGAGGCTGACACAGTGATATTCTTTTCACTTGATGAGAGCACGATGTCATATGTCGTACTCACAACCGCTGAAAAATCGGAAGCCTTTAACGTGATAACGGGGGTATAATATGCTTTTTCTTCGTTCTTATGGTAGAAAGACAAAGCTCTCATATTCTTATGTATTTTTTCCTCACTGACAGAGTTGTTGACGATGTTCGACGTTGATACTGAATTATTACCCACAACGGGAGTATTTCCACCCGTAAACATTTCTTTTATCTGCTGACTGAGCATTGAGTACGTGATTGACTCAACACCGTTTTTATCAAGCTTTGTCGATGAGATAGCCTTTACAAGCATAGTCTCAAGGTCACCTGAGTTTTTCAGATTTTCCACAGAGTTTTCCACAAACTCAGGAAGGTTATCAACCATATACTCCTTAGCTTCGTTGTAATCCTTCTTAAACTGTTCGACAGCTTCCTCAACGGTGAGCTCGTTCTTGTTTACAAGGTCAATAATTTCAACAACCTTTTTAGCTAAACGTCCCACAAGCTCGAGTGTTGTGAGAGCTTCTTCGTCATAGATAGAAGCGGGGTTGTTCATTGAATAATGATTGTTCATCTGGTCGACTGACATTTTTATCATCTCCTTTTAATAGATTTTCAGGAAACAGTCACCGAGCTCGTCAATAATCATCATATCAATATTGATATACGCTTTTCTGAGCTTTTCGATTTCGTCTCCCAGAGGTTGTACACCGATGTTACCGTATCGGTGTAAGGTGTGTGTCACTTTGCCAGAGCTTGAGCTTGAGTTCTCTGAGCTTGATGTGTTCTCAACGTCGTCCACGTCTGATGACGCTTCCGTCATATAGGTGTCGAGATTGGTAATCGGACCCTGAGGGGTGTTGCTGAATTTTCGTGAGTGCATATTATAGCCCTCTTGAGATACAGACCCGTTACCCTCACTCGAGCCCTCACTCTCCTGAGTGAATGTCTCGGTTAAATCGTACGACTTGAAGGGGTCGTCAATTTCCTTGAAAAGCTTATCGGTTTTGTAAAGGTCAATATAGTAGGGCATAATCTCCCTGACCTTTGACCTGAAAACGTGAAGGAAACGTCCGACGGTCTCCTGACCTATCTGTCGGAAATAGTAATGCTCGATAACCTTCTGCTCAAAAGCTTTCTTTTCCTCACCCTTATAGAATGAGGGATAGTCAAAGTCCCAGAGATTGACACCATTCTCAATCAGCTCTCTGAGTTCCAGAGTCAGACGTGTCGTGTCCGTCGAGGGTGTTATCCACATAAGGCTCAATCTCCTTTCTCTTGACTGATATGTTGAGACCGTACATTTCATTGATGAGCTCACAAGCTTTTTCTCTGCTCTTGAGCTGTAGGTCTGCGAAGCTCTGTGTTATCTGGTTGTTGCTGTTAGCTTCTGAAAGGTTGACTCTCTCCTTCTTATCGACTGCGAGGTTGTCGAAGCCGAGGAAGGTGAGAAGCTCGTTTTCAACAGACTTTTTATAGTCCATTAAATCCTTACCGAGAAACTTTGCTTTTGTGTCATATACTCCGATAGAGTCAAGGTTGAGACTCTTATCAACGAAACAAGCGGGGACGTTCCCGTCCACTTGCTGAAAGAGTCGCTTGAAGGTGAGCACGTCCTTATCATCAACCGCAAACACGACGGGGGTCTTGCAAGACTTGACGTTGACGTCCATAGTCCTTTCCGCTTCTGTGAGCTTATTTACATAGAACATTATAAAGTCCTTTGTGTTAAGCCTGAGCGGGTTGTTTTCGATAATGACACAGTTATCGGTGTTGAAATATTTGTGATAGTTCAGACCCGTTGCAAGATATCTGAGGGGCTCACCGTACACGTTGAGCTGTCCACCGTCGTGAGCTTGCAAGCACATATATGACATATCAGGGTCTTTGAAAAAGATAGCTTTTCCGAAGTCAAAGAGAAAACGCTCGATATACTTCGGGTTGATTTCGTCGGGGACTCCTTCCCACTCGAAAGCTGACTGAGCGAGCATACTATACTTATTGTATAAGCTCTTGAAGGTCAAGTCATTGAGTAGGTCGGTCAGAGTCGCTCTTTTTCGTGCCATTGTATCACCTCACTTATATACAGTTGTTACTGACACCGTAGTCACCAATCTTGTCGCCGTCTTTCCAGAAGGTGATACCGTTGTCATAGATTGATTGAATTTTCCGTAAGTCGTCGGTGCAGAGGTTGCCTGACACGTGACAATTCTGAGTCTTTGTATATGTATAGTTCTCTCGTACGTTACGGTTAGGTACTTTGACTCTCAGAGTCTTGTAACCGAACATTGAGAAGTAATCGTCAATGATTCGGGCTCTGTCTGTGTCAATACATTTCTTTGTAAAGGTAAAAGTCTGAAAACCGTTTGCAATATTCAATGAGCTTGAGTGATTACCTTTAGTCTGAGGGGGTTGTACTGACATATCCTTTTTCTGAGCAAGCTGTTGACCGATACCGAGAACACCGCCCGCAATCATTCCGACACCTGCAGGAATACCCGCACCCGTAGCAATCATAGCGACACCGCCAACAATGGAAGCACCCGAGGCAATCATACCCACATTTTGAGTGTTCTGATTCTGAGCGAGCCACAGCTTATAGGCGTCCTGATTCCACGCACAGCACGGATACGGGACACCGCTGAGACCTTCCTCAAAGTTTTTGAGAGCTGTCCTATGATAATTTGACGGGGCTATCTTAGTAGCTCCCTCAGGTGACAGAGAGCCGTACACCTTAAAATCAATACTTGAGGGGTCTGAGAAATATTCATACTTGAATGTTGCTGAGCCCCCGCCGTTGTTTGATACATAAAGGAAATTATACGGATAGCAAAACAGCTTGTTATTTTTCGGTATGTATGAGTCCTTGAGCTTAGTGTTGCGAGCTGTTGAGAAACTCAAAGGCTCTGTGCTCAATACCATTTTGATTTTTGACCCCGAGCCCCACTCATACCCCGGGCGAAGCTTGACGAGGTTTTTCGGGTACACCCATATATTAAACACACCGTCAGAATAGCCCCACGAGTCGAGGTCATTGAGTGCTTCCGCTACCGATTCAAAATCAGAGATTTCACAGCCCCATATCCCAAGACCGCTGAATATATTGTCGTACAAAGTGCCAACCATTTTAAACGGTGTCTCTTCCGTTGATTTTTCTGGGTCGATTGAGCTCATTATCAATATACAAAGATTTGACAGCCCGCTAACGTCAGAGCGTGCAAGGTCAACGAGCTCACCAACCTCAAGCCCTTCATCAATTACGTTGTCGCCTATATTGTCGGTGGCTGAATGCTCACGCTCTACGAAGCATTTTGATAATGTGTAGTCTGTCAGATAGGTCTGCATTACGTCCATTTCAATGAAAAGCTCAACAGTATGCTCATTGATATACTCAATGTTGTTGATGAAATAGAAGTAGTATTTTCCCGACCCGTTACGGAAATACAAGTAGTTCCAAGTCCGTGCCGTTTCCATAGTGGCGTCTACTTTGAGACTCCACGACTTCCTGACGTATGTGTAATTGGTTAAGGTTTTTGATACCTTAGAAGAAAAGTAGTTGAGCTGTTCGGTCTGACTCCCGAACCATATTGTATGTATATAGTCGTTTGTCAGCCTGACACCCTTACAGAGATAGATTGTTGTCTGAGGATTAGACACGGACTGTCACTCCTTTACGCTGTAGTTTTCTTGATTCTGAAAGCGTTCTTGAAAGTAGAAGCTGAAAGAATCTGGTGATGATGATAAAAGTAGTTTGTGAAAAGACCCTGAGCGTTTGTCTGAGTTCTCATTTCCATAAGGGTGTCAAACACACGGAAGAAGTCCTTATCCACGATAAGAGCGTAGGTGTCCTCAAGGTCACCGAAGTCGTCAAGAGTCACGATTGTGGGTACGACCTTTGTGTCAGTCTTACCGTCGTGGAAAGCGTGAGCGAGAAGCTCAACGTCAATCTCAACCTCAACGTCCTTATGAATGAACATTACGAGGTCAGAGGGAGACTCACACCAAGTCTTGACACCAGCGACGTTGTATTCGGTTGAGGGGAAGCAAGCGTCCTTTGTGCACTTACGTACAGCCTTGACGAAGCTCTTAGCCCATTCGGTTTTGCTTTCTGCTGTTGACATATCAGCTACCTCATAATCGAAGTAACCACACTCACCGTCTCTACCCTTATAGGTTGCGAGCACGTTCTTCATTGCGAGGTATTCATCATACTGGTCGCCTGAGTAAACGCTGTTGATGAGACCCCCGATAAAGGTGTCGAGAGTTGCCTCGCTTCTGAATACTCTGAGGAAGTCGATGTCACCGATTGTGATAGCGTAGTAGTCCTGACGATTCTGTCTGTGATAGATAACCTTCACGTCAGGGGGATTACGTCTGCCGAGAGGATTCTTACCGTCTTTGTCGTAAGCTCCCTCAGCGTTTGCCATTTCGATGAAGATTTCCTCAACGTCGTGGGGAGAGGTAACCGCACCACTCTTGAAGCGGGCGAGCTTGTTCTTATACATCTTCTGGTTGATGAGGGTCTTACCGATTTTGTTTACAAGAGCTGAGCAAAACTCATTGTAAAGAAGGTTATAGGTCTGGAAAGCCTGACCGATAGTTGCGATGTTGTTCTGAGTAGCTTCGGGGATTCTGCTCTGGTATTCCTCGGAAGCGTTGAGTCTGATGTTGTTAAGAATTGCGATTGAATAACCAGCCATAATTGTTGTCACTCCTTAGATTTCTAATGTTGTTGCGAATTCTTCGCACGTGGGTACGGGCTCGTCGCCCTCTGTACCTTTGTCGTCGTTTTCAATATCCTGAGCAATCAGTTTATTGAAATATTTCTGATTCAGAGTACGGAGATTCTCTGAGTCATTTCTGAGCGTTTCATTTTCCTGAGATAATGAGTCACGCTCGGTCGTCAGATTGTCAATCTGCTCTTGCATTTCGAGTATTCTCTCCTGAGCTTCTTCGAGTGTCATAGTCTCACCACCTTTCATTATACTATTATAATAATATAGTAAAAATTGTCAAATAAAATTTTCTGCACATTTTTTAAAAATTTTTCAAAAATGTGTTGACAAATGAAAAAATATCATTATAATAGTGTATGTAATCAAGAGATTACGAAATATCAGAAATTAAGGAGATTGCCAAAATGACAAAGTATTATTTCACCTACGGGACAAGCGGAATGGATTATGAAGGTGGTTGGACGGTTGTCGAAGCACCGAACAAAGAGAGTGCTATAGCATTATTCAAAGCTTATCACCCTCTTTCAAAAAACGGTTTATTGAATTGTTGCTCAATTTACGATGAGTATGATTTCAAAAAGACTTCGATGTATGAGAAGGGTAACTTCGGTCATTATGAATGGGAAATTATCACAGTAGTAAGGGGTGCAAGATAATGAGATACACCGACGCTGAAATCAAGAGAGAGCTCAGGGAGTTCTCTCTTGTAACGGGACAGCCCGAGCTCAGATACGTTATCAGCTACGCTCTCGGGTATTACGGATATATCACGAATCAGATATGGAGACAGATTCAGGAGCTTGAAAAGGAAGGTGTAATCAAATGAAAGTTAAATATCATACCCTTTGCTACCGTGTAATGTATCGTAACAAAGTTAGTGATAAATGGATTGAGCAAGATTTTGCGATAGAGGATATCGCATACACTCATTATCAGATAGTGAGAGAGAAGTATAAATACGCTAAAATGTTGAAAATCGAAAAAGCAGAGTGACACCCGCTCAGGCGGGTGGTAATGCGGACAGGCAGACGGTCACAATCCCCGACAGCCACCGCAAAATATTATTTAGGAGGTTGCCAATATGACAGCAACAGTAAACGAAAGAAAATCACTTAAGGACAGAGCAAAGGAGTTCTCTGTACAGCTTCCTTTTATGGAAGGAAGGGACAAGGGCGACGGTAAGGAGCTCGTCGGTCAGATTGTAACAATCACAGACTATGGATTCCTCAAGGGCGACGACAACCGCAACTATGCCGTATTTATCACAAAGGAGCACAGCAAGAAATTTTTCTTCGGTGGTACAGTTCTTACCGACCAGCTCGAACAGCTTGAAGCTGAGGGTTACCGCTCCGAGATTATCGAAGAAGGTCTCCCGATGTTAATGACTGAGAAAAAGAGCAAGAACAACAGAACATACACAAACGTGGAGTTCTACCCCGAGGGCTAAGGAGTGACGAGACGTGACTGATAAAAAGGTATCACGTCGAGGGGTATATTACGACCTGAGTCTGTCACCGTACGAGTACACCACACCGTACGGTGACTCTTTTAAGTTTCAGAGTCAGAAGAAGCTCGAGATGTACACCCGAGACGTTGAGAAGGAAGTCCACAAGCTTAACAAACTGATAGACAAGCACCAGCTCAGCGAGATAGTCCCTGACGAGATTATCCAGCTTCTGACACGTGCTGTGTATCGGTCGTTCTATCGTAACAATTTTGAGGTATAAGGTATGGCAAAGAAGAGTTTGAAAAGCCACGTGCAAGGAAAAAGAGGTGTGTGGAAGGGTGGCAAGCGTACCCACTACACATACGAGGGTACACAGTACACGGGCGGACGTGTTGAGGGTAGGAAAAATCTCAAAAAGCTCGACAACGGTAACGTCCTGAATCAGCACGGTGTTGAGTTCACTCAGGCAGAGAGAAAGAAGCTTGAGAGCCTTGTAAACCGTGCAAACGCTAAGCGTACACGAATGATAAAAGAAGAAGGGGCTCTCCCTCGTATCGTCGGGGGAAAGCCTACGGGTCAAAATGTCTCAACATTACAACAAATGGGAAAAGAGTCTGATTTCATTATATCCCGAAAAAGTAAGTCTATGCAAAGATTTACAAGTCGTGAGCAATTTGAAAAATACGTCTCACACCTTGAGCAAGTCAATTCACCTGATTACATTGAGGAAAAGACCCGAGCCTATAAACGTAATCATATGAAGGCACTACAAGAAGCTTTCGGGGACGAAGCTAAGGACGTCATTATGAAAATCAGAATGATGAAACCTGAGGAATACAGAAAAATGATACAGTCTGACGAAGAAATGGAAATCAGCTTTTTCTATTCTCCTGAGGATAAGTCAGGCAAGCTCAATCAGATACGTGCTTCAATGGGAATGAATCTGAAAGAGGAATACTACGACGAATAGAGGTTGACTTATGGCAAAGGCAAGGAAAAAATATGTCGGTGACTTTGAGACAACAACCACACCCGAGGATGTTCGTGTGTGGGCTTCTTGCCTTGTAGATATTGACACATCAGAGACCGCTTTTATCGGTAATGATATAGAGTCGTTCTTTGATTTTCTGAAAGATAAAAACACCGTCGTGTATTTCCACAACCTGAAATTTGACGGGGAGTTCATACTCTCGTATTTACTCAAAAACAAGTACAAGCACAACGACAGCAAAAAACCGAAAACCTTCGAGACACTTATCACGGACACGGGTCTTTTCTATTCGATTACCGTGTACTTCGAGAAGAAAAACAAACAGTATAAGAAGGTTGTTTTCTATGACTCCTATAAGAAGCTACCCTTTAAGGTGTCGGTCATTTCAAAAGCCTTCGAGCTCGAGGACGAAAAGCTCGAGATTGATTATCAGGCATACAGACCGAGGGGTCACGTCCTGACCGAGCAAGAGAGACAGTACATAGTCAATGACTGTCGTATCGTCGCTCAGGCCCTTAAGATACAGCTCTCGAAGGGTCTCACCAAAATGACAAACGCCAGCGACGCTCTCAACGGGTACAAGGAAATTATCAGTAAATCAAACTTTGAAAGGTGGTTTCCCGTTCTCCCGTTACATATCGACTCAGATATGAGAAAAGCGTATAAGGGTGGTTTTACATACCTAAATCCTAAGTACAAAGATAAACGGGTCAGAGGTGGTGTCACGTTTGACGTTAACAGCCTTTACCCGTCGGTTATGTATAACTGTCTGCTACCGTGGGGCTATCCGATATTCTTTGAGGGTCAATATGTACCTGATGAAAGATATCCGTTATACATTGTACATCTGACTTGTCGCTTCCGTCTTAAAAAAGACCATATCCCGACCTTACAAATAAAAAGCGGATTCAGATACGTGCAGACGGAATACCTCACAACCAATGTCTCAATAGAAAACGGGAAAGAAAATGACGACCCCGTAGAGCTGTACCTCACCAACGTTGACTATGAATTGTTAAAAGACCATTACGAACTATATGACGTTGAATATATAAACGGGTGGAAGTTCAAAGGTGTGCACGGTTTATTCAAGGAATATATTGACTATTGGGGTCATATCAAAGAGACCACGACGGGAGCAATGCGACAGCTCGCTAAGCTTATGCTCAACAGCTTGTACGGTAAGTTTGCGACGAATCCGAAAACACGAAAGAAAATACCCTTGATTGACTCTGAGGGTGTTGTCAGATATACGCTTGATAAGGAAGAGTATAAAGACCCCGTATATACTGTTATGGGGTGCTTCATCACAGCGTATGCACGTGATAAGACAATCAGGTCAGCTCAGAGCGTGTATGATAGATTCATATATGCTGACACCGACAGTCTACACCTTGAGGGTACAGAGATACCCGATATTCTTGATATACACCCGACGAGGTTAGGTGCGTGGAAGCACGAGGGCACATTCTGCGACTCTCTGTTCATCAGGGCTAAGACGTATATGGAAAGCTATCAGAAAGAGGACGGGAGTATCAATACCGTTGTCACGTGTGCAGGTATGCCCGACAACGTGAAAGAGTCTGTCACCTATGAGAATTTCCACAGCGGGTCAAGCTTCTCGGGTAAGCTTCTCCCGAAACGTTACGAGGGTGGTATAGTTTTGACAGATACCCTCTTTACAATTAAATAATTGTGTGTTATAATATCTGACGTTGTGACCTTTGATTTAATAGTCAGGACGTTATAACACTCAGGGGCTACCGTGAAAACGGCTGAGTGACGTATAGGATTGGCAATCTTCTTGAACTAACTCACCGAGTCACGACAAGCAAAATAGCTCGTATACCCTTATCGGCAACAATAAAGGGTGTGCGGGCTTTTTGTGTTGGTGGACTACCCTATGTACCCGAATCCCATACCAAAGGCCATAAGGGCACAAAATGAGAGAATTATCGCACGTGATGTGATACGTCTCCCACAGTATGTGTCG
>Ga0233386_1000329_pt1 | contig 13276 bp, 17 predicted proteins | sample ElkDunMinimDraft_17_FD_191544 | JGI IMG/M metagenome (GOLD analysis project Ga0233386, IMG submission 191544) | Fecal eukaryotic communites from dung pellets of Tule Elk in California, USA - Elk Dung G4 | ecosystem: Host-associated > Mammals > Digestive system > Large intestine > Fecal | place...
TTTGAGGCTAAAGGTGAATTAAACTTCTCCGAAGTAACTATAAATAGTGCAGATAGATTGATGTATACTATAGATATATTAAATGGTATCTCATCTCAAGCAGTTGTTTATTCTAATGTAAATAATTCAGGATTTAATTTAGTAGAGCCATGGCAGTCTTATGAGTTAGAAACTCATGCAAAATCTTGTAATGTTCGTATAGCTATGTCCACTATGGATTCCAACCAATCTCCTATGATAAACAAAGATTCGTTAGGAATAATTTCATTTATATCTGAAAATTCTGCTTGTTATGTATCTAAGAATACAATATTAGAAACTGAATGTCATGAGCTTAAAATTCTTCTTAATACTTCATCTCATCCAGATAACACTATTAAAGTTTGGTATGCAACTGATGGTATTGGTCAAGTTTGGAATGAAGTAACAGGATTTAAGGAAAGAACTGTTGATGTTAGAACTAAGCAGTTAGAATTCTTCAAGGATGGATTAACTATTAAGAACTTTAGAATTAAGGTAGAAATATCTACAACTAATACTTGTTCACGACCTTTTATCTCCAAATTAGGAGTGATATTTAATGAAAGTTTATAGTAAAGAGGTGAAAAGATAGATGGCAGATTATGCAACTCATTGGTACGATGGTGAAGGTTTACCTACAAACGATGTTGGTCTTGCAGGCGACTATTTCCTTAACACCTCTAATGCAGATATTTATAAAAAGATATCTAATACTTGGCAACGTATAGGGAATATAAGGGGTGCACAAGGTGAAAGAGGTTTACAGGGTGAGAAAGGTGAAAAAGGTCTTAAAGGTGATAGAGGGGATGCAGGTTTAACAGGACCAGTTGGACCTCAAGGTTCAATAGGATTGTCAGGCTCTATTTGGTATGATGGTATAGGTGTTCCAGAGACTTCACTTGGTGTTATAAATGACTTTTACTTAAATATATTCAACGGCGATATTTATAAGAAAAGAGCCAATAACTATTGGGAAAGAGTTTCTTCTTTCCTTCCAGACTTAACTTATTATTTAAACAAAATTGATGAAATGATTAATGATGGGTATAATAAGATAAGTGAAATTGATGCAACTTTCGTTGCCAATATGGAAAATATGGCAAGGACTTTTAATACTACTATTTCCGATATGAAGACTGAGTTTAATTCTAATATAGATTTTTTTATAACTACTTTTAATGAAAATCAGAGTGCACAATCCAATACTTTTAATTCTTTTATGTCTAATTATACCAGTATAACTGAAGCTAGACTTGAAGAAGGTCAGAAAATCTTTGATGAGTCTATAGAAACTTTTAACAACTCTATAAGTTCTATAGAAGCCGAGTTCAACTCTCTTAAAGAACAACATGAGACTGATTTTGATTCAGCTTTAGCAGACCATGAAGAAGTAATAAATACTTTCATTGAAGATAAAAGTATTGAATTAGAAGAACGTTTTAGAGAATTAGCCGATGTTTCGGCTCAAAATGAAATCTTAGAAGCTCGTACAGCTATGGATGGTACAGTTCATCCTTACTTAAAAGAGAGATTAATATATGATTTTAATAATCTTAACTTAGACGTGGATTATGATGGATTAATTAGTCGCATAAACTCCATAGATGATACTTTAGAGTAGGTTCACCACCTACTCTTTTTCTCGTTTATATAGGTATCTTAATAATAAGGAGGATTAATATGGAATTAAAGAATAAGAATATACATTTGGTAGATTTTTCGTATTTTCTTCATAGAAGTTATCATGCAATGAAATCTTTTGGTGTTGAAATTAATGGCTTTAGAAAGCCTACAGGTCATATTATAGGGGTTTTAAACTATATAAAGAAAATAAAAGAATTTGATAATAAAGCAATTATTTTCTTAGCATTAGACGACCTTCCAATCTCGAAAATTCAGTTATTAGAAAGCATAAATATAGGCTATAAAGACGGAAGAGCTAAGAATGAGTATAATATTCGTCAAGATACTAATCTTATATGCTCACTTGCATATCAAGTGCCAGATGTGTATTCAGTTTATTCAGAAGGGGAAGAAGCCGATGATATAATCTCTACTTTAGCATCTAAATATAAAGACGATAATTATATATACATTCATTCCTCAGATAAAGATTTAGTTCAACTTCTAGATAGACATTGTTATATCGTTACCGAGTGGGATGGTGGCACTCCTATAAAAACAACTCTTGATAATTACAAAACTTCTCCTAAGTATGAAAAAGCATTCTTAAATTGCAATCCTAGAAAATTAACTTATTTTAGAGCAATAGTAGGCGATGCATCTGATAATATGCCAGGATTATATAGATTTCCACGTAAGTTGGCAAAACTAATCGCCGAAAATACTAAATCTATAGATGATTTCAGCCATGCTCTAGATAAGTATACTAGATTAGCAACTCCATCTCAAATAAAATATTTAGCTTTACTTGAAGAATCTTTTGATAAAGTTGCAATATATTATAAAGTTATGAAGTTAAAAGTTGACTTAAAATTAGAGTTCGAAAGAGTTCTTACTCCCGTTAAGAAAGATATAGAACAACTTGAGCTTAACTCTTTTAAAAAGTACCTTGAGTCTATGAATATTAATTTAATATAAGGGGTTTATATATGAGTCTATATGTGGGGAAAACTGTTAGATTAATAAGTAAGTATACAAATGAAGAGTATGTTTACGAAGTTGTTCTGACGGAGTCTCAGGTGTGGCTTGTATTACTGAAAATGGAATAGAAGACTTTTACTTCTCAGACTATATTATGAAACCAATGTCTTGGAGGAAGGGGTTAGATAAATGAGTGAAATTCATATAAATGATAACTGTATTATTTATAATGATATGGAGTGGGGATGGATTTCAGGAAGAGGTCAGCCAACTTGGCATAAAACTATTTACGATAGATGGATATTAATGTGGCGACGTTGTCGCCACCCTAAAAACAAAGATTATGAAAATTACAAAGATTGTGAAATAGACGAAAAATACCATTATCTTAGTAATTATGTAAATGATATAATGCAATTAGAAAACTTTGATAAATTATGCAGTGACCCTCTTAATTACCATATTGATAAGGATAAAATTGATTCAAACAACAAATGCTATTCATTTGAGCATTTATCAATAATTCCTTCTATTGAAAATATCAAATTAGCACATCCAAGAAAGGCTATAAAAGGAGTAAATATTCATGATGGGTCAGTTATATATTTTGATTCTCAAGCAGAAGCTACTGAAAATGGTTTTAAGCAAGGCAATTTAAGTGCATGTTTAAATGGAAAAAGACCTTCTTGTGGTGGTTATAAATGGCAATATGTAGAGGAGAGTGAATAAATGAATTTAGATACAAAAAATAATTATTCTTTAGATGGTTTTACTTTGACTTCTCAGCAAAATGATATTTGTAAGAATATTTTAAAGAATTTGGGAGGTATAATATCCAGCCAGGCAGGTGGGGGCAAGACCCTCACCTCTTTGTGCATATCTGAACATCTAATTAATATTGATATGTCTAATACAATGCAAATATGTATAGTAGCACCAGTGAAGGCAGTTAGTTCTTTTAAGAAGGAGCTTGAAACAAAAGTTAAGAAATCTTATTCTATTTATACGACGAAGGATTATCGTATAAATAAAGACGCTAGATATAATATCTTTACTTATACGAAGTTAGATGAATTAGAAGAATTTATAAATGACCACGAGTTTGAGAATAAAGTTTTAATTTGTGATGAAATACAAGCTTTAGGTAATAAGAAAAATAAACAAAGTATAATATTAACCAGATTAAGAAAAAGTTTTAAAATAGTTATAGGATTAACAGCTACTCCTATTATGAATGAGTTAGAAGAGTTATATAATATAGTAAATTTCGTAAGACCAGGATATTTAGGTACTAAAAAGTCATTTCAGGATAGATTTATGATTATGCAAAAGAAAGATATCTATACTAAGCGAGGAAAAGTTAAGACGTGGCAGTGCATAGGAACTAAGAATGAGGAAGAGTTAGCTAAAATTATGAAGAATATTGCTTTCGGTCTACAAAAACGATATAACTTACAATTCCATTTTAGGAAATGTCAGTTAGACGAATATGAATCTGATGCTTATGTAGAAGGTTCTCAAGGTCTACTGAACGAAGAGTTAGAACCGAAGGCTTTCGCTAGTAGAATGCACGACTTACAACTTATTATAGACGGAAGTCATCCTAATTTTTGCCGACCAAAGTTAAGTAGCAAAGAAAAGTTGTTGGTATCTACTATATATGAAATAATGCAACGAAATGAGTCAGTATTAGTTTACGTTGAGTATACAGCTACGATAGAACGTCTTACTAAAATATTAAAAGCATCTAATCATATATTGAATTATGACTCAATTAAGTTCATTACGGGTTCTACTCCTTTAGAGGAAAGGGTTAAATTAGAAAAAGAAATGCCACGAAAAACTGTAGTTCTAATGACTCAAGCAGGACGTGAGTCTGTAAACTTACAAAAAGCTAACAATTTAATTATTTATAATATGCCTTTATCAACAGGTAGTGTTTTACAGCTTATCGGTAGAATAACCCGTATGGACACCGAATATAAGGTTCAGAACGTATACACACTTGAGGCTATAGATACTATAGATACTTACAAATGTTCATTAATAACGACGAAAATAGACTTATTTGAACGAGTATTTGGTACTCAAAATACCATGATAAAGTTTGAAAATGAAGATTTCAAACTAGACCAAAAATTATTAAAAAGAAAATATCTTTGGAAGAGGAGAAGGTGATGATTGAGTGCGACCTATAAAGATTACTGATGAGTGCTTAATATACAATGATATGCCACGTGGATGGGTGGCAGGAAAAGGTCAACCAAAGTGGCATCTTAGTCTTTATACTAGATGGAAAGATATGTGGAAGAGATGTTACAATTCAGAGCATCCAGAATATAGCAACTATAAAGATTGCCCTATAGATGACCGATACCATTTATTATCTAACTACGTTCATGATATCGAGTTATTGGAGGGTTTCGACCTTTTAAAAGAAAACCCTTCACAATGGGAGATTGATAAAGATAAAATAGACCCAAATAATAGAAAATATTACTTTGAGCATTTAAGTGTAGTATCTAAATATGATAATAGAAAAGAGAGATTAGATAGATGTGGCGTACCTATGAAAGACCCTCAAATAGCGAAAAAGCGATATAGAGCAATAAAGGGAGTTAGTCTTGAAGATAATTCAATCATTACGTTTAATTCTATAAGTGAGGCTACTAGAGCAGGCTTTAATTTAGGTCATATAATAGAATGTTGCAGTGGTAAAAGAAAATCTCATAAAGGTTATAAATGGGAATATTTATAAATTTCATTAGGGGTGATATTAATGCAAGATATTCTTCAATTAGGTTTATTTTCTTTAGTTATTATGATACCTTTTATAATAGTATCTATCATCGAAATGATAGATTTCAAAATTAAAAATAAGAAAAAATAAGGAGATGATTAGGTGAAAGCCCTATTTAGAAATAATTCAGGAACTTGGTTCTCTATGGCGAAACATGATTTTGATGGTCAAAACATAGTGCTTGAAGTTGGCGAGGAAATAGAGCATGAGTTCCCTAATAAAGAAATATCCTATTATGAGCAATTTATACCATTAGGAATTGAAATAGTTATCTTAGATAGTTCCGAAATGGAAGGTGAAGTCGTTGGTGGCGAAGGTATTCCAGGAAAAGATGGTAAAGACGGAGTTGACGGAGCTACATTTATTCCTTCTATAGATGAAGAGGGCAATTTATCTTGGTCTAATAATAAAGGATTAGAAAACCCACCTACTGTGAATATAAAAGGTGCTAAAGGTGAAAATGGAGCTAATGGTAAAGATGTTGACTCTAAAGTAGTAGACGAAATAAAAGGTAGACTTGATGTTCTAGAACAAGAAAAATTCAAAATTACAGGTGTGCCAGAAGATACTGTAGTAGAATATAGATGTAACGAAATAAGAGTTATGTGTCCAGTAGATGCAGAATTTAAACAACAAGAAGTTGGCGAAGGTGGTAATGCTAACATGTATTATATGGCACTTACTACTCAAGCACCCGAAGGAGCAGTCGCTTGTAACGAAGGAGACAAAGGTATAATCTCTGAAAGAAATATTAATCTAGATGGTAAAAAATCGAAAACTATATGGTTAGCACTTGCAAGTCTTAGTGGCGCAAATTGGACTTACTTCGGCAAATCTTCAACAGGTGCAAATCTTATAGGTTGGGATTATATAATAGAATGGTTAGATGCCGAAGGTAAGGTTATCGAAACAAATTGTATAAGAATTAATTTAACTAATGAGGGATGTCATGGATTAAGTACGTTCTCAGCAGTTAAGGAATTTTCTAAAATGTTCAAATTTAATGATGAAGGCGAATTAATAGTTACTATAAACGGAGTATCCAAAACATTCGTTCCTAAAGCATAATTTTAAGGACTGAGTTCATTCTCAGTCCTTTTATCGTTTAGTAAATATGAGGTGATAAAATGGAAAATATAACTTTGAATTCTATAAAAGCACGTTATCCAGAATTACTTCCTATAGGAGGGAGCAAAGATGATTTTAAGAAAGCACTTGATTATTTTAAGGAAATTGAGGATAAAAGATTTATAATATCTTGTAATGAAATGAATTACAAACCTTATATGGTAGCCTATTTATTAAAGTATCTATCAAATCACGATAGATTTCCAGAGATAATCTTATTAAATGTGCACGAAGTTAGTGAACTATATATAACAGGTTTAGGTGATAGGGATTTATTAAGATTGTCTGATGTTAATCCAGATATATTATTCCTAACAGCAGGTTATAGTGAACCAAATAATAAATCTTTGAAAGATTGTGTTGGTTTTATCTTAAACAACCTTACTTTAAAAGATAAGCATATATTTCTATACTTAAAAGGAACATCGATGTTAGTTAAGGATATTGAATCTTTGGCAAAATCGCTTGAGTTCCCTAAATACAACCTTAACTTAAATTCTACTAGTAAGAAGGTATCAAAACCTTCAAAAAGTTCTTCAAATAGTTCACAAATGAGTTTATTTTAAAGGGAGGTTAGTATGAAGAATATTATCAAATCCATATTTGATTCAGGTATGCAGGAACACGTCATCTTTATAGAAGATATTTTATCTATAAAGATGAGTGAACTTGAGTCTCAATATTTAAGTTATCTTTTAAAATGTTTTGAAGATGTTGGTAGATTTCCTACTGAAGCAATATTCATTTCTAAGTTTCCAGAGACTGAAACTATGCTAAAGAATTCAGTTACCTTCTCAGGGAAAGACCTTAACTTCTATGTAGATGAGTTTATTGAAAAACGTAAAGCTAAAGAAATTTCATCTCAAATAATGGATATAGCATCTAGAGTACAAGAAAAAGGTCTTACTGAAGAAGATATTCTTCAACTTCAAAGTAAAATTAAAGATAAGGGGAAAGTTATAGAGGAGGACGCATTTTCCTTCTCTAAATTCGGTGAACTTTATCATCAAAATAAAACGAAGAAGATTGGCTTATCTACAGGAGTAAACTATGTTGACGAGATTATAGGTGGTCTAGATAAAGGTACTGTGAATACTATAATGGCATATACTTCTCAAGGGAAAAGTATGCATGCTACTAATATAGCTTATAAGAATACTTATGAAAAAGATTATAATGTTGCCATAATTTCGTTAGAGGTTACGAAAGCCGAGGTACAGTATAATATTCTAACTAGACACTCAAATTTAAGCAAGTTTGATAAATACCCTTTTATTTCGAAAGATAAAATCAAATTCGGTAAACTTAGCGATGAAGAAGAGGATTATCTTATGAATACAATAATAAAAGATTATGAGGATAATAAGCAAGGTTTATTATTTATACTAGATGAAGATGATTTCTCGAACTTCTCTTATTCTGAAATAAGGAAAAAATTATATAATGTAGATGATATCTGTAAGGAAAGAACGGGTCATGGTCTTGATTGTCTTATAGTTGACCACGTTGGGTTGATGAAGTTCTCTGATAACTCGAATTCAGCTAATAAATCTGAGTATTCTATAATTAATGATTATGTATCGTTCTTTAGACGATTAACTTTATCTTTTAGAAAATACGATGATGGTAGTTATAGTCAATTAACTACTATATTACTTGCACAAGCTAATAGAAAAGGGTTTGATGAGGCTACTAAGAAGAAAGGAAATTATTCTCTTACAGCTATTGCCGAAGCTAATGAAATTGAACGTTCTTCATATCGTATCTTTAGTATATGGACTAATGATGAGTTAAAGTTCGCAAAGGAATGTATGATGTGCATTCTAAAAAATAGAGGTGGTCAAACCGTTCAAGATGCTTTCACTGTAAAATTCGATGGTGAAAGATATATATTTGGTGACCTTGAGGATGATAAAGGTTCAGGTAGTTTAATGGACTACATGCGAAGTTCTGAAGGCTCTAGTGAAATGAATTTTGATAGTTTATTTGACGATTCTGATTTTGGATTTTATTTCTAGAAATTTTTCTAGAAATCAGTTCCTAACATAAAAGTTAATCGTACTATATATCAGAAACACTTAATAAAATCTAAACTAAAAATTAAAATAAAGGGAGGTACACCGTATGATGAATACTAGAAAAGTTCCAAGTAGAAGTATAGATTTAATTGGAGTTGTAACTGATGAAATGTTGGCAATGTTTGCAGAAAGAATGAAAGAGATACAAGAATACGATATGGCATTATACGAATACAACTCTAAAGTTAAAAAAGAGTTTAAAGAACCTTATGAAACTATAAGAATAAACTTATCTACTCCAGGAGGTTCAGTAATGGCAGGAGCAGGCATCATGGGTATAATGGATGAAGCTATAGCACCTATACACGTACACGTTATAGGAAGTTGTATGTCAATGGGAATAAGCATATTGGCTCATGCCGAAACTAGAAGTGCAACTAAATTCTCTAGCTTTATGATACATGGAATGAGTACAGGAACTTACGGTTACTTAGACGAAGGAATACAAAGTTTAGATTACTACAAAGAGTTAGAGCATGAGCTTAATGTTGAATTAACTAAAAGAACTAAGTACACTATAGAGGAGTTAGAAAGTTATAGTAATGTGGCTCACTTCTTTGGTTATAAAGAAGCCTTAGAAAAGGGATTATTAACTAAAGATATATACGATATGACTCCACCTCCAAGATTTAGCAAAGCACAATTCGAAGAGATAGTTAAGAGTGATTTAGTCGACGGTTATACTATGGACGAAGTATTAGAGGCTTTCAATTCTGATAACCTTCAAGATAATGAGTTAGATATAGTTTTAGATTTATTAGCTAAGTATGAAGAAGCCTTTAAGGAAAATGAAGCTAAAGAGGACGAAGAGGAAGAAGTAGATGAAGAAAAATTAGAAGCAAAAGCAGAAGAAAAGGAGGAAGAAGTTGACCCTATAGTTGAAGAAGTATTCGCTCAACCTTGTGAAATGGTATCTAAAGAAGATTCTGATGAAATGGATTTTAAAGAGTTTATAGATATATTTGCACCTTACTATGATGCTTTATCTTACTTATTCACTGGCGACTACACATTCTTAGAAGTTGCTACTGAATTACAAAAATTAATAGAAGATTTAAAAGATGTAGATATAGAGTTAATAATGGACTTCTTAGAAGTTATAGCAGACGCAGATGAGGAGGACTTAAATGAGTAGAATAAAGTATAAAATTAAAAGATTCTTTGCTTATAGAAAATTGAAAAGAAGTGTGATGCCAGCTCTTAGGCATCACACTTCTGAATTAATAGATACTAAAGATATAAATCTAATCTATATAATACCTTTTTTAGTTGATTTAGTAATTCATAGGAAGGACACGATTTTAGTTGTTAATAACTCACTAAGGGATTTCATTAATAGTGTTGAGGAGTTAAATAACTATAATATAATGACTGTACATGATTTTACTTATTTCACCACTAAAGGCAAAACTATAATTACTACACCGTTAGATGAAGAATGTTTTGATACTATGTATACCCATTCATTTTTAGATAAAGACAATTTCTACAAAATATTATTATAAGGGAGGATTTTAAATGGCTTTACCAAGAGCAGGTTACACTAAAGATTGGGTTCATATTAAGTTGCATAAAGATTGGATACTAAGAGCTTTCAAAGAATTAATGGGTGTTGAAGTTCCTACTAAATTTGAGGATGCATTTTTAGAATTATTTAAAGACGCTTTAATTGATAAGGCAGTTACGGTAGAGTTATTAGAGGAAATATTTAGTGAAATAAAAGAAGAAAGTATAATATTCAAGTATAGAGGAGAGTAGATATATGGAATTAAAAATAAAGTATTTTGAAGGTGCGAAGGAGTTAGAAATTAATCCTAAAGGAAATTTAATAGATGTTTATGCCAATGAAGATGTTTTCGTTCCCTACATGGGATATGCAATGATACCTTTAGGATTTGCGATGAAACTTCCACTTGGATTTATAGCAAAATTATACCCTAGAAGTTCAACTTTTAAAACTTTTGGACTTATTCAAACCAATCATGTCGGTATAATAGACGAAACTTACTGTGGTGATAATGACCAATGGATGTACCCAGTACAATGTACTCAACCGAAGCAAGTTGTCAAAACTGAAGTATATGGTCATAAGGTGTCTATAGCAGGCACTTGGGTTAAAAAGGGCGATAAAATAGCACAATTTGAAATAATCAAGGCTACTCCAACAGGACAATATAACTTCGTACCAGTTGAACATTTAGACGGTGTTGATAGAGGAGGTTTTGGTTCTACAGGAAGGAGATAATATATGACTTACAAAGAGTTAGATATTGAGTAAAGAAAGGTGATTAATATGAAATATTTATTTACAAGTGAGTCTGTGACTAGTGGTCATCCCCGACAAGATATGCGACCAAATATCTGATGCTATACTTGATGCAATTCTAGAAAAAGACCCATATGGACGTGTAGCATGCGAAACTATGGTAACAACGGGATTAGTTATGATAGCAGGTGAAATATCTACAAACTCTTATGTTGATATTCCTAAAATAGCAAGAGATACTATAAAGGAAATAGGCTATGATAATGCAAAATATGGATTCGATTGCAATACTTGTTCTGTTATAACATCTATAGATGAACAGTCTAATGATATTGCAGTTGGAGTTGGTGAGCTTACTGAAGAAGAAATTAACAAAATCGGTGCAGGTGACCAAGGGATAATGTTTGGTTACGCAACTAATGAAACTGAAGAATTTATGCCTTTACCAATAACACTGGCTCATAAATTAGCTAGAAGATTAGAAGAAGTTCGTAAAGAAGGAATAATTCCTTATTTAAGACCTGATGGAAAAACTCAAGTTACTATAGAGTATGAAGATGGCATTCCTAAAAGAGTTCATACTGTTCTTATCTCTACACAACATAGTGATTTAATATCTAATGATGTACTTCATGTAGATATTTTTACTAAAGTTATAAAACACGTCATTCCAAAAGAATTATTAGATGATGATACTATGATATACATTAATCCGACGGGAAGATTCGTTATAGGTGGACCACAAGGCGATACAGGCCTTACGGGTAGAAAAATAATAATAGATACTTACGGTGGAGCTACTCGTCACGGTGGTGGTGCATTCTCAGGTAAAGACCCAACTAAAGTAGATAGAAGTGGAGCATATTACACTCGTTATGTAGCGAAAAACATAGTTGCATCAGGCTTAGCAGATAAATGCGAAATCCAAGTGTCTTATGCTATAGGAGTTGCAAAACCATTATCAATATTCATTGAAACTTTCGGTACAAATAAAGTCCCTAATGATTTCATATTATCTTTAATATACAAATACTTCGATTTTAGACCAGGAGCTATAATAAGAGACTTAGGATTAAGACGACCTTTATATAAACAAGTTGCATCATATGGTCATTTTGGTCGAGAAGGTTTACCATGGGAAAAATTAGATAAGGTTGAAGTCTTAGCAGACGAAATGGCAAAATATTTAGAGTAGGTTCAACACCTACTCTTTTTATCGTACATAAGGATATTAAAGGAGGTTGCCTATGGAATTAGAAAAATTATTAGAAGATAATAAATTTGTCGACTATGTGATTAATAGGTTCCTACCCTTCAAAATTATTTATAAAATGTTAGATGTGGATTATAATGATAGGGGCAATAACTTTTGTATTTTCCACGATAATTCTAACACGCCAAGTGCGAGGATTTACCATAATGATACAGGCGATAGTTTGTATTGTTATTCTGAAGGTAAATCTTACAAGCCTTCACAGGCTTTCAGAAGGGGTCTTATATCTCATCGAATCGAAACTATAGCCTATAATATTTTAAAACAATTCGATGAAACTCAAATCCAAGCTTTACTTGATGAGTTCGGTGTAGGTATAGATATTAAACCTACTTTCACTGAAGAGCAATTATCTGATTTAAATAAGTTTAAAAATAATGATATAACCGTTCAACAGTTTAACAAAACTTTAATAAATATATTATACTTTGGAGGTTGATTTTATGGAATTAAGATTATGCGATAATGTAACTAAAAATGAATATTTAAGTTCTTATAATTGTAAAATGCTAAGAGATACTTTCATAGACTATATGGTACATGGTCAAGGTAAAACTTTAGATATGGCTAGAACTTATGTTGACTACAGTTACAAAACTTATGATTCAATAAAATTCGTTACAGGAGTTTTAGTATCTATAAATAATAATCCTTACTTTATAGAAGAAGTTTTTTATGGTGAAGATGTGTTAAAGATATATGCAGTAGGAAGTTATGCAGGAATTAAGTATAATTTTGAGTTAATATAGGAGGTTGATAAGATGGCAGACTTTAATTATAGCCATTATTGTGGTTATAAAAAGATTGACCCAGAGTGGAATAAGAATTTGAAGACTATATTAGTTCGTAACTATAAAGAATTAAAATATCTATTATTTGATAAATATAAAGATTGCAAGTTTGCAGGATTTGATACTGAGACTACAGGTTTAGACCCTCTAGCAAGTGACGCCGATTTAGTTGGTTATTCTTTTACTTATGATGGAAAGAATGGTTACTATGTCCCAGTTAATCATATGGGATATCGTTATTTAGATGAAGATGATACTGAATATAACGAAGATGAATATTTTAACTTAGGGGCAAAAGCATTTGAAATGTTCTAT
>Ga0233386_1000330_pt1 | contig 13269 bp, 8 predicted proteins | sample ElkDunMinimDraft_17_FD_191544 | JGI IMG/M metagenome (GOLD analysis project Ga0233386, IMG submission 191544) | Fecal eukaryotic communites from dung pellets of Tule Elk in California, USA - Elk Dung G4 | ecosystem: Host-associated > Mammals > Digestive system > Large intestine > Fecal | place...
TACGGAAGCCGAAAGAGCTGTCGTCAGCCCTGTCCATCATCGATCGTGAAGTCGAGGAGGTCCTGGCGACCGATCGGATCGAGACCGTCATTCGTGCGGATGGTCAGCCATGCCATTGCCTCGCGGTTGGGACGAGCATCGAAATCGTCGGCGCTCCACGAAGCGTCACTCACAAATCCTCCTGGTCACACCATCACAGACCAGGCGCCGGCGGCCTCTTGACAGATCGGTCGAATGATTTCTATTGAACCATTAGCGACTAGAACGACTTGCTCGTGGACTCCCGCAGCGATTGCATGGAAGTGTCGTCCACTTTCCACAGTTCCCACCCGTCGAACGGACCTTCATCACCGAGCCTGAACGCCGACACCACGGCAGCCGCGGCGGCGTCGGGGTCCGGGTACGTCGCACCCAAGAGAGCGCGAACCGGCGCGACCGTCACATCCATCTTCTTGCTATCGGGATCGAACAACGCCTTCACTCGGTGACCATCACAGTCGAGGTAGACGCGAATCCTCTTGCCACTGAGCGCACTGATGACTCGTGTAGATCGAGCCCGGGCCGGCCCCGACTCGGCGACACGGGACAGGGTGGTCGGAGCGTTCGAGGCGTCCGTCGGACTCGAAACACGCGCCCCACTCGGACGAGGTGAACCATCGCGCGTCTCGACACTGTCCTCCTTGTTCCACACTTGCGTTCGTGGACGGGCCGTGTGCTTGGTCGCGGCGCGTCGAGAAGCTGCCGGTGCCGGCTTCGGTTTCGAGCGGAGACCCGAGGGACCGGAAGACTGCACAGGGTCAGGCAATGCCTCCGACATGACGGCTTCCCACAGCGTGCCGAGACGCTGGGCGCCGAGGTGGTGAAGGGGTGTTCCCTTCACGGCTTTCTGCAATGCCTTTATCCCGGAGTTCGCCGGCAATCGTCGAGTCAGATCGTTCAGAGTTCGGATCCGCTCCAGTTGTACAGCAGCGGCCGCGCCCTCGGTCCCGCCTGCAGCCACCCACAGCGACCCGACCGAGTTCCATATGACGCCGTCATGGGTTTGCACAACGTCAGGGACTTCACCAAGCGAGTCGGCCAGCTCGGCTTGACTGGCGATTCCTTCGAACGCGTCGAGCGCGGCACGGAGCTGATCACCGATGCTCATCGGCTCTGTTACCACTTCGGGATTCCCGCCCAAAAGCAGGTTGAGCGCCGAGAATCGGTCGTTGCTTCCCGCCGAGAAGCGCACGACGTCGTTGTGTACAACTGAGTCAGTGGCAGCGGCTCCCGCTGAGACACTGATCCGTAACGAGCCAAAACTGGATTCGGTCGCAGACTTGAAGTCGGTGCCGACGACGTCGCCGCGCAGCGCGCGGATCGGCCGCGCTGTCGGCTCTGAGAAACAACCGCTGGGGATTCCCTCACGCACGATCCAGACGTAATCGTCCTCGAGGACGACCTGGCCGTCGAACCCTTCGAACCACTGCGCCATTACACGGCCTCCATCCGCACCATCACGTCCGACAGCAGCTCACCCGCGACGGTGTCTCCCAGGTACTCGATGGCCGTCCTCTCTATTCGACTCACCTGACTCGAAGAGACACCGAGCCGTGCTCCGACCTCCGCCTGGCGCTTCGGTCGCTCACCACCGAGGCCGAAACGCATGACGAGCACGGAGACCTGCCGAGGTTCGAGGATCGACAAGCATGCCAAGACCGTGTCGAAATCATCGACAGTTCCCCGTTCACCCACCTCGAGCAGGACACGACCGATCTCGGCGTGTTCGCTACCAGTGACTACGTCTTCGGGCGCGTCATCGTCAACCAACCGCTGCGCGATTGCGACGACGTCTTCGGCCGTTGGCGAATCAACTCGCGACTCCGAGGGACGTGGAGGCTCAGCGAGTGGCAAAAGAGTGTCCGGGCCCTGGGGAGCGGCTCGCATCCATTCACGAAGCAGCGCAGGTGCATCGCCAGGACCGACCGTCACCACTTCGGAGGCAATTCCCGTGAGTTGTTCCAGGAAGGTTCCGTGAGCCCCGTTCCTGGGATCTTCAGAACTGTTCTCCCGAACATCACCAGGAACGAAGCCGGTCGGCCATCGGACTTCGGTCGGATGACTCGCCCCATACGCTGAATCATCTGTCGGCGACTCTTACTGCTCGCCAGAATGATTCCGACGTCCGCCTCGGGAACATCGACACCTTCGTCGAGAACCTTCGGAGCAACGAGCGTGGTTACCGTACCGTTCTTGAACTCGGTGAGGAGCCGCGCTCGGTCCGCACGTTTCAGGTCGCTCGTGAACGGTGCGGCGAGCACACCCTCTTCGAGAAGCACCTCAGCGGCGGCACGCGACGAATCCTTCGTCTCCGAGAAGGTGAGTGCCTGCCCGGTCTCCTTGAGCACGGTACCGAGACCCCTCAGAGCCTCGAGCTTTCCGCGGCACTCGGCGAGCAGCGAGCGACGCTTCGAGAACGCATAGAGATACTTCCGGGCGGCCCATGTCGAACCCTCGGCGCTCTCCCCTCCACTGAGCAGCTGAACGTCGCGCATGAACTCACCGAAGGGCTCCCCCGCGCATCCGAACTTCTCAGTGAGATCACCCCGGAGCTTGCGTGCCAGCTCGTCGTATTCCTGGTATTCGGCCGCCTCGAACTCGTCGAACGGCACCGCGACGAGCATGACTCGCACGGGCGCGAGGATGCCGTCGGCATGACCACGCTCGTAATCGCAACCGTTGATGACCGTGCGGAAGTAAGGCATCAAGTGCCGTTCGACGCCGTCGTCGGAGCGCTCGAACGTGGCGGTGAGACCGATCCGTTCCGTGAAGTCGTCGGTGAGCAGTCGCGAAAACGTCAGCGCGCCGTATCGGTGCACTTCGTCCGCTACCAGCAGCGTCGGCCCGACCGGACGCGGCGCCGATCTACTGATCGCCGACTGCACCGTGCTGACGAGGATCCGCTTGTCATCGAAACTGTCCACGTACCCACCGCCACGTCGACCGACGGGGATATCCGGGAGAACGCGCCGAATTGATCGATGCCATTGGTCCAACAGTTCGATCCCGGGCACGACGATCAAGACGTCCAGGCCGCGCGCGACTGCGTCCGCGGCCGCCGCGATACCGAGCGTTGTCTTTCCTGAGCCCGTGACGGCTTCCACCACGGCACTTCGGTCGGCCGCCACCCAGGCATCGAAGGCTTCGCGTTGCCAGGCACGAAGAGGCGTCCCGGCGAGGGTGACCGTCGTCATCGGCCCGCCTTGGTCCACGTAACTCCTGTACCGGCGGAGTTCTTGCGCAACCGACCCTCTGCTTCCAGATCTTCGAGAACGACGAGAAGGCGCTCATCGTCGAGTCGGGTCAGCTTCCGTGCCCGTTCCAACGACAAAGCAGCGAATCCGGCGGCCGTAACCAATACGTCGGCGACAGAATCGAGGTGTGCCGGCGGTAGATCCGCAAGGGTGACTGCCTCCTGGGCCGCGGGGTGCACCGGGGGAGCGGCGTCGATGAGAGGCGACACCTCGTCTGCCAATCCGTATACACGCAGGCCACGTTCGGGCATCCACTTCGCGCGACGCTGGGCAATCAGCTCCCCCATGATCGCTTCGATCCGGTCTCTCGGTTCGTTCAACCGGTATTCGAGGTCTGCCAGCGAAACCGGATCGGCGGCGAGGCGTTCCAAGATGCGCGAGCCGAGGCTCGGAGGAAGTATCGAGGTAGCCCCCGCGGGCATTACTTCCCAGCCACGTACGAATGTCGGTGTGGCAGAGGGTTCGGGAACTGCTACGCCTGGATCGGACGGTGTCACGTTCTCGACGCCGTGCGACAGCTCAGGGTCTTCAACCGGGGAGAGACCACCACCGATCAGGTGATAGTGGGTCAGCTTCCCGAACTCGTTGACTTCCTCGACGCGTCCGTCGTGCTGAAGGCGATCAACCTCTGTCTGGACGCTCCGCCAGTCTTCGCCGAGACGCTGCGCAAGCGTACGTACGGGGAGGGGTTCGCGCTCCAGTTCTTCGAGGATGGCGGCTCGTAGTGCGCGCACCGGTCCGCTCTCGACGGCCGGGTCGACCACCGGTACCGGTGTCTGGGCGGGTGACACGAGTGTCGGCGTCGCGGTTTCCTCCAGCGGAAGATGTTCGGCCTCACCCGTGCAGGCGGGCGGCTCTGCACGTTCCTCCGAGTGTTCGATAACAGGAACCGAAGCATGCTCGACGACGGTGGGCACCGGACGAATGACCGGCTGCTCCGCCACATCCACTACGTCATCGACCGGCGAGTCATCCTCCACGAGCTCTACCGGAGTCCAGCTCTCCTGCAGGGACTTTACGACGTCGTTCACACCGACAACGTGCGGCCTGATGCCGCGCCTGTCGAGCTCCTCCCAGAGACCCATCATCGATCCCACCGGATCGAGGTAGTACTCCGACTCGCGGATACGCCAGAACTGCCATCCGCAGCGTTGCAGTTCTCGTTCCCGCTCGAGGTCCGCACGCTGCTGTTCGGGACTCGTGTGCCAGTGGTCGCCGTCGCACTCGACCGCCAATTTTCCGTCCGCGCCCGTGACTACGAGATCGATCCGTCGACCGTTCACCGCGACCTGCGAATTCACGTGATAACCACGCGCCACGATGTCGAGGAACACGCGCTGTTCGAAGAGACTGTCGAACGCTTGATGGCGTTCGTCGCGTTTCACGCCTTCGGGCATCGGTTCTGCCGGCGCAGGAGAAGTCGATTGCATGTAGGTGAGCAGCGAATGCCGCAGGTCGGTTGAGCGCAGCGATTCCAGGCTCCGTGAGTGGAACAGCCACATCTGATCCTGGGCACGCGACGCAGCAACGTTGAAGCGGCGCTGGTACTCGGTCTTCGTCATCGCGGCGATGTTCTGTTCGGGCGCCACGACCATCGACAAGAAGACGACGTGACGTTCGTCCCCCTGAAAATCCGGTGGCGTACCTACTCGCAATCGACGCTGTTCCCATTGCTCCGGTGTCAGCCGGTCGAGCAATTCGTTCGTGATGATGTCGATCTGCGCTTGTCCCTGAAGCACCACGACACCGAACGTCTTGCCGTCGTACGCTTCGTCCGACAGACACCGTTTGATCGCGTCGGCAATAGCGCGAGCTTCGATTCGATTGGAGAGGGTCGCATTCCGCCCGGTGACCACTCCACCTTCGACGAAGGTGGTGCGCAGGGGCGGCAGCCGATCGGCACCGAACTGGCGCACGGGCACCAGCGGTGCGTCGGAGTAGAACTGACCGCTGGACCAGTTGATGATCTCAGGCATGCACCGGAAGTGTTCCCGCAGGCGGATAACGCTTCCGAACCTCGAGCGGAGCAGCGAGAAGACACTGGATCGAGGTGTGAAACTGTCGCGCAGGTACTTCGGCACGTCGGGCAAGTAGGAGTCGAGCCGGGTGAACACACCGTCGAGAGCACCTGACGACACATCACTGGGTGCACACTGCTTGTCGTCACCCACGACGATCACCCGGGGCGCGAGCCACAACAGGAACAAACTGCTGATATCAGCCTGGCTCGCCTCGTCGACGATCACAACGTCAAACGAATTCTGTTCGGCCGGAATGGATGACAATACTTGCTGGAGCGGCATGACCCACGCCGGAACCGCGCGTTGCGCCACCTGCATCGCTTCACGTGCGCCCGCCCGGAACCGCTCGGCGTACTTGCCGGTCCCCTTACCGATACTGGACACGTGGTCGCGATACGTCTGCAGTGCTTGCACCTGCTCAGCCGTCGTTCGCCCGAGACAAGCACTCCATGCTCGTTCGGCAGCCAATCGCGCGGTCAACTGGGCGATGTCGTTCTCTGTCGCGTCGAGTTCGTGCTGGAGCTGGTTGTCGTCGTCTACGCCTCTGGAGTTCTGCCGGACCCAATCGTGTGCGCGACGCCACGCCCAGGCCTGCTCGATGTAGGTCAGGCGCACCGACCACTCCGACGACGAAGGGTTCTCGGAGATCGCCTGTGCCAGCGCGGGCGCCTTTTCCGTCAAGCGCGTGTGCAGCGATTCGAGATGGAGTTCCTCCTGATATTCGCGGACCGCGGCTTCCCAGGAATCAATCGCCGTGCGGATCCTGCCGAATTCGGCGGACTCGATGGCCCGGGCGAGGAGGTGCCCTTCCGGGGGAACCCCGTGGGTCAGCTCGGCTCGAATATGAGACGCAGTGTCCGTCAGCCAGATACGGTTTGCCTCTGCATAAGCAGCTGCGGCAATTGCCTGCGCCGCGGTCGCCACCGATCTGGCCTGGTCCAGGCTCGCGATACGCGGTACTCCGGGGCTCACCTGCCGCAACGCGAGCTCGACTTCCTTGGTTCGCGCTGTGAGCACTTCAATCAGGTCGCGTGCCCGCGCGGCCCGCGCGGCTGCACCGATAATCTGGCTACGAGAGCCGGCGTTCTCCATATCGATGCCCAGATCGCGGAGGATCAGCGCCACGGACTGGATGGCATCGAGCGCACGAAGATGCTCCGCAACCGCACGGGCGCGCTGTGCAGTAGTGGCTTCGAGGCCGTCGACGGTGGCGACTGAGCCCAGTGCTTCCACCGCGGTCTGCTCGTTGCTCCTGCGGAAACGTCCGAGACCGCTTCGCCACACCTCACCGCCCTCGAGTGCCCTTGCGAGCGCGTCGTACGCGTGCAGCGCAGATCGTCCGAGCACCGGGGCGTCGACGACAGTCGTTGTCCCCAGGAACATGTCCGCGTTGTACGCGGTGGTGACCAGCTCGCGGATGTGGCTGGTCTTTTCCCACAGGTAGTCGATCCCCCCGGACAGCACCGCATCTGCGAGGTTCCGGTACGCAGGTTCGAGCCCGTCGACATCGCTCAGAGCCTGCTGCAAGTACTCACATTGTTCACGGAGCCGTTCGAGCGCCTCTGGGGCGGCACCTTCCAAGGTCCGAACCAGTCCAGAGGAGGGAAGGTCATCCGACCCGGTTCCGTTTCGAATCGCTTCGCATGCAGTTTCGAAGTCAGACAGTGTCGGCAGACCTAGATCCGGAAAACACTGCCGTCGGCGCTCCGCACGTCCGGGTCTGGACCGTTCGGTCAGCGCGAGCAGTGTCTGAAACTCTTCCTGCGTCAGCGGTGGGCTATCCGCATGGAGCGGGCCCTGCAGCCAATCGTGGTTGGCGCTCTGTGCCGAAACCTTCTGCACGATCTGCGCAGGTGTTCCTGCATAGCCCGCCGCGACATCGTTGTGTGAGAGCGTTTCCGCAGCACGACACTGCCGGATCCGCTCCGTCAGTACGGCTCGGCGACTCAACGCGGCGTCACGCTGCTGCGCTACCTGGTCGATGAGAGCGGCGGTTCGCCGAACGTCGAACTGTGCCTTGCGGGTGGCGATTTCGCTGACGCTTCGGTTCAGCTCGGCAGATCCTCCACGGCCTGTGTCGGTCACCGAAACGCACAGGTCCTGTAGTTCGGCGGGCAATTTGTCTCGGAGCACACGAAGCGCCTGTGCTTTTTCGCTGGTGACCAGTACACGCTGGCCGCGCGCAAGCAGCGCCGACACCAGGTTTGCAATCGTGTGAGTCTTTCCCGTACCGGGCGGGCCCTCGACCACTACACCGCTGTCGCCGGCGAGGCGGTCTATGATATCTCGCTGTTCCTGATTGGCAGGAAGCGGAAACAGCGGGTCGTCGGCAAGCAGCGAAGATGTCGACGTGCCTGCCCGGTCCAACCACGCGACCCGATCAGCGGGTTCGATCGCCTCCACGAGTTGCGCCAAGCCCAGGGGGACTCCTGCCGTCTCGTCTGCAGCGGCTGCAGTCATGCGGTCGTAGTACTCGATCAGCGCGTACGCGCCTCTCTTACGCAGGACCAATGCGGGAGACGGCGTCAGCAACCGGTCTTTGGACGGCGCGTCGTCGGGTCGGTCGACAACGTCGACGCGGGTCGTCAAGGCACGGTCCGACCAATCCTTGAGGAAAATCTTGGCGGCAGGGTCGACGGGCGAGCACACACGGGCAGCCAACGATTCGTGCAGGCTTCGAGTACCGGTCGAATCGAAAACCTCCAGCCCCGTCAGCAACTGCGTGTCTTCGAGGCTGGGCGCGGATTCCGGATCCAGTCGTACCAGCAGATCACCCGATGCTGCGTCCCGCTCGACCAGCGCTGACTGCGTGATCAGGTGCGTGCGTACCCGTTCTCCCGCAATGTCGGGCGGGAGCTCGAGTAGTCCCGACGCGGCCACGAGTTCCAGTGATTCCGGCTGCGCTTCGAGTTCCAGCATCGCGCGCTGCAGGAACACATAGAGATCCCAGGCGGGCCGGCGCTGCCGATCGAGCTCGGCCCAGGCACGCCACTTATCCAACCATCGTTCGAACTCACTCGTCCCCGACGCATCGGGGTGGAGCGTCGGTTCGGCACTCGAGTCCGCGATCGACCCCAGAACGGAGGAAGCGATGGCGGTGGGCGGGCGAGGTGGGTCCTCGAGATGCACACGGTGTGCTCGGATCACGACATCACCCGCGGACGCATCCGTGTTGAGAGCAACCTCCAGGTTGCCCTGGTCGAGTGCCATCACGCCTCGGTGCCTTTCGAGGACTCGAACAGGAGCACTTCGTGCTTTGACGAGCTCGGACAAGAACGCCAGCAATCGCTGGACACGATCCTTCAGTTCAGGATCGTTCTCCCTCGAATCCACAACCACCCCATTTGCGCGATGAAGTCACTCCGTAGGCGAACGGAGGAAATGCCGACCACCATAAACAGCACCTACGACAGAACTATCGGGTTGCCACCACTGTGCTTCTCCGCCCGTACCTCCCGATCCGTCCCGATCCATTTCGGGGTACATCTCTCCAGCTCCGCAATTGTTACATCTGCTCAGCGCACGGCCGCGCGTCCACCCCCTTACTCCGCGCATAAATCGGCCCGAGAGCACAGGAATAACCGGAACTTCCGAAGACTCGGTTGCACCTGCTATGTTGTGCCCCGACAGTCTGTCGGGGGCTGGAGCAGGTGACGTACGGCACGTTGTTGCCTTTGCGTGGCATGCCCAGAAGTGCCCCCGCAGAAGGAGTTCAATCAAGCAGCGTGGACTAACCATTCCGCCGAGCCCGGAGATTCGTCCCGGAGTGCTCACCTGTAGATCGAGGGCATCTACCCGTCTACTCGCTCATTTCTTCTGATATCTTCGCCCACCCCGGCGACACCTGTGGTGCATTTCGGGCCCCAGGCGTCGTCCTGACAGACCTCCCCGCAGGAACTCGAAAGGATTGACATGAGCGTCTCACTTGCCAAGGGCGGCAACGTATCTCTGTCCAAGGCCACCGATAACCTCACCACCATCACGGTGGGGCTCGGCTGGGACGAGCGCACCACCACGGGTGCGCCGTACGACCTCGATGCGTCGGCGCTGATCACCGGTCCGGCATTCAAGGTTCTCTCGGATAAACATTTCGTCTTCTACGGGAACCTTTCCTCGCCCGACGGCACGGTCGAGCACACGGGCGACAACCTGACCGGTGACGGCGACGGTGACGACGAATCCATCCACGTCGACCTCGCTGCGCTCCCCCCGTCGGTGACCAACATCTTCTTCGCCGTGTCGATCTACGACGCGGACGTCCGCGGCCAGTCCTTCGGTCATGTCCGCAACGCGTACATCCGAATCATCGACCGTGTCACGGGGATCGAGCTCGCCCGTTACGACCTGTCGGAAGATGCCTCCACCGAGACCGCGATGATCTTCGGTGAGGTCTACCGCCACAACACCGAGTGGAAGTTCCGCGCTGTCGGGCAGGGTTATGCATCCGGACTTCGAGGAATCGCCCTCGACTACGGCGTCAACGTCGCCTGAGTTCATCAGTTTCGATTGCACGAAGCGACCGGGACGCTCGACATCGGGCGTCCCGGCGCTGAAGCGTCCATAGAGAAAGGCCACGTCCGTGGTTCTGCGCATATTCGGCGCATCATTCGCCGTCACCGTTGTCGCCCTGGTCGTCGCTTTCCTCTACGGCGGCCCTCAGGCCCTCCTGCTCGCAGCCATCCTCGGCGTCCTCGAGGTCTCACTGTCGTTCGACAATGCGGTCATCAACGCAACCGTGCTGCGGCGAATGAGTGAGTTCTGGCAGAAGATCTTCCTCACGATCGGCATACTCATCGCCGTCTTCGGTATGAGACTCGTGTTCCCGCTCCTCATCGTCTGGGTCGCCTCGGGTCTCGGCCCCGTCGCGGCTCTGGACCTAGCCCTGAACCCGCCGGCCGACGGCGCCGCATATTTCCCGGATGGCAGGGCGAGCTACGAAACCCTGATCACGGACGCGCACCCGCAGATCGCTTCGTTCGGCGGAATGTTCCTGCTGATGTTGTTCCTGGGCTTCGTCTTCGAAAAGAAGGACATCACCTGGCTGTCCTGGATCGAGCGTCCACTGGAACGTATCGGCAAGCTCGACCAACTCTCGGTGGTCGTTGCATCCGGGCTCCTCGTTCTCACTGCGCTTTTCCTCGCACCCGACGGCAAGTCATCCACGGTGATGATCGCCGGCACGCTCGGCATGATCACCTACATTCTGGTGAACGGCCTCGGCGAGTTGTTCAACGTCGACGAGGAGGGCGAAGAATCGTCGAGTGGTCCCAGCGACCTCGCGAAGGCAACGGGTAAGGCGGGCTTCTTCCTGTTCCTCTACCTCGAAGTGCTCGACGCATCGTTCTCGTTCGACGGAGTCATCGGTGCATTCGCCGTGACGTCCGATCCGATCATCATCGCTCTCGGCCTCGGTTTCATCGGCGCCATGTTCGTTCGTTCGATCACGGTGTACCTGGTCCGGAAGGGCACCCTCGCGGAGTACGTCTACCTCGAGCACGGCGCTCACTGGGCGATCGGCGCGCTGGCGCTCATCCTGCTGTACTCGATCGGCCATCACGTCAGCGAGATCGTCACCGGCCTGACCGGCGTGTTCTTGATCCTCGCAGCGTTGGCCACCAGCATCATCCGGAACAAGAACAACCCCGGGGACACAGACCCCGACGCGGACGCGGACGAAGATCCCCGACCCGAGTCGCTCACTGTGAACGCCTGATCAGTTGGAAGTGTGGCCAGCCGGCACCCGGCTGGCCACATCCCTCCGCCGAAAGGAGTCGGCCGTCTGGCCGGACACGCCATGCCTGCACTTCCCCCCGGAGCGAATACCGTAATCCACGACGGCGCCGTCACACTGTCCGTGTCCGGCGCACGACAGGGCACGGTCGATCTGATGGCCTTCCAGTTGACGGAAGACCAGCGTGTACGAAACGACGACGACTTCATCTTCTTCAACCAGCCCAAATCGCCCGAAGGCGCTGTTCGGCTGATCGGTGCCGATCGAATCTCGTTGGACCTGTCCCTCATTCCCGCACGCATTCACACACTGTCGATCGCGGTGGCTCTGGATGAGAGCGTGAGCGGCACTCTGGCGACAGTCCCCGGCCTCGGCGTCACCGTCGAACAACCGACAGGTTTGGTCGTTCAGGCACCTGCAAGCGGGTTGAGTTCCGAGCGGGCAGCGATCCTCATGGAGGTCTATCGCCGCAACGGGACATGGAAGGTGCGAAACGTCTCGCAGGGATGGAATACCGGGCTCTCTGCTCTCGCGACGAATTACGGGGTCGACGTGAGCCAACCGGCACCCCCGGCACCGACTCCATCCCCAGCACCAGCTCCGCCCCAAGCACCGCCGCCCACCCCCTCCACGGAACGCCGTGGGGTTCCTCCGTCCAGGCCACGCGTATCGACACCCCCAGCGCCGCCCGTCACCCTCTCCAAGATCACTCTCGACAAGAACACCCCCTCGGTGAGCCTTGTGAAAGCCGGCGAGGAGCAAGGCGTCATGCGAGTGAACCTGAACTGGACGACCAGAGGCTCCGGTAAAGGGTTCCTGGGCCGCCTCGCCGGCAACGACGGAATCGACCTCGATCTCGGCTGTTTGTACGAAATGGCCGACGGACGCAAGGGCGTCATCCAGGCCCTCGGTGGAGCATTCGGGTCGCGGTACGCTTATCCGTTCATCGAGCTGGACGGCGACGACCGAACGGGCTCCGTGGCCGGTGGTGAGAATCTGTACATCGACCTGTCGAACCCGCGGGCCTTCAAACGGATCCTCATCTTCGCGTATATCTATGACGGCGTGCCGAACTGGGCTGCCGCGGACGGAGTGGTCACGCTGTACCGAACGTCCGGCGCCGAGATCGAAGTCCGTCTCGACTCCGGGGACAATCGTGCACCTATGTGCGCGATCGCCCTGTTGAAGCAGAAGAATGGTCAACTGGATATCAAGAGAGAAGTGCGATACATCCGGGGCGACCAATCCCACCTCGACAAAGCCTACAAGTGGGGCTTGCGATGGACCGAAGGAAGTAAGTGACGGGCACGCGGATCGCCCCGCCGGAAGTGCCTCGGCAACCGCTGTGAAGCGAAATCGAGTCTCCGCGACGGCCCTCGTTTACGTTGCAGTCCCCGCGCGCACCCAACCGGCGGGTACCGCTCGATCCGGGCAGAACACTTCGGGGATTCGGCGAGCTCCGCTCATCGGTGCTCGTCACCGAAGTCTCTTGCCTTGACCCGCTCCAGCGCAGCGTCGGTCCCCAACTCGCTTCGATACCCCGGATTCTCGAGATAGAACCGCAACAGCGAGTAGAGAAGCACCGGATCGATCGGGTGCATGTGACAGTGCACTTCGATCATCGGTGTGATCGGCAACCCGTCCCAGCCGAGACCTCGGGGCACCGTCGCACGTCTCTCCCACTGTGCTGCTGGGTGCCCGAGAAGCACAACCGCCCAGTTTCCGAGTACTACGGGCCTGACGGTGAGGATGGAATGCCAGTCCAACGTCGATTCCAGACTCCAGCCTCGCTGGTGGATTAGGTTCGGCGTCAGTACAAGTCGTCCACGGCGGATTCTTCCGGCCAGCATCATGGGAAGGAAGAAGCCCACAACACATCCGAACACGCTCAACAAGATGACGAGCACTATCGTTCCTCCACCACCGCCATGACGAAAAATGTCCGCTGCCGCCGACAGGCAGAGTCCAGCCCCGGCGAGGAAAAATGTCGTCACCACTGCGAATACGATGCGCGAATGTTCGATGACAGTCGCCGACACACCGTTCCACTCCATGGTTCGAATCGAGCGCACCCGGTTCCTGCGGGCGTTCGCCACGACGGGCATCAGGATCGCGCTCAGGAGAAAAACACTGAACAAGACTCCGTATTTCGCAATGTAAGGATCACCGATCACGAGTCCACCTGCCGCAATGAGGAGCGCAGGAACGGAAAACGCCGACATGA
>Ga0233386_1000333_pt1 | contig 13208 bp, 8 predicted proteins | sample ElkDunMinimDraft_17_FD_191544 | JGI IMG/M metagenome (GOLD analysis project Ga0233386, IMG submission 191544) | Fecal eukaryotic communites from dung pellets of Tule Elk in California, USA - Elk Dung G4 | ecosystem: Host-associated > Mammals > Digestive system > Large intestine > Fecal | place...
CCAACTGTGGGTGCCGACATTCGGGAAGTTGTACGTCGCACCGATGCCCAGGCTGTCCAGCCGCGCCTGGAACGCGCGGGTGGTCGCGAGGGACAACGCTTCGAGTCCCATGCCGTTGGCGGTGTTGACCACATCCACCATGTTCTCGACCCGGTTCGCATATCCGGGGATTCCGCTGCCCGCCGAGACGTACATCGGCAACCCGCGCAGGCTCTCGGCCTGAGTGAACGGGTCGTTGCGCGCCCACGACTCGTCCCACGGCGGACCGTACATCGCATCGACGTTGTACAGACCGGCGTCGAGCATCGCGATCCGGATCGCCGAGCGCATGCCCGGAGCATTGAGCCAGAGGTATCCCGAGAAGGATGCGGCGAACTTGAACTGATCGCGATGGTGCGCCGCGAGGTTCAGCGCCGCCGTGCCGCCCATCGACAACCCGGCGATGCCGGTGCGGGTGCGGTCCACTCCGCGTGCGGCGAGCGCGGCGGGCAGGTGACGGGTCAGGAACGTCTCCCACTTGTACGTCACGCCCTGCTGGTTGAAATTGCTCGCGTTGTACCAGTCGCTATACCAACTGGACTCACCGCCCACCGGCATCACGAGGGTGACGTCGTCGAGTGCGAACTGCTCGAAGGCGTTCGTCTCGAACGACCACGCGTTGGCATCCGGGCGGGCACGCATCCCGTCGAGCAGGTACAGCGACGCACTGCCGCCCCGCTTGGCCCACTGCACCTGGCACTTGATCGGGCCCATCTCCGAGGGCACCCAGATCTCTTCGTACCCTCCCCGGGGTACTGCCCTCGCAACGCCCGGTGCGGAGGTGGCCAGGGCCGCGGCGCCGGCGAGTCCGGCTGCGCCCGCGAACGCTGTCTTGAGCATCGTTCGCCTGCTGAGTGAGGGGTTGTCGGAGCGGGTCACGCGTAGCACCTGCACCCTTTCTGTGGGCATGTCACCCACGGACGTCGATCGAGTGTTCTCCGATTTCATCGACGCCCGGTGCGTCCGTATTACCCCGATCGACCTCCGCTCGGCGCGAATCGCCTGGTCGCCGGCGTTCTTCAGTGACATGTCCCACCATGCGCAGACTGCTGGGCGGTCGGCGCTCCCGAAAATACGGACATTCCGCCCCATGTGACGTGTATCACTACTAGGGTGAGGAGCGCACGCCGTTACCTCCATCCATGTATGCCGCCGAAAGGGCCTCCCGATGCCGGTGCTCGACCTCGCCAAAAATGTCCGCGGTGCCCTCGACAGCGTCACCGACGCGGTCGGTGCTCTCGCCGTGATGCGGCGGGCGGGCCTCCTCCACTTCCCCCGGGTCGACCAGAGCCTCGCCACCATGGCCGCCGCACGTAAGTACGGGCCCTTCGCGGGGCCCGTGCACGCTCACGCCGCCCGCGGGTCGGACGTGGCCGCCATCATCGACGAACGGGGCGAGGTCACCTACCGGGAACTCGAAGACTGGTCGAACGGACTCGTGCACGCGTGGAAGAACGCCGGCGTCACTCCCGGCTCGTCGATGGGGATCATGGCCCGCAACCACCGTGGGCTCGTCGTCACGATGCTCGCAGCCGCCAAGCTCGGTGCGCGGCTGGTGATGATGAACACCGGGTTCGCCCCGCGCCAGCTCGCGGAAGTAGCGGAGCGGGAGGCGGTCACGACGTTCGTGTTCGACTCCGAGTTCGCCGATGTCGCCGCCGCGCTCCCCGAGAGCGTGCGTCGTTACGTGTCGTGGAAGGACGACGAGGTCCCCGGTGTTCCCACGCTCGAGGAAGCGATCGAAGGAGTCGACGTCTCCGCACCTCCGGCACCGCCGGTCTTCGGAGGATTCGTGCTTCTGACCAGTGGCACGACCGGAACGCCGAAGGGCGCACCGCGCGGTCGCACCTCGCCGCTCGCCTCTGCCCAGTTCCTCGACCGGGTGCCGCTGCGTCCGGGTCAGACCATGCTGATGGCCGCTCCCGCGTTCCACGGCACCGGGGTGTCGCAGTTCGCGATCGCCCTCGCCTTGGGGCAGACGATCGTGATGATGCGCCGCTTCACGCCGACGGACACACTGAGCCTGATCGATCGGCACCACGCGAACGTGCTGGTCGTGGTGCCGACGATGCTCCAGCGAATTCTCGACCACGGTCCGGAAAAGATCGCGGAGCACGACACGTCGAGCTTGAAGATCATCTTCTCGGCAGGTTCGGCGCTCTCCCCCGATCTGTGCCGCCGCACGCGCGAGTCGTTCGGAGATGTGCTGCACAACCTGTACGGCTCCACCGAGTGCGCCGTGGCGACCGTCGCGACACCGGAAGACATCCGCCTCGCCCCGGGCACTGCGGGGCGCCCTCCCGTGACCTGCCGGGTCGCGTTGTTCGATCCGGACGGTCGCCGCATCACCGAACCCGGCGTCGTGGGCCGCATCTTCGTCTCCAGCGGACTGAGTTTCGCCGGGTACACCGACGGCCGCGACAAGGAGCGCATCGACGGGATGCTCTCGATCGGCGACCTCGGGCACTGGGACGAGGAGGGACGGCTCTTCGTCGACGGCCGCGACGACGACATGATCGTCTCCGGCGGAGAGAACGTCTATCCGCTCGAGGTCGAGAACCTGCTCGCCGAACGCGACGACGTGCTCGACGTGGCGGTGGTGGGCATCTCGGATGCGGATTTCGGGCATCGACTCCGCGCGTTCGTCGTACCGTCCCCGACCTCCGCCCGCGACGGCGAGGACATCAAGGTCTTCGTACGCTCCAACCTCGCGCGGTACAAGGTCCCGCGCGACGTGATCTTCCTCGACGAACTGCCGCGCAACGCGACCGGGAAACTGCTGCGGCGGGTTCTCGTCGAGATGGAGCCGCCACACAGCGGGGCCGACGAGGGCGAGCCTGCCGCGCCGACCGGCTGATCACTCAGACGGGTCGTCGACGCCGGTGAGCCCGGAACCTTGGTGTTCCGGCCGGGACTCCCTTCTCTTCTCGACGCCCATGGCCGACCCCGTAGGCGACCAACCCAGCGAATGCCGAGGGCACCGCATACCGCACGGGTCTCCTCGCCCTGCGGGGGAATCTGCGGCACTCGTCGAGGGACGCCGGACCGTCCGGATAAATAAACCGAGCGTTTGGGTTATTATTCCGAAAACAGTCCGTGAGAGGCCGGAAGAGGGGAATCATGCCGTCGATGAGCAGCCCTGACCCCGAAGACGAGCAGCCCGAGGAGCCGGTCCGCCTCGGGCCTTCCCGCGCCGACCTTGCCTCTCTACTCGTCCTCGCTCCGTTCGTCGGAATGGGCATAGGGCTCGCATTGCCGTGGCTGGCCACGTTGGCCGAAGACCTGCCGTGGGTTCCTTTCCAGGGACCGCTCGCACTCGCGTCCTCGATTCCCGGGGCGTGGGCCACTGCGGTCGGCTGTATTGCCGGCGCGGTCTTCGGTGCCGGACTCGCTGTCGTCACCATTCGTGACGCCCTTCGAGTGACTGTTGCTTCCGACGTGGTGTCTTTCGAAAGGCACGGAGTCACGCGCCCGTACGTCCACTCCGAGGTGAGCGCGGTATTCCTCGATGGAAAACGACTGGTCGTGGTTGACGGCGCCTCCCGGGAGGTGCTGTGTGACGAACTGGACGCCACGCCGGAACAGATCGAAAACGCGTTCCGTCGCCACGGATACCCATGGCGCGAGGACGACCCTTACGCGGAGTTCTTCCAGCGCTGGGTGCCCGGGACACCCGAGCTTCCGTCGACGGTGAACGCCGTTTTCGCTGCGCGGGAGACCTCGCTCCGCAACAAGGATGGGAAGGACGTCGACGATCTGCGGTCCGAACTCCTCGAGAAGGGTTTCGTCGTGCGCGATCGGAAGGCCCGGCAGTACTGGCGGTCGCTCAGGTGAAACTCGGTGCGGCTGCTTCCCGAACGGTGGTGTGCACGGCATGAGGAAGAGACGTGCCGTGCTGCTCGCGGTCGCCGTGCTGTTGGGCACGGGCACCGGAGTCGCCGTGCTCTACGACCTCACGTCCTATCGGCCGCACACCGAACGCCACTCGGGCGACCTCGCCCTGGTCGGCGCGACTGTGCTTCGTGGTGACACCCTCGCCCCGATCACCGACGGGGTGGTTCTGGTTCGCGACGGAGTGATCACCGAGGTCGGCGCGGCGACCGAGCTGACTGTGCCGGAAAGAGCGGAGGTTCTCGACCTCAGCGGTTACACACTCGTACCCGGATTGATCGACTTGCACGTGCATCTCGGCTCCTCCGAGCTGCGGGATGGGGACGAACCAGGGCCGTTCACGCTGCCCAAGGCCGCTTGGGACGCGATGCGCTACGCGCCGGCACATCGGCGTGCCTCGCTCGAACACGGCGTCACCACCGTGCGCAGCCTGGGTGACGAGCTCTCGTGGGTCGCCCAGATACGTGCCCAGGTCGGCGAGGGGGAGTTGGAGGGCCCTCGAATCGTCATGTCAGGTCCGTTGTTCACCACGCGGAACGGCCACCCCGTCACCACCGCGGGAACGGAGCCGGACTCCGGCGTTGTTCTGCTCCCCTCGACTGCGATGGAAGCCCGCTCGATGGTCCGTGACCTTGCGGAGGGCCCGCACCGGGTGGACTTCATAAAAGTGGTGCACGACCGCGGGCACTCGGAGCGCCCACTCACGCCTCTCCCCTTCGACGTCCTCGACGCCATCGTCGACGAAGCCCACGCCCACGGCCTGAAGGTCACGGCCCACTGGAGCACGCTTCAGGATCTCGACGATCTGCTCTCGGTCGGAATCGACGGACTGGAGCATGTCGAATCCCGCGAACTCCTGACCGGCTGGCCTCAGCACGTGCTTGCCCGTCTGGTCGACGCCGACGTTCCGCTCACCGCCACCCTGATCGTCTCCGAGGCTGCTTTTGCCGGTCAGAACGCGCCCGGCGCCGTCGCAGCCCTCCAGGAGCGGGTGCGCGAGTTCCACGCCGCCGGCGGCCGGACCGTCGTCGGGAGCGACGCCGCCAGGCCCGGTGTCCGGTTCGGCGCCGGAGTACACCGCGAACTGGCGCTGTTGGTGGCGTCCGGCCTGAGCCCGCTCGACGCGCTTCGCGCCGCAACCGTCGAGGCTGCCCGGGTACTCGCGACCGACAAGTTCGGCACTATCGCGGCAGGCAAGGCCGCAGACCTGGTCGTCGTCGATGGCGATCCGACGACGGACATCGGCGTTATGCGGAACGTGGTCATGACGTTCCGCGACGGTCGTCCGGTCTTCGACATGCGTGGAGCGAATTGATGGCCCGGACAGTCAACGCGGAACAGCACCGGGCCAAACGCCGCCACATCCTTCACGCGGCCGCTCGGCTCTTTGCGGACCGGGGGTACAACGGCACGTCCACTGCTCAAATCTGCCGAGCAGCAGCCGTCAGCTCCGGAACGCTTTTTCACTACTTCCCTACCAAGCGAGCCCTTTTCGCGGCGCTTATCGCGGGTGATGACCTCGGAGACAACGACTCTCGTACGGCGGCCGAACGCGCGTACGACGCGGACCCGATGGAGGGGCTACTCGGGTTCGTGGACCACCTGGCTGCCGGTGCCGCCGAACCGATAGTGCCCGGACTGGTCGTCGAAGCGATGCTGCAGGCAGGGCGAGACCCCGATCTCGCCGCACTGATGGAAGACGCCTCGGACACCGACCAGATGCACCTCACCAGCCTGCTGAGCAGAGCACAACAGGCCGGCGACATCAGCACCGCGCTGGACCCCGAGGAATGCGCTTCCTGGATCATGACTCTCATCGGCGCTCTTTACCTCCACGCCGCCACACACGAGGACTCCGACCACACCACCCAACTCACGATGTTTCGCCGCACCGTGAAGCGATACCTCCAGCCCTGACTATCGGGCGCGACCGCCCTGATCCGGCTGTGGGGCCTGATCACAAGCTTCAGGCCCGGAGATCACTGATCTCCGGGCCTGAATTGGTAGCGGGGACAGGATTTGAACCTGCGACCTCTGGGTTATGAGCCCAGCGAGCTACCGAGCTGCTCCACCCCGCGTTGCATGATCGAACCTACAGGAGCGCGGAATCGGAAAGCAAATCGCTCGGTCGGCCACCCCGAATGCACAGATGCGGCCCCTCCAACGAGTGAGGGCCGCCACGGCCATCGCATGATCCCCAACACATAACGTTGCGGTAACGATCTTGTCTCTACCAGCGCAACACGCCGCCGTGACCTGCGACGACATGTTTTTTCTATCCCATATATCGGACGAGCGTCGTAACAATTCGCGGGATGAACCGGCCGAAAGGGACTTGTACCTTCGGTGCCGGTTCGACACAACCGAACCTCCGCCGGCCCGCCGCCTTCCACTCTGCCCCGCGGGATCCGGTGGCTACGACACGTCCGAGGGGCGGAGAGCGCGGACACGCGCCCAGACCTCGAGCACCTCGAGTGCGCCGGTCTTCGTGGCCACCGCAGTCCGCGAGCGCGAGAGGATCACAAAACCGATGACCAAATTCTTCAGCAAACGTACTGTCGGCACCGTGCTCGTCACCGGAGTCCTGGCGACCGTTCCGCTCGCTCTGACAACCGGTACCGCGTCTGCCGCCACCCACAACTGGGATGCGGTGGCGCAGTGCGAGTCCGGTGGCAACTGGTCCATCAACACGGGCAACGGTTACTACGGCGGCCTGCAGTTCTCGCAGAGCACCTGGGAGGCCAACGGCGGCACCGGCATGCCGCACCAGGCCACGAAGGAAGAGCAGATCCGCGTCGCGGAGAACACGCTGCAGACGCAGGGGCCGGGCGCATGGCCCGTGTGCGGTCAGTATCTGACGACGGTCGAAGAGCCGGCACCCGCGCCGGCACCGGCACCCGCACCGGCACCTGAGGTTGCACCGGCACCGGCACCGGCTCCCGTCCAGGAAGCACCGGCCCTCCCGGCCGAGGTGCAGCCGTACGTCGACATCGCGGTCCCCGCCGTTCCCGCCGAGGTCCATCAGTACATCGACGTCGCGCGCGGCGTGGCCGTGGAGCTGGGCTACGGCGAGCAGTTCGAGCAGGTCCTCGACGCCCTGCCCGCCGTCTGATCCGGCCGACCCTCGGCATCCGCCGTCACGAAACGAAGCGGGGCCCCGCGGTAGAAACCGCGGGGCCCCGCTTCGTTCGTCGTCCGCACTCACTCGGCGGGCGGTTCAACCGGACGCGGAGATCAGCCTCCGCTGGACTCGTAGGCGTCCGTCGCGCGCTGCAACCGTTCCAGCGCCCGGCCGTACGCGGCGAAGTCACCGCTGCTCTGCGCCTCGGCCAGCTCGCTGAGTGCGGCATCCAGTTCGGCAACCGCGGCGTCGCGGCCCGCCGGGATCGGCGCAGCCGGGGACGGCTGCTCGCCGGGCGCCGGCTCGGCAGCGCCTTGCACGGCTTCCTCACGCGCCTCGTCCTCGACTTCGGCGGTCGGGAGAGCCACCCCGCCCGGAGCGGTGGCGGCATCGCCCACGCCTGCACCGAACACCTGGTCGAGCGCTGCCGCGAGGGTCGGCGCGTAGCCGATCCGCACGCCACCACCGGTACCCGGCTCCCGGTAGCTCACGAGCACCCGCGAAAGCTGCGGGAACGTCGAGGTACTACCCGCCGTCGGGTTGCGTTCGGTGTACATCGGCTGCACGTAGAGGATCCCGCCTTCGGCGATCGGCAACGTGAGCAAGTTGCCGTACTGGATCCGGTTCGATCTCTCGAGCAGCGTGCGTTCGGAGGCGACACGCGTGTCGGAGATCATCGCGTTCTGCGTTTGTTCCGGACCGAAAGTCTGCGTATCGGTGGGCAATTGCAGAATCGTGAACTTGCCGTAGTTCTCCGGGTCGGCCTCCACCGAGATGTACGCCGAGAGGAACTGCCGGTTGTAGCCGACCATCGCAGACGTCAACCTGAATGCCGGCTCGGCATTCTCCTGGTTACCCGTGAGCAGGTAGTACGGCGGCTGGTTGGCGCTGGTGTCCACGGTGGGATCCGCGGGCACCGACCAGAACGCGTTGTTGGTGAAGAACTCACGCGGGTCGTCCACGTGGTACTTCGCGAGCATCTCCCGCTGGACCTTGAACAGATCCTCCGGGTACCGGAAATGCGAGCGCAGTTCGTCGGAGATCTGATCCTGCGGGGTCACCGCATCCGGGAACACGCCCATCCACGCATCCAGAACGGGGTCTTCCTCGTCGACCTGGTACAGGGTGACGGTGCCGTCGTAGGCATCGACGGTCGCCTTCACCGAGTTGCGGATGTAGGAGACCTCCTTGCGCGGGATCAGCCGGCCGGTGTTCTGGTCGATGCTGTCCTCGACCAGGCCCTCGAGCGACGCGCGCTGCGCGTACGGGTAGTTGTCGAGCGTGGTGTACGCGTCGACGATCCACACGATGCGACCGTCGACAGCGGCCGGGTAGGCGTCGCCGTCCGCGGTGAGCCACGGAGCGACCTTGGTGACGCGCTCGCGCGGATCGCGGTTGAACAGGATCTTCGAGTTTTCGCCGATGGCGCTCGAGAAGAGGATGTTGCGTTCGGCGTACTTCGCCGCGAAGGCGAGACGGTTGAACCAGTTGCCGATCCCGACGCCACCGCTGCCGGTGTACGTGTACTTCTCGGTGTCGGTGTCGTACTCACGCGGGCCGGACGCGTCGGCGCTGTTACCCACGATCGAGTAGTCCGGGTCTGCCTCGGCGATGACCTCACCGAAGTAGATACGCGGCTGCTCGACCGGGATCACCTGGTTCTCGGCGGCGAGCGACGCGAGGTCGCTGATCTGGTAGACCGGGTAGCCGCTGTTGCTGTTCGCGGCTTCTTCCGCCGATGTGCTCGCCGCAGCGTTGACCCGGTTCGCCGGAGCGGTGACCAGGCCGTTGCCGTGGGTGTACACGGTGTGGCGGTTGATCCAGTCGGTCTGGTTGCCCGTCAGGCTGGTCGGCGAGAGCTCACGAGCCGCAACGATGTAGTCCTCGACCTTGCCGTCGACCTCGTACCGGTCGATGTCGAGCGATTCCGGGTATCCGTAGAAGTTCTTCAGCTGAGTCTGCTGCGTGAACGTTCGGGGCAGGACGTTGGGATCGAGCAGGCGGGCGTTCGCGATCGTCGTGATGTCGGCCGGAACGTCCTCGGGGGATGTGGTGCCCACCCCCGGGTAGTCCTTGTACTCGACCTTGTCGTCGGTGATCCCGTACGCCACCCTCGTGGCAGCGATATTCCGCTCGATGTACTCGCTCTCCTTGTCTGCCGCGTTCGGACGGACGGAGAACTGCTCGACCATCAGCGGGTAGACAGCGCCGACCAGGATCGACGAGAGCACCAGCAACGCCGTCGCGAGCGCAGGAATGCGCAGGTCGCGCAGGAAGATCGCGGCGAAGAACGCGAGCGCGCAGATGACGGCGATCGCGAGCAGGATCAGCTTCGCAGGGAGCACGGCGTTGGTGTCGGTGAAGCCCATTCCGGTGAACGTGGGCTCCTTGCGTCCGCTCCAGAGCAGCTCGTACCGGTCGAGCCAGTACGCGACAGCCTTGAGTGCGACGAAGACGCCGGCCAGCACGGCGAGCTGGACACGCGCGGCGGTGGACATGCTGCCGCCACGCCCGGCGAGGCGGATGCCGCCGAAGATGTACTGCGTCACGAGGTTGGCGAAGAACGCCAGCACGACCGCGACGAACAACCAGTTCAGGATGAAGCGGTAGAACGGGAGGTCGAATGCGTAGAACCCGACATCGAGCCCGAACTGCGGGTCGGTGGTGCCGAACTCTCCGCCGTTGAAGAACATCTGCACGGTCACCCAGCTCGCCTGTGCGACGAGTCCGGACAGCACGCCCAGCACGATCGGGATGCCGAGCCCGAACGCACGCATCCGGGTCAGCACGCTCGTGCGGTAGCGGGCCACCGGATCGTTGGGTCCGGTGGTGGGGACGAATACCGGCCGTGACCGGTACGCGAGCAGCATCGCCAGCCATACGGCGACGCCGACGAAGAGACCCACCGCGAAGAACAGCAGGACTCGGGTCAGAAGAACCTTGATGTAGACGTCGCGGAAATCGACTTCCCCGAACCAGAGCCAGTTGGTGTAGGTATCCACCAGGCGCGGCCCCAGCAACAGCAGCACAGCGGCCACCAATGCGAGAACCAGCAGCACTTTGCTCCGTCTCGACAACGTCGGTACTCCGGTCGGGGGCCTCATGCCCACGTGCCACGCTCCCAATCGTCCGGCGGCGAGAAGAACGCCGCGAATGTATACCTCGTGCGTCACACCGCGTGACCGTTTCGCCCCACTCTACGGACTAGTCGCAGGACAGGTACGCGGTCCTCGATCCGTGGCCGGCGGCATCGGACGCACAGCCGACACCGATCCGGCCCACCAATGACAGGATAGGCGTGTGAATCAGCACCTTCCCGTTCCTTCCGAAGCCGCCCTGTCGCGTACGGTCCACGAGATCATCGACTACGTCGACGCCGAGGGATGGGACCAGCCGCCCGTCATGTTTGCGCTGGTACCGACCGTGCTGCTCGCGGCGTCGGAGCCGAGCCTCGGCGACCAGCTCGACGAGGGACACGAGTACACGCCGATCGCGCAGGAAGCGTTTCCCGAGGACGTGCAGGGCGGAAGCCCGGCCCTCGGCGAGTTCCTCGCGACCACGAGCTGGCCTTCCTCGGTCGCGGGCTGCGCACTCGTCCAGGAGATCGTGGTCCTGCCGCCCAACGCCGAAGCCGACCTCGACGACGCGGTGGTTCCGCTCGTCACCGACTCGCACTCGGTGGACGAGGCGGCCCGCTTCGCGGCGCACGCGCACCCCGACAGCAGACGAGCGCGGCTCATCGCCGCGGTGCTGCGGGACGGGCCGGCGATGACGTTGCTGCAACTCCGTCCCCTCGACGACGACGATCCGTTCGCCGGGGCGGAATTGCGGACCTACGAGAACCTCGCTCCCGAGGTGGTCGGAGCGCTGTACGCGACCCTGGAAGCAGAAGAAGACGACGACTGACGGACTCAGCAGGTGGGCGCGTCGCCGCCTGCCGCGATCGACTCCAGCGCGGCGGCCGCGCCCTCCAGCGTCTCGACCCTGACGAGCCGGACATCGTCCGGCTCGTTGGTGAGCGCCTCGGCGCAGTTGTCGGCGGGCACGAGGAAGACCTCGGCGCCTTCCTCGTCCGCAGCGGTGAGCTTGTGGGTGATGCCGCCGATGGGGCCGACGATGCCGTCGGAGTCGATGGTTCCGGTCCCCGCGACGTTCAGCCCACCGTTGATCTCGCCGGGACTGAGCTTGTCGACGAGCGCGAGACTGAACATCAACCCGGCCGACGGCCCGCCGATGTCGGCGAGGTTGAAGACCACCTCGAACGGCACGTCGGGAATCTCCTCGGTTGCGATACCGAGGAATCCCGCGCCCTCTCCTCCGGGTCGCTCCCCCACCACGACGTCGATCGTTTCCTCGGCGTCGCCGCGCAGGACGGTGATCGCGACGCTCTCGCCGGGAGTGACCGCTCCGACGGCGCGCTGTACCTGTCCGGCCGTTTCCACCGGTTCACCCGCGATCGCCACGATCCGGTCGTCCACCTGCAGATGTCCCGACGCGGGGGCGTCGTCCGCGATCTCGGCCACCCGGAGTATGACGGGCAGATCCAGGTAGTGCAGAGCAGCGAGTTCGGCACTGCGCTCCGACTGCGCGAACTGGGCTTGGTCGACTGCTCGCACCTCGTCCTTGCTGCGGTTGGGCGGATACACCTGCTCACGTGGCGCCAGTCCGTACCGGCCGCTGAGCCACGCCGTCACCGTCTGCGCGAGGTTGAGATTGTCGGTGACACCGACGGTCGTCATCACCAGGCTGCCCGTCGTCTCGTCCGTCTCGACGCCCTCGATCTCGATGACCGGCTTGTCGTCCACGTCGCCGAGCGTGTCGAACGTGGGCCCGGGACCGAGTGCGACATAGGGAACGGTCAGATTGAATGCGATCAGGACGAGGGTGAGAACCGGGAGCAGCACGGCGAGAGGCATCACGAAGCGTCGATTCACCCGGCCAGAGTATCGGGCCGATCGTGTTCGCGGTCAGCGTGACCACGATGCCCGTGCTCCGACGGCGCGCCTTGTACCGTTGAGAACATGAGTGACACGCCCTTCGGATTCTCGAATCCCGACGACGACCCCGACCGCAAAAAGGACGAGGGTTCAGGAAGCGGGGGTGGGTCGCCGTTCGGCTTCGGCCTTCCCGGCGGTGGTGGCGACAACCCGTTCGGTGCGCAGGGCTTCGATCCCGCCCAGTTCGGGCAGATGCTCAGCCAGTTCGGCCAGATGCTCGCCGGGATGGGCAGCGCGATGGGCACCGGCGGGGCCGGCCCCGTGAACTACGAGATCGCCTCGAAGCTCGCGCGCCAGCAGATCGGTTCGGTCACTCCCGTCTCCGCGGGGACGGCCGACGCAGTGCGCGACGCGTCGCGGCTCGCGGAATTGTGGCTCGACGCGGCGACGACGCTGCCCGCCGGCGCCACCAAGACCGTCGCCTGGACGCCCGTCGAGTGGCTCGAGAACACCCTCGACACCTGGAAGCGCCTGTGCGATCCCATTGCCGAGCAGGTCAACGGCATGATGCTGCAGGGCCTGCCCGAGGAGGCCCGCGCGATGGCCGGACCGATGATGGGCATGTTCTCCCAGATGGGCGGGGTCGCGTTCGGTTCCCAGCTCGGTCAGGCACTGGGCCAGCTGTCCAAGGAGGTCATGACCTCCACCGATATCGGCCTGCCGCTGGGCCCGGCCGGCACCGCCGCCCTGCTGCCCGCCGCCATCGAGGAGTTCGGTGAGGGCCTCGAACAACCCGCCCAGGAAATCCTCGTGTTCATCGCCGCGCGGGAAGCCGCGCATCAGCGGCTCTACAGCCACGTGCCGTGGCTGCGCCAGCGGCTCCTCGCGATCGTCGAGGAATACGCCCGCGGAATTCGCATGGACATGTCGTCGATCGAAGATCTGGCCCAAGGCCTCGACCCGTCCGCGCTGAGCGATCCGTCCAAGATCGAGGAAATCCTCAAGCAGGGTGCCTTCGAGCCGCAGACCACGCCCGAACAACTGGCAGCGCTCGAGCGACTCGAGACGATGCTCGCGCTGGTCGAGGGCTGGGTCGAGACAGTCGTGATCGATGCCCTCGGCGACCGGCTCCCCGGTGTGGCGGCGCTGAGCGAGACGCTGCGTCGCCGCAGGGCCACCGGCGGACCCGCCGAGCAGACGTTCGCGACCCTCGTCGGTCT
>Ga0233386_1000336_pt1 | contig 13182 bp, 16 predicted proteins | sample ElkDunMinimDraft_17_FD_191544 | JGI IMG/M metagenome (GOLD analysis project Ga0233386, IMG submission 191544) | Fecal eukaryotic communites from dung pellets of Tule Elk in California, USA - Elk Dung G4 | ecosystem: Host-associated > Mammals > Digestive system > Large intestine > Fecal | place...
CAGCCTTTTTTGATCTCCCCCTGTGACAGATTGTCACTTGACAAAAACGAGGAAGTGTGCATCAAAAAACCGACTCATTGAGTCGGCTTTATCGGACACCTATTTACTTATGCTTTATCTCTTCAACTCATCCTCTGTATAACTCTCATAAATCTTATCCTCTGTGAACTCATACGGATTAAATTTAATTGTCTTATCTGTTTTGCAAATAATCGCACTCCCCTCATATGTGATCTTATGTCCGTCAATGTCGGCGTGTGTTATCTCTTCCTCATAATACTTTATAGTTGTTCCCCCGCACTTATGGAAAGTGAAGCCATTAGAAAGATTATCTATGTTTGCAAGCTCTTCCTCTCTCCCCTTTGTCGCGACTCCGGCTATCGTGCATTTAAGCTTGCCCCCCTTAAGGACGTATGCGTAACACTTACTATGCAGCGCGCGGAATTGTACAATGTCCTCCCCTTCATCCTCAAAACAATCATAAGTTATGCGCTTTCCCTGTTCTGTGGTTATATAGGCTTTTAATTTAATAGCGCGCGCCTCGTGCTCTTTATTCCACGCGTCCACCCTTGCACCTATTTCATCATTATATAAATAGAATATGCTGTCCGTGTCAGAATAAAGCACATAACGCCACCCTATAACCTCCGCTAGCTCTATTAAGCGGTATCTGCTCCAACTTGTGCAATATACCCCCCACTCTAGCCGCATGAAGCTATTCCCATTACAATAATATTTCCGTAAAGCTTCCTCAGGATCAGCCGGGACGCGTACCCACTCCCCGCGCTCATTCTCAATGAAACAATCTCTTACTATATCGGTCGCGCTCATTCCATAAATACCATTTAATTTATTTTTAGATTTCATAAGAAGTGCGGCAATGTCTACGCTCTCGGGGTCAGCTTTGCACTTGTCTTTAAAATCAGACTTGCCTTTAAAAAAGTCATCAATGAGGGTAAGCATCCACCAGGGAAGCCTCCCCGCCTTCGCTCTCCACACCTCAAGCACGGTAAAATCTGTATTGTATTGCTTTAAAATAAGTTTAAAATCGAGCTCTGTTAAGCAAAGAATAAAACCCCCCTTAGCCTGTAACACACGCCCGTTATCGTCTATTATGTCTAATTTATCAATTTTACCTTGAAAAGCTTTACTTTCCGAGATAACCGGGAACGGTTGCCCCGGCTTTAAAGTCGCGCCGTTAAAGCAAACAACAAATAAATACTTGTGTGTATCGTCCTGTAAGTAGTGCCGCACTTTTGCTTTATCCGGCATTTTTGAATAACAGATAAAACGTGATACGGGGTAAGTCTCAACCTGCTGCATTGATGGATAAAAGCTTCTCATGTCCCCGTGTTTTATGCCTGTTATTTCGGGATATTCTTTCTTGAAGTCTGCACTCTCTAGATCAAGAGTCCGCCCCGCAATAAATCGGCTTGTGTGCGTATATCCACCGGCTTGTGCTGATTTTAAGACTTTGTAGCACCTTGTACCAATAGACGACTTTTGAAACTCTTTTCTCGCGTTCTTATCCTTTTTAAAAAGCCGCCTCCCGTCTCTCCGTACATAGCCCGTACTGGTAAGTGGAATAGTTGCCATCGTGTCTTTTTCTGAGTCTGCCGCCTTCTTTATACATTCCGCCTCAACTAACACATCGTAGAACATATAGCGCCAATCTTTAAAGGTAAGCGGTGAGTCCTGAAAGCGTACAATATCATAATCAATTGTCCCGGTTAACTTCTTATGTTTGGAAAATACTATTTTTTTCGCCCAAAAATCAAGGCTTGCATTGCTTAAGCGATACGAACACTTAAAAGTTATACCGCTTGTTGTTTGCCAAGATATAAGCTTATGTGGCGCGGTTGCTAAAATCCGAAACTCATCTTTTAAGTCTGCCCCCGCGTCAAGGTCTCGCGTGATATGTTTTTTTAAATATTGGTAGTCGTAGCTGAAATTGTGAAAGTATACAGAAAGCCGCCTCTGCTTATTTAAGCTTAAAAGCTCCGCCATATGTAAAAAACAAGCGGTCATTTCTTCCGGCTTTCTCCCATATATAAAAAGAGGGCTCTCAGGGTCGTTATATACACATATTGACCATTGATAGACCCAACCGACTTCCGGCGCCTCCTGCTCTGCCTTTGCAGCTTCTTTAAGCGTCCGCTGCTCATCCATGAAGTCTATGATATCCGCCACCATGTCCGCCGGATTAACAAGTGCCCGTGACCATCCATAAAGGCGGATAAGTTCGGCGTAAGTCTCTTCAATGTCGCGCCCCTTATTACTTAAGTATATTTTTAATCCGAAAGCCTTGCGGCAGATGTATTCAAAGTCGGTAAATTCCGCTTTTACGGCGGGGGTGCATTTTAGTTTTATACCTTTTAAATATTCCACCTCCGGCGGCTCGTGATACTCCGCCCACGGGTCCCCCGTGCTTATGTGGCTTGTTTCGGTGTCTGCTGTGATTATAAGGTCGCAAACTTCAACCGGGTGTTTTTTGGACGTATTACGGGGGCTAAAGTGTGCCCCCGCAAATATTCCATCATGTGCGCCGTTTATGAAGTTGTCCCATTTTGCAAATTTCGCAGTGCTCAATATCCCCATAGTTTTTAATCCTCTAAAAACGGGTTTCTTTCTTCTCCCCTGTATGCCGGGCGGCTGATAAGTCCGCCCTCCTCATATCCTGTATAGCTTCGCCTCATAGCTTGTTTGTATTCGTCAAGGCTGTGTTCTTCTCCTATCTTATTTATAGATATTGCTATTTGCCGTGCTGAATAGCCCTGTTCCATGAGTTGCGCCACCGTTTCACTCATCATCTTTGCTTTGCTATACATTTCTTTTGAGAAAGTGCCCCATTGATTGTTAAACCAATTTTTATCAACTTGAGATTCAAGCTGCCGCTTTGCCTTAAGCACTCCGGCGCGGCTTGGTGAGATAGTCCCTTCTTCCTCTCCGGCTATCTCTGCAGCTCTCTTGTTAACATATGTTTTATATGCCTTATGATAAGCCCTCTCCACTCCGGCAGGTGTATGCGTTTTTGAAGCTTTAAAGCGTGCAATCTCTGATGCTATATGTAAAAGCTGTCCGCGGCTTTTGTCGTGGTAACTGCCCTTAAAATAAAACTGTCCCTTTTTATTAGTGCTTACTATGTCACCATCAAAACCAAGTGCCCGCACTTTCTTGTATGCTTGAGACCCGGCATCCGCTCCTGCTTTCTCAAGGGCTCTGAGGTCGAGGTTAGCTTTCTTAGCTGTCCTATATATGTAAGTCTCAAGTTGCGCCTTACTGTAATTGTTTAATTGTTCGGGTGTTATTCGTCTCCCCATTCTTCAGACCCTCCTTTATATTCTCCAAACTTTTCATCATACCCTTTTTGCCTTCTCATCAAACATCAATTCCAGAGCATTTAATATTTTTTCATGATCAAAAGCTGTTATATCGTCATAATTTCCAACGATTCTTCCGTAAAAAATAAGCTCTTTATTTTCGCACTTTGCGACAATTTCAACCTCACCACAAGCATTTTTATTTATTGTAAGCTTATAAAGGTACTTTTTAGTCAATAATTTCATCTTGAAAACTCCTATCCACACTATATTTAAGTTGTTTAATTAAAGTGTCACCATCAATTATGCAGCCTATAAATCCCTTTTTGAAAAACTTTTCAAGATAAGCCATTTGTGCAAGTATTCCCTCATGTGTTAATTTTGCTAATCGTGTATTTTTGCTCATCCTGTAAAGTCTTATATATTCTTCACTCTGAACACGCGCCACCTCACAAGCAATGTTAATACAAGCGTTAACATCCCATGTATTATAATCTGACATATCCCCGCAACCTTCAAAAGTATCCATCTTTTCCCCTCCTATTAAAAAACCCCCGACATCATGCCGGGGGCTAAAGTCCGTTACCCCTTAATTTGCTACGCCGTAAGCATCAGCAGCTTCTTCAAGAGCTGAACTAATTGCATCGTTTATCCCACGGTCAAGAGCAAACACAAGGTTTTTATACTCTCCGTCCTTGTTCTTATACTGCGGATAGCTGAAAAACCAACCGCTCTTACCATTAACGGCATTTCCATATATTACCATCTTACCGCCGCCAACCTCAAGTGTTAAGGACGCGCGCGCCTTGTCATTCTTGCCGGGGTCGTACATCCTCACAAGGATATCATCTGTCGCCTCTTTTTCGATATACTCCGGGTTGCTTGCCTTCTTTGCCATTTCTTTAATCCTCCTCTGTAAATTCTAATATGCTGTTATCGTTTTCCTCAAGCTCTTCAATGAGTGCTTCAAGTCCGTTTAAAATATTTGCAGCGCGGGTTATATTGTCTTTTGCTGTAAGTCTACCGAACAAAAGATTAAGCGTTAACTTTGCATCCTTCAAGGTGCTCATTTCATAGCCGGAAAGCTGTACCGCTTTCATGGTCATTTTTGTCTCATTTATTGTCATTTTCCAGCTCCTTTATAATGTCGTCGATAAATTTTAGTGTTGTGTCTGCGGTTGCCTTGTATGCTTTCATTCCGGCGTCTGCTGCTATGATAATACCAAGCTTTAAAATATCATATTCGCGCCGGTTTTCGAGCTCCGGGATGCCGATATCATGCTTTACCTGTTGCGGCTCTCTGTTAGCTTCTTTTCTTTTTGCCATTTTTCAAAATCTCCCTTTCACATTCGTTGTAAATTGTAGCATAAGCTCCAGCCGGGACTTTGCGCTCTCCCCTTACCCACCGGGAAAGAGTCGCTGGGTGTATACCCGTCCTAGCACAAACTTCTTTTTGTGTTAGTCCGGCTTCCTTAATAAGTGCCCCAACAGGGCGGGAAACGTCTATCAATTTTAACCTCCTTTCTGTGAATTATTTGTTGACAATCTGATAATACATCTCTATTTGCTTTTTGTCAACTACACATTTTTAAAAAATTTCGCAAAACAAAAACACCGCCCGTGGTGGAGGTGGCGGTGTCTTTGTAACTAAGGGAAAACACTGATGCACTTGAGAGCCATTTATATTATATTAAGGGGTCGCTTTCCTTGTCAAGTGCGCGCTCAATATAGCTTTTAAATACTGCGCCCTGTTCATTGGTGGCAAAAAACACCTTTCCCTCTGAAATGATATCAAGTATAACCCTCCTGAGCTTTCGCCTCCTACCGCCTAGCAAATATATTTCCCGGGGGTCTGATGGAGGGTTAAGCGTTAATATAACGGCATCCTCTTTTAATGTTCCTGCAGGGACAACCTCCAAGTGTACACCGTTTCGGTCATCGTCTACGATATCAAGGCGTAAATATTCGCCTTCATAATCTATATATATTTGTCTGCATATATAATCTACCCGCTCACTTTCAGCCCGTGAGTATAAGTGTGGCACATTAGGCAACGCCCAAAGTTGACCGCCTGTTATAGCTCCTAACTTCGGATTTTTAAAGCCCAAAAACAGAGAGTTGAAAAATGCCCTCTTTTCCTTCGCTTTCGGAGGAACGGCGCAACGCTCAATATATATTCTCGTGCCATCCTCCGTGCTTACGCTTATATGCTGCCCGTCCTTAAGTGCTCTTAAGTATGATTTTATTTCCAGCTCTGAATAATAAGGGCTTGTTAAACTTATGCCGTTTGCAAGCATAAATATAACCGGTGACATTCTCTCACGCGCTACCGTCTTAAATAAGTCGCAAAATTTAATAAATTCGTCCGGCTGATATCTTGTGCGGATGAACTCATCAAAAAGGAAGAAATCACCGCGCGGCATATTTACAGAAGATTTGTAATCGTCCCAACGGTCAACGGTTAATACTTTTATACATTCTTCGCTATCTTTCGCAACTACCTGTCCCTCTTCAATAAGCGCATAATAAAAAGCGCGTGCCTTGTATATGATGCAATTATATTTTTCTTTTGTTAGCTGCTTTATATAGCGTCCGCCCTCATATTCATTAATAACAGACACCAGTTTTTTAGCCTCCGTCGGTGTGAACTCGTTTTCAGTTGAGCGGATGTAAACTATTTGCGTATTGTATAGGGCCCTTTGACAGAGCCCCAACAATAACACATTAGAAGTCTTACCAATTGAACGGGAAGAAATCAAGACGCCATATTTACTATTTAAAATCTCCCGCCGCGGTTTCCAAACGGTGTCTGGGGTCTTGAGAGAGTCAAACAGAGAAAAAATACTATTCCAATTATAAATACGTCCGTACTCTTCTTTATTAAAGTAGTATTTCGGCTTTTCGTTAATCAATGTATATTCCCCCCTTTAATATGCTCATAAGCTCCTCAGCTTCCGCCTCCGTCCCTGAGAAAGAAGGAAGATCAACCGCAGCCGCTTCAAAATATCCGAAAAAGCTGGAAAGCTTCCCGCCCGCTGCAGAGGGCTTGCCTTTTATCCTTATGAGGTTTTGTGCCTGTTTCGTCTGCATCTGACAGAACACAAAATAAGGGCTTTTAACATCAAACATTCCAAGGAAGCCGTTAAAGCTTCCTCTTTCCGTCATGGGATAATCAATTGTTGATTGCATCCCCTGAAAGCCGGTTACAACTGTTCCGATAGCACCGCTAACAGCTCCGCCGAGTCCTGCAGCATTAAGGCTTGTCTTTGTTGCTTCTCTTCCTGCCGTGGCTGCCTGTGCCGGATTGATTGCATTTGTCGCTCCCGCTACTGTTTTTATACCCTGTGTCCCCGTCTGCAATATGGCATTAGTAACCGCTGCTACGTGCTGTGCATGGTCAACTGCTGTTATTGCCCTATGCGCGCCGATTTGACAGTCGAAACTATCCATAATTGTATTATTCGATAAAACAAAATACGTACCTGCTCCCGTTGTGAGATCAACCGCAAGTTTTAATGTAACATTCTTTCCGATATATTTATCTATCTGCAGCTCATGTGTTCCGGCATAGGGCAGCATAACAAATATACGGCATAACGGTGCATAGTTTCTATGGTCACCCGCGCCGTAAGGCGGTGCAAAATAATGCGTCCCCATATTTATTAACTTATCATTCTTAAGCACCCTGTCGCCTGTTAAGGTAGTCATCTTATAAGACCCTAGATAAATGTCGTTTCCGCTGCTTAATGTCGCTACGTCCTCCGCTGCAAATGGAATATACATAACATCATGTATAGCGTTTATCTGATTGCTTCCGAAAAGCTGCAAGCCCTCTAATATTGATTGCATCACGTTAGGGTCTGTATTAAAAGCCTCTGTATAAAAGCTTGCAAGCTGCGCATTTGATAAACGGAACATCCCGCCGCCATAAGAGAAAACCGCGCCGTTTTCGCCCTGTTCCGTCTGATCTGTCGGCTCTCCTATTTCTCCCCCCTGCTGTCCGGGTATGCCCGTAATTCCTGTTGTGTCGCCCGTCTCGATATAATCCTGTGCGTGCTGCATAGAGTCAGCAATTGGTATATTAGTTTCGTATGTTATAGGATACCAAGTTGTACCGCCCTCATATTTTGCAAGCGCACCCAAAAAATGTAAAACTGTGCTGTTTGCTTCCGGGAATGGGTCTTGATCCGGGCTGTCGCCCTTGTATATAGTAAGTATTCCGTCCGCGCCTGATAATGTGCGGTCAAACTGCGGGTAGCCAATAAGCTTTTCTTTGAATAAGCATAAGCGTTTACCCTCCCGCATTTTGTAGCGGTAAAAATAGTTATATTCTGCACCGCTGCCCGGGGTGGTTGAAATCCTATTATATATATAATAATCGTAATCGTTTGGCTCGACGGGCACCATACCATTTAAAGGGTCGCCCTCTCCCGTACGAAGAAAGTTTTCTGCCTCCGCCGCTGTCTCGAATATGGGAAAGCTTGCGTTTGCTTCGCCCTCTACTCTAGCGGCTATTGGCGCCCATCCGGGTGAATGCCCTGTCTGACCACCAACAAAAGAAGAAGTATCTGTTGTCGTTGTAGTCTCGCCTTGTGCATTTGTTGTGCTGAGTGTCCACTCACCCTCTGAACATAAATTTATAGATGTATTAGGGTCAATAACTCCGCCCGTTTTAATGCCTATAACTGTTATAATTAAGTTTCCTGCACTTGCAGAACCGTCTATTGGCTGTGTCTGTCCGATATATCCGGCAATGCGCGAAAAGCCACCATCACCGACGACACCCTCCCATCTATACTCTGAGGGATCCCATCCGCCGCCGTACATAGGAAGCCACTCGCCCTGTGTCTCTCTCCAGTTTTTGCGGTTATATTCAATATAAATTCTTGTGCCCTCTGAAACTTCGCCGGAACCACCGCCGCCAACGCTTAAGCTTGAGCCGTTGGGATTAGGGCTTATTTGTAAGCTTGCCATTTTAACGCCCTCCTACCTGCAAAATATACTGTCCCGCTTCCGGGGTGAATGTGTAATTGAATTTTGAAAAGTTGTAGTTATATCCTTTTAATACTTTTACTAAAGGATCCTCGAGCCCTATTTCATAATTAGAAGAAGAGCGGGACGCAACAACATCCGCATTGAGTGCCTCTTGTAAATATGTATATAACACATCAACGTGACAAGGTATGCGGGTTAATCCATCCGCTCCGGCTGTGGCTGTTCCCATAAAATAATATCTATTGAATGGCGCGCCTAAGTGTAAATAATTTGCTCCCCCATTTGCGAAAGACATATAATCACTATTTTTCACAACTATAACGGGGTCTGTGAGGTCAAACTTTTCTATAACATTGTCGGGAACGGCTAAAGCCGCAACTGCTGTAAGCGTGCGGCTTGTGTGATTTGGTAGCTTTGTGTTTTTGTATAAATTCATTGATAAACTCATGATACCACCTCCAAAGAATAAGCGACGGTATGCACCCACTCATCAACAAGCATATGTTTAAAATTGATTTTACGGGCGTTTATCTCATCCAGCATCATTTCCTGTGTTTTCGTTGTGCCGATGTTTCCGTACATATGACGCGCGCCGATATCTCTGTTTATAGTGGTCTTTCCGCTTTCCTGTGTGTAGTTGTCGCTGTCGTCCCCGTACGTCCTGTTATAATTATCGCTTGCGTCCCCTTCTTTATGTATATAGTTGCTCTGCTCGCTTCCCTCTGTTCGGTCAAAGTTATTAACAGATGAAGCTGTTGTTTTGTCGTAGTTGTTAGCTGCTGTTCCGTTTACGCGGTCATAGTTTCCGGCTGCCTGTCCTTCCGTCTGTGTATAGTTATTATTTGCAAGACCGCTTGTTTGCGTGTAATTGTTCGCAGCTTCTCCCGTTGTGTGCCTGTCTCCGGGCTTTGATGTTTCCTTTGCGGTGGTCTGCTCATCTGCCGCCCAAGTGGGACGGATATCTGTTTTAAGAGCCTGTCCCTCTGTTTCGGTTACATTCGTGTTTACTGCGCTCTTAATATCTGAGGCTGTGCTTGCCTTAATATTTGTGGCGTGTTCGGTCTTAAGGTCTGAGGCGCGTTCTGTTTTGGTGTCCATATTATGGGACACTTTGCTATCAGTATTTGTACTTTCCTTATAATCCGTGTTTGTTTCCTCTTTTATATCGCTATTGGTAGCGACTTTGCGCCCGTGCTCCGTTTCGTCCTTGTCATGCGCTGCTGCTTCATACCTATCATAGTTATATAACGGGTTGTACTCTTCGTTGATTGCTTCCCACGCACGGCGGATATTATCGAGCCTCTCCGCCTTCCAGCGCGCATAATTTAAAAATATCATTGTTGCACCCTGTGAGGGCAATATTGTTTCCTCTGGGTGGTGCAAGATGGTTTTATATGAAAAATACCTGTCCGATATTTCCCCCATTAAGTCGTCATAGTCTAAAATGGTGACGCCGTCGCTATCTGTGAGAGTGGCGGAGCTTTTCTGCTCCGCCGTCCAAAGACTCACCATGTATTTTAATTGCGCCATTGTTTCATATGTCCGAGAAAAAAGATAATTCATGTGTTTTCCTCCTGTCCATCCTCTCCGGCGGGTGCTCCCTCTTCGGGTGCTCCCTCTTCAGGTGCTTCCTCTGCCGCTCTTGCTGTCGCTTCTGCAGCATCCGCTTCTGCGACGTCTTTACGTGCTTCCGCGTCCGTCTGTGCCTCTTCTCTTTCCCAACATTCGGAAAGCCTAACGCTTGCGCTTGCACCTGTCACCGCATTGAACCGCTCTATTGTGTCAATCCGGCTTTTAATCATTTCATAAGGAACGACTAGAGCCGCATTATTAGAGCCGTTTATTTCGTCTCTTGACTGCTGAGCCATTTTGCCCGTACCATTGATATTTATACCATAAATGGCAAGGAAACGGCGTAACAGGTCGTCGTGCGCGTGGTTTAAATACTGTATTTTGTCGGATGCGTTAACGTCCGTTATATTGATTACTTGCACCGGGTCTTTTTCGCCCTCTCTCAATAAATCAGAGACGTTTAATTTGCTTGTGATAACCTTTGTATATCCCTCATCACACGCGGCTATCGCTTCCCGTAACTGTTCCGCGACTTTGCTATCCTCTGTTAGAGCAATTGGAAACATACGAGAGTTAATAATGTTGGAGTTAATGGATATATCAATTTTAGCCATCAAGTCCGCGTACCGCTCTATATTTATATCACGGGTGTGACTACGGTTGTTGAAAAATACAAAACATTTTTCGTTGGTTTTCCAATTCGGGAACACTTCGGAATGACCGCCGCGGTCGAAAACTGTAGCGTCCGGCATTTGTCCGTATTCGTCTAACGGATTGCCCGTAAACTGTACGCGTCCAACAACCCACCGTTTATAATATGAAGAGAAATACAGGGCGGCTTTTTCGTTGATTAACATAAGCTCATCCATATAGTGGAGAGCGAACTTATTAACGGGTAAACCGTCATATTCTAACATTCCGACAACGTAGGAAGCTAACAAATCGTTATAGCTGCCCTCCGTGAGGTCGTTTTTTATTTCGGCTTTTATATCGCTAAAATACATCGTGCACCCCCTTATCTTACATATACAGATACTTTTACATTAGAGCCGTTGCTATACTGATAAGTCGTTATACTGTCCGTGTACTGCGAGTCGCGAGTAACAAAAAAGCCTTTTTTTGTGCTTTCCCACGGGTCTACGCTCCTATACTGCGGTGCGTTGCTTTCCATCATAACAGCTACGGGAAAAATAATTGGCGGTGCAAAATATGCATAACTGTTGGAGTGCAAAAGCACTAATATTTCAGAAACCTCCGTGTCCGCTGCAAATATATCCTTCCCCTTATATTGTAATTTTCTTATGTATGTATATGCATTTTCAGGTGCGTCCGTGTCTGCAATTCTCACCCACCCGGCAAGTCCGCCGCCTCCGCCCTGTTCCAGTGCGGTTACTCTCTCGTCAAGCTCTTCTATCTCTCCCGGAATAGCGGGATCCCCCACGGCGTGTTCATCTCCGTTTATCGTTAATATCTGCCGCTCATCGTCAAAATTTATATCTTTGTTAGATAACATTTCTTATCCCTCCTTAAGGTATATAAAAATAAAGTAAAGGCTGTGTCCCGTCTGCTGGTGTCGCTCTCCATCCTGTCGCGGTTTTCGTAAATATTACACATCCGCTCCCCGCTATTCTGTAAGCACTTGACCCGAGGATGTAAAGAAACTCTCCCGGCTCGTCTGCGGGGTCTGCTAATTGGTCGTACCCCCACGCTATAAGCGCGCCTGTGGCTGTGATATCAAAGGGCTCATCAATATCAAAATCATGGCTTATCACGTGCCCGGTATCACCTCCCCCGCCTCCAACTATTTGGTGCTTTTTTCCGTTTATTGTCAATGTTTGTGTTGCATCATTAAAGCCGACGTCTTTATTATTAAGCATTTTAACCTCCTATAAAATAAGGGCGGGAAAATATCCCGCCCCGTATTTGTGGCGTTTTATGCCTGTGTGTAGTCCTGCAGCGTGAATACAATAGCGGGCATATTTAAGTTATTCATGTAAGCGTCAACGAACTGATATTCGTAATGGTGAACATCCTCAATACTGAAATACTGTTCACCGATACGCTGTTTTCTAATCGTGTGCATAATAGCCCAACTATCAGCCATGAAAGCAACAATGCCGGACTGATTGACCACGCCTGAGCTTGTCTCAACGTTGATCTCAGAGAGATCATGGAAAGAGAGATTGCCTACCCCCTGCCAAGCTGCAACCGTATCATACTTAGGCATTTTGATAAACTCATTATGATATATGCCCGACTTTGTAACGGCGAGAGCCTTATCAAACTTGTTGAGCACCTGCACCACAAGTCTGCTCTCAGGCGTAAAGCGAACGCTGCCATCTGCAGTAAATAGGCTTGTCTGCTTCCTCATGTATCCGGCATATTCTCCGAGCATTGACATTGCAAACGCTTTGAAGTCATCGGATGCAAGAGCCTGTGCTACGCTCCAAGAGGTCTCCCCGCGCTCCGTGGCGTATGCTTCCGCAAGATTGATAACAGAAACGCCTGTCTGCTGTCCGAACTTCTGAGCAATAAAGTTATTGCGGTTAAGCTCGTTCATATTCTCCCTATGCTTAAGAATACCATTCTGTAAGCATAAGAAAATAAAGTCAGTAAACCTGCGGAGTCCGGCGCGGTCTTTAAATGCGTCATCCCACTGCTCACCCGTAAGTGTGAGCGGAACAGCCCACGCTGTTTTTTTCGTGAAGTAAGTAGTATCAATAGTGGGAAGATATACTGTATACTGTCCCACCTTCGTTGTCCCTGATACGAAGTCCTGCCAAGCGCTGTTCTCTTTCGCTTCCGGCACGGTTGCAGATATCATCTGCATTATTGCCCCGAATTCTGCTTCGTCCTTATAAAAGGGGTCGCTATACTCTTCCTCTGCGCTTGTCTGAGTGAAGAAGTTATCACGCACGGCTGCTAAAAGCTTGCCCGTGTACTTTGAACGGAGAGCGGCAACGTCCGCCGTGCCCTCATCCACAAGGGGGGTTATGTCAATTTCTGTGACGTCCCCCGTCTCTCCTACGCTGTCAGCATATGCAGCGTTAATAATGTCATCGATTTGATTTGTTGTAAGTTTGGTTATGGTGTTACTTTTTACTGTTGGTGATTTTGGCATTTTAAACCTCCTTAAATTGTATGTATGATTTGGAAAGAAGTATATACAACCATTTGTTATCACATTTCGGTTATTTTGTCAAGTGACAATTTGTCAAGTGACAATCTGTCACAGGGGGAGATCAAAAAAGGCTGTCCCCTCTCCACGGTGTACCCCCACCCCATAGGTATACCC
>Ga0233386_1000338_pt1 | contig 13150 bp, 8 predicted proteins | sample ElkDunMinimDraft_17_FD_191544 | JGI IMG/M metagenome (GOLD analysis project Ga0233386, IMG submission 191544) | Fecal eukaryotic communites from dung pellets of Tule Elk in California, USA - Elk Dung G4 | ecosystem: Host-associated > Mammals > Digestive system > Large intestine > Fecal | place...
GAGACGCTCTGTGTCATAATGCTTTACGTCATCAGGATGACATGCTGTCTGAACGGTGTAGTTCAGCTGTGCGTTTGCTGCCATTGTCATAAGACTCATTAATGTGAATAAAACAAACTTCTTCATAATATTACTGTTGATTATTTTCTGTCGTTTCTGTATCAGTGGCCTTCTGCATCCTGATGATGGCTCTGCGGTTAAGGAACATGAGGAACATTGTTCCAAGCACAAGCACAGCTACTCCGATCCACTTGAGTGAATAAGAGAGATGGAAGATCACCCATGCAAGCGGGCTTGACGCGAAGTCAAGCGAACCGCCTTCGAATCCCTCAGGAATAGCTACCGCAGCATCTCCTGTAGCCGCATATACGTCATGGGCGGCAAGAGTGAAATATGGAGCAAGGTCTGTCACGAAATATAGACCGATCAGGATCACTACAAGTCCGATGATGAATGACTTCACCACATTTCCCTTCGTGATAGGAAGGATGAGAGGGAAGATATAGAACATTCCTGCAAGCGAAGCGAGCGGAAGGAACTCGTTGCCCGGAAGCACTACGGCGAGGATAAGAGTCACAGGGATGAGAAGGAGGGACACAACCAAAGTAGTCGGATGTCCGATGACAAGTGCAGGACTCATACCTATGTTGAGACCCTTTGCTCCCTTGAACTTCCTGTTGATGAGTTCGCGAGTGGCTTCCGAAATAGGCTTGAGGCCTTCAATAAAGAGGGAAGTGATGCGTGGTATGAGCTCCATTACCGCTCCCATCTTGATTCCCACTCCAAGGATGTAAGGAATCTTGTCTACAACTTCCTTCCAGCTCTCGCACGAGAGGGCTCCGATGATGATTCCCACGAGGATACCGAGGAAGAGAGGCTCTCCGAGGAGGCCGAACTTCTTCTTCATTCCCTCTGAGTCTATCTCAAGCTTGTCCATGCCCGGAATCTTGTCGAGACCTGCATTGATAGCTTCTGCAAATGGCACGAATCCCTGAACGAAAGGCTGCGGGATGGAGATTCCTTCCATTCCGTCATAAAACTTCTGGAATCTGTCAGCGGTGTAGTCTGCAAGAATCAGGGTGATGATGTAGCAGATGACCGCTGCAAAGAATCCCCACCAGATGTTGTCGGCCGCGAAGTATACCACAGCACCGATGAAGGCGAAATGCCAGTAGTTCCACAGGTCGATGTTCACGGTCCTGGTGGTCTTTGTGAGAAGCATCAGCAGGTTTACACCAAGACATACAGGGATGATGAGTGCTCCGACTGAAGTGTTATATGCGACTGATGCCGCTGCAGGCCATCCCATGTCGAAGACCTTGAGCTGAAGACCATATATCTCAACGACCTTGCTGAGAGCTGGTCCGAGTGTGCTGGTGAGCAGTGACGTGATGACGGAAAGACCGACGAATCCGACTCCCACCAGAAGGCCGCTCTTGAGAGCCTTGCTGAACTTGATGCCGATGCACACGCCAAGAATCGTGAAGATGATAGGCATCATCACGGCAGCGCCAAGTCCGATGATATAACTGAATACTTGTTCCATAAAGATAAATTTATTTCATTTTGATTGTAAGAGGTGACTGAATCTGTTGAGAGAAAGTCTTCAGATATTCATTCCACTGTTCGTGAGTCTGTATGCCGGCTCTGTCCCATCCGAAGCCCCAGTAATACTCAAAGCCTGTTTCTGAGTTGTATTCGGAGACTGCCGCAACATGACCTTCACGGATGCATGTCCTTACGGCAGCAGGGAACACATGTCCGACATATAGGGTTCCGTTCTCGTCGCCGTTTCTCATTTCCACCCACTCGTCAATAAGGACCTGGGTAGGAGATGCGTAGGAGATGTAGCTTTCTGTCTGGAAGTTCTTTCCTCCTTTCTCTCGCAGAGCGATGCCTGTAACTATTTCGCAGTCTGGAAGATCTGAGGAGACTTCAGCACCGTTCGAATTGAGAGTCACTAGCCTGTAATGAACCTTGGTGTGATTGAGCTGGGAACCAGCGTCAAGGGTCACGATGCGTGTCTCGATTACAGTGCTGTCTCTTCCGATTGTGCGAGGAGCAAATGTGAATCTTGTCTTGAAACGGAGAGGTCCGTTTTCAAGAATCTCGAAACTTTCATATCCGCCTGGATATATGATCCCGCTTTCATTGAAAAGAGCTGCGATGCCTGCGCCGAGAGTCGGTCCAACCTGGTAGCAGTCAAGACCGTAGCCTCGGTCAATATGGAATGAAAGGGAGTCTCTCTTGTATTTAAGAGCAGCCTCCTTGCCTTCCGACTCTAGCAGTTTGTAGTACTTGTCCCATGCTGGTGTGTTGTCAAGATTCTTCTCATAGAAACCATCAAGAACGGGGAGGGAAGTGCCTCTCTTGGCAAAGAGGTCGTAGCCTGCGGCATTTGGCGATGTCTCGCTGCTGTATAGTCTGAATCCGACCTTGTCATTTTCCCATGCCACATCCTGCGGCACACCGTGCTTGTCGACATATTCGCGACCGCAAGATACAGTCTGCGCGTCAGCCGGAGTCCCTTTTCTGAATGTGAAGTCTGCAGACTGACCTGATTCAAGACCTTCTACAAGGAAGAGCACCTTGTCATCCGAAGTAATCTGATATGGAATCTCTGCACCATTCCGGTCCTTTACGACGAATGTTTCCCCTTCTGCGAATCCAAGATCCTGCAGGTTCAGCTCGACCACTTCAGGGAGCCTGGCTGCGTCAGTGGGGTTGGTGACAGTAACCGTATAAACACAGTTGCAGCATCCTGCCATCAACAGGATGCTTGCAACTGACGACAATAGTACGTTGACCTTAAACATTTACACGATTTGATTTGGTAGTATTGTCTTATTTAGGCTGTTTTCCGATGTATGCGAGGATACCTCCGTCTACATAGAGGACGTGTCCGTTCACGAAGTCCGAAGCATTCGATGCGAGGAATACAACAGGTCCCATGAGGTCCTCCGGGTTGCCCCAGCGCTCTGCAGGAGTCTTCGCCACGATGAAAGAGTCGAACGGATGGCGGCTGCCGTCTGCCTGACGCTCGCGCAGCGGAGCGGTCTGCGGAGTGGCGATATAGCCCGGTCCGATACCGTTGCACTGGATGTTATATGCTCCGTATTCTGAAGCGATATTCTTGGTGAGCATCTTGAGACCTCCCTTTGCTGCAGCATATGCAGAAACAGTCTCACGACCTAGTTCTGACATCATAGAACATACGTTGATGATCTTTCCTGCCTTCTTCTCCATCATTCCCGGAAGAACGGCCTTTGCGCAGATATAAGGCGCCACGAGGTCGATGTCCACAACCTGACGGAACTCCTCAGCAGCCATCTCGTGCATAGGGATGCGCTTGATGATGCCGGCATTGTTCACGAGGATGTCTACAGGTCCGAGAGTGGCCGCGATATCGGCAACCATGGCCTGCACGCCTTCCTCGTCTGTAGCGTCGCAGATGTATCCTTTGGCTTCTATTCCGAGTTTCGCATACTCCTCGAGAGCCTTGTCCATGTTTGCCTGTGAACGGCAGTTGAAAGCGATTTTTGCACCAGCCTCGGCAAGAGCCTGAGCCATAGCGAATCCGATACCATAGGCAGCTCCTGTCACGAGGGCCACCTTACCTTCGAGTGAAAAATTAACCATAATTTTAGTATTAGTTGTTTTGTGTTATAATTCGGGCATCCGTCATATTTGCATGACAAGATTAAAATCTAACAAATATATGTAATATATTTGAAACAGACAACCTAAACCCTTATCTTTGTCTAGCAAACCAATTGTAAATGAAAACACATCTGATAGTCATCACTTTCTTTGCTGCGCTCTTATGCAGCTGTTCAGGCTACCACAGGGAAACATCCGACACAATCCACCTGATTTCATGGGGTGGAATAGGTGCTGATAAGGCCGACACCCTGTATTCGCTGGCCAAGGAATGCGGATTTGACATGCATCTGGGGCTATACAGGGCAAAGGAAAACGCTGTGGCTTCAATGGACGCGGCCGCCAGAAAGGGGATAGGCGTAATCATAAGCTTCCCTCAGATAAAGGATTCTACTGAGTTGGCAGTCAATCTCATTAAAGACCACCCGGCACTCTTTGCCTATCATCTTAAAGATGAACCGGATACGTCGGATTTTGGTTGGTTGGAAAGTCTGTCTAACAAGATAGGGGAGCTGGATCCTTCGCACCCATGCTACATCAATCTGCTGCCGAACTGGGCATGGGGAGTAGAGGAGTATTCAGATAGAATCGAATCATTTGCATCTCAGATTGATGTGCCTTTCTACTCATTCGACAATTATCCGATCATTGAAGTGGACGGCCTGTGCCACGTGCGAAATGACTGGTACAGGAATCTTGAGGAGTTCTCCCGGATGGCACAAAGTCACGGCAAGCCGTTCTGGGGATTTGTTCTGGTCAAAGCCCACAGCATCAGCGATCCCTGGCCCGACACGGTATATCCGGAACCTACCCTCGGCCATATCCGCCTTCAGGTCTTCAGCAACCTAATCTACGGTGCTCAGGCAATCCAATATTTCAACTTCACAGGCCTGGTCGATCCGGTAACCTGCGAGAAACTGCCGGCATACGATCTTGTACGTCAGGTCAACTCGGAAATAAAGGCGTATTCCCATGTCTTTGCAGGTAGCAACGTCCTTGGAGTATGGCACACAGGAGACAATATACCGACGCACACGACAAGGCTTGACCGCATGCCGCATAAGAATGTGGATTCACTTGTGATGTCAGGGAACGGAGCAGTCGTTTCTCTCATTGAGAACTCGGGGATTACATTCCTGACAGTACAGAACAGAGACTGCATCAATTCCGCGGTACTTGATATCTCATTCTCAGGACAGGTGCAGCACGTCACTCCTTTAGGAGAAGTTCCTTTTGATGGGAACATAATTCAAATTGAACCTGGAAACGTTTCAATCTTCAGACTGCAATGAATGACAGAAGAGGGAGAATGATTGACTCATTCTCCCTCTTCATTGTTACATGGTATAGGTCTTATCGTGTTGCACCAACTCCATCATATCCTTCAAGGATATATTTTCCGTTATCAGGATCCCAATTTGTTGTAAGGCCACTAAGAATGCCCTTTGATGTTGGCTGACTGATTACCCAAGATGGTTTTGTTCCAGGGACGCCATAGATTGGGGTTGTTGTATCTGCTTTTCTTACATAAAAGTTATTGTCAATTTCTCCATCAACAAATGTAGCTCTACCTAAATACCTGTTTGAAGTGCTATTTGCATATACAATATAGTTGTTTTTAGCTATGAAGTCTGAGATTTTGTTCGCTTTTACTATAGCATCTTCATTTGCAGTTGCTGTACCAATTGTAGTATTGTACAAGGTATTGTTGTTTAATACTACAGATTCGACACTAGCTGTAGTGTTAACTGCAAGGAATGATGTCATTTCAGTGTCAGCATAAAAGACATTATTCTCCAATGTAATGCTGTTGATAGTAGAGCCACCCATTTTAATGAGACTGACAGCTCCAGCCATCTCTACATCGCAGTTAACCATCGTAAAGTCAGTGATTGTATTTGCTGCACTATTAGAAAGAACGAAGAATTTTCCAGTGGCTACATTGAATAGACAATTGTCGAAAATGATGGTCTCAAAAGGTTTGGCAGCATTAAGCTGGAAAACATTTGCAGTGCAATCTACATACTTTACATTTTGCATAATCATCTCATCGTTATCATCCGATGCGGTGACGTAGCTGATACCTGTTCTGGTTACGGTTGATCTGACTCCAGAAGAATTTCCGATTACAATAAGCTTACCTGTGATACCAGAATTAAAGCTTGCAGTTGCGTCAGAATTAACAAAATAAACACCTGACTTACCAAGTCCCTGAGATGTCGTTACCAAGGTCGCATCACCGTATGTTTCTTTATTGATAACTTTTCCTGCAACCATTATGTCAAATCCAAGGCTGTATGAGTCGTATGGAGTAATATCAGTAAGATTCTTATCAAGCTGACCGAGGTTTCTGATTCTGCCGATGCTGCCATCAGTAAACACTTTGCTGGCGCTGGTACGTGCCTTTACATTGTCCGTATACTCGATATAAGCAGTAATTCCGTCAGGACAGCTGTTTGCACGCATTGCGATGTAATAGTTCTCGCCTGCAACGAATCCACCTTCTGGAGCATTAAGAGTGATCATGTCATATGCTGACATGTTTGCATCAGAGCTTGCATACTTAGGGTTCATGTCAGTAGCATTTACGCCAACATAACCGACACCAGCAACGTTGGTTGAACCGTTTACCTTCAGGCGTATGCTCTTGACTCCTTCAGGGGCTGCAAGATTGAACTTAAGGAATGCGCAAGAGTGCTTGAACTGGAATGAACTGCCCTTTGTGTTGGCGATACACAGGAGAGCTGACTCATGGAATGTTCCTGCAACAGCCTGCTGTACCTGAGGAACCTCTACAACCAATTTTCCGCCAGCCTGGTCAGTTACATATGAAGCGTTACCTTTATAAGCAGATGCCGGATACACTGCATAATACTCATCTGCATTCTCAGTAAGACCTTCGAATGTAGCAGTCTTGCCTTCGTTTGTAACTTCAGTCGCCTCGAATTCAGTAGCAGTACCGGTATTGGAGATCACCATGATCTTGTCACCGAGCTTCCAGACTGTAGCACCGTTTTCAAGAGCTACCTTGGTTTCAGCATCGTCAGTCTCTGCATATGACGCAGTGAAGGTCATAGGAACAAGCTCAACTTCTGGTGTTGGAGTTTCGTTTTCTACAGGAAGGTTTTCCTTCGCACATGATATTGCTGCCACAGCTGCTGCGGCGAGCAAGAAATATTTCATCATCTTCATAATTACGCCCTCCATATTACCATTCATATTCACCGTCATATTCTTCAAGCTGCTGCATGCTCCCACAGAGCACGCCTTCTGTGTTGATGTCTACGATATCGCAGGCTGGCGACTCATAGGATGGTGTGACTTTAGTCATCTCTTTAGTCATAGTCTTATTAGTTTTAAAGTTGTTAATTTTTGCAGTCAATTTGACAAAAATATGAAAAAGATTTTTTAATGACAAAAAAAGATGCAGCCCCATCAGGACTGCATCTCAAATTGTCAATAATCAAAGGCTTATCTCTTAGCACCGAATGACTTGTAGTTCTCTCCCTGTGTGAATACACCGTTAGTGTAGTCTGGCGATGGGATAGGATTGTCAGCCTTTGCCTTGCTGTAGATAGTTCCGTTATTAGAGTAGTACGATACTTTAGCTCTGTGGCTAGGAACAGCATCATAATTATAGAATGCAAGGTTAGACGGCATGTTAAGGTGCTCGTCAGCCTTGTCAGCTATATGAAGGATACCGATATACTTGCCATCAAGATGAGTAGTGTAGTCCGGCAGATAGAGGAGGTTGCTGACAACATTACCTGCAGTGATAGACTTTACTGTCACATAACCATATGCGGCCTTACAGTAAACGCCTGCTATGGTGTTATTGTTGAAATCAAACGATGCGATTGTAGCAAGGTTGTTTGAGTAGAGTCTGTATCCTGTGAGGTCGCCATCTGTTGAATAGAAGATGTTGTTCTTGAACACGAGAGTCTCGTAAGTCTGCTCCTTGTTGCTCTGGATAAGGTTCTTCTCTGCAGTTCCCTTGTGAAGTCTTACATCACAATCAACCATTGCGAGATTATTGATTGCCTTTGTCGAATAGATCAAGAGCATGTCTGCAGGAACCTCGATCTTCACTTTATCGAAATAGATTGTCTCGATTGCCTCGTCAGCTCCGCCGCCGGCCATCATGTTGCCTGAAGTCATGTCAGTCACATACTTAACATTAGAGAGGATGAAATAATCATTCTCAGCCGAAGCGTTGATGTAAAGCGACTTGGCTGCAGTTCTGCCTACAGTCGCAGTCTTATCGTCAAGAGAAAGAACAACGAGCTGCTCAGCGTTACCAGAGATAGTCACACCCTCTGCGTTACCGTCTACGAAGTAAACACCCTTTGATCCGATAGCCTTGTTCTCGCTCTCATTATTGATCAGCGTAGCCTCGCCGTAAGTGGCCTTATTGATGGTAAGGTCGCCGATCTTTACGTCCATACCTGCGTTGTAGAGCTCGTAGTTTGTAGCGTTTGCTGTCTTGAAAGGAACTGTTACGATTTCGCCCCAAACCTCTTCAGCGTTCTTTGCAACTGCGTAAACCTTGTAGTCTGCATTTGCATTAAGACCTTCAATTGTGAACTCTGCCTCTGTCTTTGCCTCAAGAGCTGTGAGGACCTCGAGAGCTGGAGTCTCTTCAGCTGCAGGAAGACACTGGTATACATAAGCTGTTGCCTCGTTTGTAAGCTCTACAGCGAATGTTGCAGAATTGAATGTAATTGCAGAACTTGTAAGCTTTACCTTTGGTGCTGGTGCTACAGGAGTCTCTGGAGCATCTGCAAGGTTAACATTAAGCTTAGAAATCACTGAATGTCCCTGCTTTGAAACAGCGAGGATAGCAATCTCGTTCTCGCTTGATGCTGTAGCCTTAGTAGCAGGAGCGCCTGTAGCTGTAACTACGAGCTTAGTCTCCTCGAGCTCAACCTTGAAACCTGCTGGGCATGCAACGATTGCTGCTGATGCCACGTTGCTCTGCTCTACAGCATATTCCATGACGTCTCCAACCTCGAACTCCTGGACGTCAGTCACTACCGAACCGTTGAGAGTGACAGCGAACTTGAAGTTCTCGACAACAGGGACGTTCACGACAGTACCGTCGGCAAGAGTTATCTTCACTTCTGTCTCAGAAACCTCGATTGCACCAAGGATTTCAGGCTTCTCCTCTGGCTGCTCCATCACAAGAGTGAGCTCGAGGACCTCACCGTTGCTGAGGGTGATCTTGTATCCGTTAGTGATGTTCTCAACTGAGTTGATCACTATCGCTCCCTTGAGAGATTCGAGAGCCTCAAAATTAGTGTGTACAGCAGCAATCTGTCCCTGAAGGGCCTTGACGTCAGACTCGAGCGAATCGAGCCTTTCCTCAATGCCGGAAAGATCCGTACATGAAACCATAGCAAGGGCTACCATAGCCGATGCAATAAGGCTTGAAAGGAAATTTTTAATCTTCATAATTTTTAGAGTTGGTTATTAATATATGATTTAACTTCATTTATCCATCCAGGGGCATGGCCTCTTTCAGCGAGCTGACTCTCATATAAAGACTCAGGACTCACACTGATCCCGTGCGATATGTCAATGACATGTTCCTCTGTGAATGTCATCGGCTCTGCGGAACGGAATCCGACGATGACAGGGGGGAGAAGCCTCCAGTATGTCTTGCCCGGATCCCACCATATGAACGAGGCGTCATCACTTTCGGTCGCCTCGAAGTTCCACAGGACTAGGTCGGCAAGATGGTGCGGAGCCTCATTCGCGTTGCCGCCCTGATGACCTATCAGAAGTGCTCCCTTGCACTTGTCGATCAGGGTAGCTCGGGGCTGGTTGGCGTGTGATTCGAAACAGCTGTCCTTGCCCCAGATGTTTCTCAGGAGCACCGTTCCGATGCTTTGCTTCGAGACTCCGACAGCGTGGAAGTTGCCAAGACCGTCCGAAGTCTCGTCGATGGTTCCTGCGATGAGCACTCTCGAGGACGCCTGCGACCTGATCGCGGAATGACCTCTGTTGCCTTTCATCTTTATGCAATATGCTGAAACATTCGCACTGTTGACAATGTTGCAGGCCTCGCTGACACTTTCGAACTCTACTCTCCGAACCCAGGAATTGACCAGTCTGTTAAAATTTAACGGCTTATATCCTCCGTCGTCCTCCCATGAGCCGTGATGGGCGAAGTCAGCCTTGGCATATCCTCTGAAAGTCAGGTCCTCCACACCTACATTCTCATAATGTGGGTATTTCCTGATCTCCCAGCCATGAACAGCCTCTACATCATGCATCAGCGGCTCATGGAAGTAGACCTTGTTGCCCATGAAGTACTTGATCTTATGATAATCGATCACTTCGACACCGGAGGTAGCGATTATCCAGCTCGGATTTACTTCATAAGGAGCGACCTCCTTCCTGACCAGCTCGGGGTCATTGTTCTTGACATAGAGACATACCCAGTCACCGACGGCTAGCCTCGACGCATCCTCCACATGCACGCTGAACTCGCCCTTCTTTGCGTCCGCATCAACGGTAGTAACCTCTGACATGCCGGTGTTGTGCTTGAACTGTAACATCTCGGGACTGCTGTAGAGCAGGGAAGGGTCCCTAGGCTGCATCGGAGCCTTCATCGTGATGATGCTTCTTCCATCTCCGTCTCCCTTCAGGACAATGTTGCCCGCTGGTATGAGGATCGACTGGCTTCGGCTCGCTCCTGACGGAGTATTCTCTTCAGAAGTGTCGTCAGATGCATCGTGAAGGACATATTCTCCTTCAGGGAAATAGATCACGGCATTGGCATTCGGCTTCGCAGGAAATGAAATTGCATTGTTTGCGTCGACCTTAGGCTTTCCGAGAATTTCGGTAAGGACGGCAATGAAGGCCTCCCTGTCAGTCATTCCTTCCTTCTTGTAGTTCCTGATATTGTATAAGGTGCCAGTGAACTGTGGATCGGACTGGCCGTGGTCATATCCTGCATACGAAAAGTCAAGGAGGTTGACGTCGCCGAGATCGACGGAAGGGACAGGAGGCGTCGTTACATTGCCTGTGCCAGAATCATCAACGCCATCATCCTCTACGCGTGGTTTCTCGCAACCACACGTCATGAATACACAAAGCATCAACAATATGGATAATCTGTTATTCATTCGGCTTTATTAATCTTTATCTCTTTTTCAGTTTAAACACCACCGTGTTGCATTCAAACGTGACAGCTTTAACATAGGTCCTGCCGTCCAATACTGCAACTGTAACATCCGCATTGTTGTCAGAGAGCATCCATTCACCCTCCATAACCATCTCGACAGTCCTCGGCTGGGACGGATTGTTGACCCAGGCTCTTCCGTACACGCTGCGTTCCTTTCTCTTGCCGTTTTCCTCAAAGACTTCATCAGAATCGCCGGAATAAAGAGCAAGATCAGGATTGCTTACGCTCATCTCCACCTCATCGCCTGACTGTCTGTACATTAGTACGGAAGGAGAGACGCTGACAATAAGCCCGTCTACGGCTGTCTGTCCGAATGCGGAGCATCCCGTCAGCCCTGAGACCGAATCCTTTACAATGTGAGCAGTCGAGTCCGCCCTTAAGACGCTGTATGGCAATTCTTCAGCATATCTTTCAAGCTGTTCTGGTGTTGCCTGTACAGCTACCATGTAATCGTAGCTACCGTCTGAACAGAGACTACCGTGGTCGATGTATGCCTTTTCGAAGTACCCCTCTGTAGGAGCATCTGTCTCTTCGTGATATGAGTGCTGAATACCTTTGCTCAGTCGCACCTCGGCGTCGCGCACAAAGTAGGCGTTGCCGAGCCTGTCTGTCAGAACGATGCTTTTATCACGGAAAGATGCACTTGGAGCAGCCTCCTCAGGTGTGATGCTGTTCTGGAAGAGGGTGGTGTGGAGCTGAGATCCTGGCAAGGAGTTTTCCAGATCCGTTCCGATGCATACAATTCTGTTGCCGAAGGCGAAGAAAGACTTGTTAGCCCGAAGAGAGCCGTTGTACTTGTCATGCTCGTGAAGCTTCATTGAATACATCGCTGCTTCGCTGCCGAATACGGTGCCTCCGGCAAACCACTCGTCAGAAAGGAGCATTTCCTCATATCCCGAGAATTCATCCACATTGAGGACATTGGCTTTCATCTGTTCCATAGGTATCTCAGCCGCAGTGGTGCCGGGGATATGGCACCAGTCCCAACCATTGAGGCTATATCCGCTTTCGAAGCTGCCGCCCTCATTGAGGAACTGCATGCTTCCGTGTGCGAGATAACGTCCGTAATGGTTCTCACGCTGATATGTCTCAGCCGCCCAAAGATATCTGCTGTGGCCGGCAAATGTGAGAAGCCAGTCTTCCTGCCTGTATGAAAGGGAGCAGTCGTATGCAAAATAACGTCCTCCGACAGGGGAGTACTCAGGTGAAATCCCTGCGTTTCTGAACTTGACGGACCATCTGTCCGAAGCATCGGCTGTCAGTCTGAGGTAGGCACCCGCAAGTTCCTTGTCGACAGCCTGTGTCCCGTCAGGTGAACCGGCGTCAGCCAGAAGGGCGAACTGCGACGGAATCAGTGATCTGGTTCCGTCCGGGTGTCTTCCCGACATCGCAAGAGGGAAGTTCTTCAGATTTGAATAGAACCGCATGGCGAGAAGCGCCTGCTTCTGTATTTCATGACTTTCCTGCGAAACCGCAAATGCTGTCTTTGCAAGCATCCATATCGCGTTCACTGAGCCCTTGAAGCCTCCTACGGCATATTCAGGATAGCATTTGCGATGATGAACGACCGTGCCGTCCCTCTTGAAAGCAGGATTTGTACCTTCCGTATATTTGAATCCGTTATCTACCCAGCGTGAGAGGGCAAGCATGTATGCCTGCTTTACGGGACCGTCCTCAAGCATGATCACGGAGGCGAAGCGTCCCATGAGAGACGTGTTGAACTGGTCGATGTCCATTCCCAGCTGCTTCGGAGCAGTCTTGACTTCCCCGAAGCCGCAGAACCACTCCATGGCTCTCTGCATGTCATCATCAAGACCTTCAGCCTTGAGGACTTTCTTCATGATTACGGGACCGGTGTAGAAGTTCCTCATGCTGTAGCCCAGATGGTGAAGAGTGCCCAGACCGCTTCCCGCCTGGAATCCTTGATCTAGAACGTGCTTGACAAGGTCTATGTAGATTCTTGCTATCTCCGCCTTGGCAGACGGATCGGTCTCGTTCATGTAGGATACAGCTATATTGAGCATGCCGTCATTAAGCTGTCGTAGAGTCTGTCCGGCCTCGCTGAATGCCTTCTGTGCGTCTGGAATGCCCTGATTGATGTAAGTCTCGCCATATCTTATGAACCACACAGGCTTTCCCGTGAAGGTTCCGTCGGCATTCCTGCGGATGCCGTAGCTTTCATGGAATTCGCGGATCCTTTCGATGCTCCATGGCTTAACGTTGTCCGTTACGAGCTCTACGAACCTGTCTTCGATAGTCTTGAGATCAGCGATTTCCGCATCTGAAATGCCCTTGGATAGA
>Ga0233386_1000339_pt1 | contig 13135 bp, 15 predicted proteins | sample ElkDunMinimDraft_17_FD_191544 | JGI IMG/M metagenome (GOLD analysis project Ga0233386, IMG submission 191544) | Fecal eukaryotic communites from dung pellets of Tule Elk in California, USA - Elk Dung G4 | ecosystem: Host-associated > Mammals > Digestive system > Large intestine > Fecal | place...
TTGTGGTATCGAAGCTGGTTGTGGTATCAAGGCTGGTTGTGGTATCAAGGCTGGTGATGGTATCGAAGCTGGTTGTGGTATCAAGGCTGGTTGTGGTATCAAGGCTGGTGATGGTATCGAAGCGAAGACCTTTATTCATTCAGAAAAAAGAATTTTCGCTGGTATTTCGCTTCACAAAACAAGTGATGACTGTGACAAAACCATCAAGTGTGCTGAGTTAAGAAAAGGTGAAATCTGCTATGGTGAACTGATTATCACCAAAGAAGAACCAAAATCATTCAGGGTGGTTTGTACCGCCCAGAAAACAAGTGAAACACTGTTCACAGTCGGTAAGATTTACACATGGGAAAACAACACCATTACTAATGATGTTGATTTTACATATCGTGAAAGTGTTTCTGGTTCAGATCCTGATAAATGGGATTTGTCCAACTACTATACATTCATCAAGATAAAGGAAGGTAAATAATTATGAGCATTTTTGAAAAGTACGCAAAGAAAATTGATCAGGCAGCACTTGCAGAATCACAGAAGGAAATCAACGAGAACAACAACGGTGAATACAAGGATGTACCACATGGTACATATGAAGTTGAGATTAACAAGATGGAATGTAAAAAGTCCAAGAGCGGAAACCCGATGGTGTCAATCTGGTTTAAGATTCTTGAAGGTGACTATAAAGGTAGTTTGATATTCTACAATGGTGTTTTCTATGAAGACTGGATGCGACACAGAGTGGTTGACCTGTTATCAGAAATCATGGATGACGATACACATAAGGCAGAAATTAACCTGATTCTGAAGGATAACAATGTCGATGAAGTCAATGATTTTGTTATGGATCTTCATGAAGAGATTGACGGTAAACTTGAATACTTACTTGAATACGGTCAGAAGAAGGGTTATGACACATACAAAATCAAAGAGATTTTTGAAGCTTAATAATCATGTTCCTGTGGGGGTTTTATATACCCCCACAGGGTAAATTTAAAGAAGGTGATAGAGTGCTGAAAGTATTGAGTTTATTCAGTGGAATCGGAGCGTTTGAAAAGGCCTTAACTAATCTTGAAGTGGACTATGAATTGATTGGTTATTGTGAAATAGATAAATATGCAAGCGAATCATATTCAGCGATTCACGGTGTATCTGAAGCAATGAACCTGGGAGATATCACAAAGGTAAATGAAAAGAGTTTACCAAAAGATATTGACCTGATTACATACGGTTTTCCGTGTCAGGATATTTCTTTAGCTGGAAAGCAACAGGGTCTATTTAACGATGACGGATCTCAAACTAGGTCAGGATTATTTTTTGAAGCCTTGCGGATTATTGAAGAAACAAGGCCAAAAATAGCAATTGCCGAAAATGTAAAAAATCTAATCAGTAAAAAGTTTAACGCACAATTTCAGGTGGTTTTAGCATCGCTTGAATCAGCTGGTTATAACAACTACTACCAGATATTAAACGCAAAAGATTTTGGTATTCCACAGAACAGGGAACGTGTTTTCATTGTCAGCATCCGAAAAGATATTGACACAGGATTATTTAAATTTCCTGAACCGTTCCCACTTGATAAACGACTTAAAGACTTACTTGAAAGCGAAGTAGATGAAAAGTATTATTTGTCAAGCAAAGCACTTGAAAAAATGACATTAAGCTTTGACAAGGCTGGAAAAAATCTTATTGATATAGTCGGGCATAGCGGAACAGGCGGACAAAGAGAACACATACATACAATTGACGGTGGAATTGGTGCGTTATCTGCTACCGACTACAAACAACCAAAACAAATTGTAATTAATCAGATTGGTCAAATGTACCCCAACAGCGGAAATCCACAAGCTGGTAGGATTTATAGTGCAGAAGGTATTAGCCCAACTATGGATACTTGTAGTGGTGGGAATAGAATGCCAAAAATATTAACTCCTGAGAACACAAAGAAGGGATATACTGAAACAGTTAAGGATGGTTCGATTAATTTTGATTTACAAATCAGAAAACTGACACCAAAAGAGTGTTTCCGTTTGATGGGTTTTGATGATGAGTCCTTTCATAAAGCTGAGGCAGTCAACAGCAATACACAGTTATATAAACAAGCTGGTAACAGTATTGTTGTAGATGTTCTTAAAGAATTATTCTGTATGATGCTTGATGAAAATGGGGATATATACGTATGATCTTTTATGATTTCGAGGTCTTCAAATATGATTGGTTGGTAGTCATTCTTGATATGGATGCACAGGAAGAACATGTGATTGTCAATGAACCTGATAGATTACAAGAATTCTATGATAAACATAAAACTGATATCTGGATTGGTTACAATTCACGACAGTATGACCAGTACATACTGAGAGCGATTTTATTATGTTTGAATCCGAAGGAATTGAGTGACTGGATTATCGTTCATGATAGACCAGCGTTTCAATTCAGTAACCTGTTGATGAAGATAGCACTGATTAACTATGATGTTATGCCGAATCCACCGATAGGTTTGAAAACACTTGAAGGATTCATGGGAAATAACATTCAAGAAACATCAGTTCCATTTGACATAGATAGAAAACTGACACCAGCGGAAATTGCAGAAACAGTGAAATATTGTAGACACGATGTAGAACAAACTGTTGAAGTATTCATGGAAAAAGAATCAGCATTTAATGCAATGATGGGTATTTGTAAAGCGTTTAAACTCCCACTGTCAGACATCGGAAAAACTGAAGCCCGAATTGTAGCAAAGGTATTAGATTGTGTGAAACGTGAGTGGGATGATGAATTTGATTATCAGTTCCTTCCCTGTTTACGTTTGAAAAAATATGCACACATCAGGGACTGGTTTGACACCATCAGAAACATAACAGATGAATCAGAGATATACAAACAGAACTTGACAGTTGATGTCGCTGGAATACCACACACATTTGGTTTTGGTGGCTTGCATGGTGCATCTAATAAACCAATACACCGCAAAGGTTTAATTCTTCATGTTGACGTTGGTTCATATTATCCTTCAATGTTGATCGCCTGGGATTTAGTCACCAGAGCATCACAACACCCTGAGAAATACAAAGGTATTTATGATACCAGAATGTCACTGAAAAAAGCAGGAAAAAAGAAAGAGCAAGAACCATATAAGAAACTTTTAAACGCCTTATCAGGTGCAATGAAAGACAAGCTGAATCCGGCATATGATCCATGCATGAATAACACAATGTGCATTAATGGTCAGCTGATGTTGTTGGATCTGATTGAACATCTTGAAGTAGTTGAAGGTTTTGAATTGATACAGTCAAATACAGATGGTCTGATAATCATGATACCTGATACAGATGAAGCGTTTGAACAGGTTGATGATATTTGTTATGAATGGGAAATGAGATGCAGCACTGAAAAATGCTCAATCCTGTTAGGGCTTGACGTTATTGATGAAATCTATCAGAAAGATGTCAACAACTATATCTGGATTAATCACCAGAGCGGTGAAATTGAGAGAAAAGGTGCATATGTCAAGGAACTTTCAAGAATTGATGCTGACTTACCAATCATTAATACGGCATTGGTAAACTACTTTACAGAGAAAATACCGATTAAGAGGACCATTAATGAATGTGCTGAGTTAATACAATTTCAGAAGTTGGTCAAGCTGTCAAACAAATATAAATGGGTTGAACATAATGACGAAAAATATTTTAACAAATCTTATCGAGTTTTTGCATCAAAAGATGATAATGATGGACGTATTTACAAGTGCAGAAATGGTAATAAACCATCAAAGTTCGGTAATACACCGGATAAATGTTTCATCTGGAATGAGGATGTAAACGGTGTGAAGTGTCCGTCAAAACTTGATAAACAGTGGTACATAGATTTAGCAGAAAAGAGGTTGAAAGACTTTGGAATATGACTACATAGAACAGGGAGATTGTCTGGAACTGATGAAGAATATTCCTGATAAATCAATAGATTTGATTGTAACTGATCCACCATACAAGGTGACAAGTCGTGGTAATGCTGGAACAATGGGTGGGATGGTGACAAAGGAAATTAATCTGAAGGGTAGAGTATTCACACATAATGACATTCATTGTTCCGAATATGCACCTGAATTTTATCGAGTGTTGAAGGAACAAACACACCTATATGTAATGACTAACCACATTAATCTATATGAAATGTTGACAGAATTTAAAAATGTGGGATTTCACTTCATAAAATGTTTGATATGGGACAAAGGTAATAAAATTTGTTGTCCATATTATATGTCACAGTTTGAATACATCTTGTTTTTCCGCAAAGGTAAAGCTAAAAGAATTAACGATTGTGGAACGTCAGACATATTAGGTGTCCCTAATAAGAAAACCAAAAATGAACATGGGCAAAATATTCATGATACTGAAAAACCAGTTGAATTGATGGAAAAACTTATTAGAAATTCATCAAATGAAGGTGATATCATTCTTGATCCGTTCCTGGGTTCAGGTACTACAGCAGTGGCAGCAATAAACACAGACCGTCATTACATTGGTTTTGAACTTGATGAAACGTATTATGATATAGCTTGTAAAAGACTTGATGAAGTTGAAAGGGCGGTGAGTGTAGTGTGAATACACTTAAACTTAACTACGAAAACGGAAACATGGAAATATACGTTGATAAGTTTTTTCCGTGTAAACAGACACAGTTGAAGAAAATAATTCGCTTGATGTCTTCAGAAGATATCAGGAATCTTATAAATGAACTACAGAATATGTGTGAAACGTATAAAGAAAAGATACAAATGAATAAAGAACTATACCTGACCAGTCACCAGTTGTCTGTCGCATACCAAGACATGATAGTCAGCGGTAAACGGCCGAATGGTGTACGACTGACTAAGGATGAAATACAGGTAAATAAAGATTTGTTGAAAATGTCCCAGGAAGATAAAAAGTATTATGAAAAAATCGTACTGAGATACAATCGTGAACTGGAAACACTGAAGAAAAACATTGAAACGTTGGTGAAGCATCATGAATCAACTGTATAAAGGTTATACGAAAAACAGCGGAAAAAAACCAGTAGACAAAATCAAAGGTGTGAAGGATTTTCGCACCTTTGAAGAAGTCAAGAAATTTGATTCATATGGTGGTGTACTTGCAGATGATGCTATTCTGATTGACATTGATGATGCTGATCAGTCTGAAATACTCATGAGCATCATTGAGAAATACGAATTAAACTGTCAGGTGATTCAGACCAGTAGAGGAAGACATTTCACTTTTAAAATCCCTGAAGGTGTATCAATCAAGAATGGAACATCAAAAAAACTCGCATGTGGTTTAACTGCCGATATCAAAACAGGTGAAAAAAACGCTGTAGAATGCTTGAAAATCAATGGTGAAGCAAGGTTTATAGAATGGGAGTATCTTGATGATGTACCGTGTGAACTTCCCCGGTGGTTATATCCTGTAAACACCAATAAAGACTTCATCAATACCGATTGTAGAAACACTGACTTATTTGAATACATACTGGTTTTACAACAACAGCTTGCAATGACACCGGATGAATGTAAACAGACAATAAGAATAATTAATGATTTTGTTCTGAATGAACCACTTGAAGAATCAGAGATTGAAACAATTCTGAGAGATGAAAGCTTTGAAAGACCGATATTTTTTGACGGTAAGAAGTTCTTACATCACACATTTGCTGAATGGCTGAAAGCACAACACCACATCAAGCGGATAAACGGACAACTTCATGTGTATCAGAATGGTGTGTACATATCAGGTTACAGAAACATTGAAGCGGTTATGCTTCAAGCCTTCCCTACATCGAAGGACACACAGCGGAAAGAAACACTGAAGTATCTGGAACTACTATGCGCAACAAATACACCAGTTGCTGATGGTAGATACATAGCATTCAAGAATGGTGTCTATGATGTTACCACAGGTCAGCTGTTAGAATTCAGCCCAGATATGGTCATAACCAATCTTATACCCTGGGATTATGATGCAGCAGTTTATTCAGAAATTGCAGATAATACGCTGGATAAACTTGCAGTACATGACAAAGACATCAGAGCATTGATTGAAGAATGTATTGGTTACTGTTTTTTCAGAAGAAATGAATTGTCATGTTCGTTCTTCTTGACTGGTGAAAAGTCAAATGGTAAATCAACATTCTTGCAGATGCTTCAAGATGTGCTGGGTGTGGAAAATGTATCTGCACTGGGGCTGGATGAACTTGATGAACGTTTCAGCGTGTCAACAATGTTTGGTAAGCTTGCAAACATCGGTGATGATATTTCAGACGAATTCCTTCACGGAAAATCAATTGCACACTTCAAAAAAGTGGTATCAGGTAACATGATTAAGGCTGAAAATAAAGGTCAGGATGTTTACTTCTATAAACCCACAGTAAAACTGATTTTCAGCGCAAATCAGATACCCAGAATGAAAGACAGGACCGGAGCGGTACTGAGAAGAATGATTATTATCCCCTTCCTTGCAACATTCAGTAAATCGGATCCTGATTATGATCCATACATAGCATGGAAGTTAAAAGATGAAGAAGTCATGAAATACCTGGTCAGAATAGGAATTGAGGGTTTGAAAAGGGTTATTGAAAATGCCGGGTTCACGCAATCAGAAAAAGCTGACAAAGAACTTCAGGATTATAACGAATTTAATAATCCGGTGCTGCTGTTTGTCGATGACGTTGAAGAATATGAAATATTAAATCAGGAAACCAAGCTGGTGTATTCAAATTATGAAGTGTTCTGTAATGAGAATGGATTTCAGCCTTTGGGTAAGATAGCGTTCAGCAGAGAAATCACAAAAAGAATGGGTTATCAAGTCGCTGATAGATGGGTTAATGGAAGGAAGGCAAGGGTGTTTTTACGATGAATTCAAACGAAATGTTTAAAATTATTGATACCATAGCGAAACACTATGGTATCAATAATCAGAAGGAAATGGCAATTGAAGAAATGTCGGAACTAATACAGGCAATACAGAAGCTGAAAAGATGTCCAATGTCCGTTGAAAGCTACAGAAAAACATTAGATAATCTGGTTGAAGAGATCGCTGATGTAACGATCATGATGTATCAGCTGATGACGTTAGTGAACAAACGTAGAGTTCATGAAGTGATGGAGCAGAAGTTAAACAGACAATTAAAGAGAATTGAAGAAGAAAAATCCGTGAAAGTTGAGGTAGTTGAAGATGATAAAGATTGAAAATGTTGATATTTACGGCTGGAAAGCAGCTGTGAGGGGTATGAGAAACCCAATGAATTCATGGGATAAAGATGACAGTATCATTGATGAGTATGGTCTGGACGAGATCGGAGAAAATAACCTGGAGCTGATGAAGAATCTGGTCAAGGCTGGTTCGGATCATTCAAAGTTTATGCGCATGATAACAGTCACATTGGACATTACAGCACCACTTTACTGGTGGAAAGAGTTTGACACCTACAAGGTGTCAACAGTCAGAAATAGCTGTTCCACCATGCACAAAATACATGATAAAGAATTTACCCTTGATGATTTCAGTCACGAACAAATGACAACAATCACTGAGAGTATGCTAAGGAACGTTATTACGATTCTCAATGTGAACCGACAGGAATTCATCGAAACAAAAGATAAGTTCTACTGGTGGCAGATGATACAGTTACTTCCTTCATCTTATAACCAGAAAGCAACAGTACAGTTAAACTACCAGGTATTAAGAAACATGTATCACAGCCGGAAAAGTCACAAACTGGATGAGTGGATTGATTTTTGCGAATGGATCAAGAGATTACCATACGCTAAGGGGTTAATTTGCGATGATTAAGAAATGTATTATATGTGGTAAGGAATTTGAACCTTTCCCCCACCTACAAAAAAACCAAGTGTGCTGTTGTAAAGAATGTTCCACTATTTTTTATAAGCAGCAAAGAAAAGCGTATAACCAGGCACACTGGGAAGAGATACAAGCGAAACAAAGAGCATACATAGATAAAAAACATCCCCGATACTGTCAGATATGCGGTGTACAGTTAGTAAGAGGTGGTATTGAAGGGAAAATACGCATGCATGATGATTGCATCATAAACAAATGTGTCGAGTACTACAAGAACGGTGATAAACTACCTGACTACTGGAAATATAAGCTGTATAACAGAGGATTTACACTGAGTGAAGTGAAAAGGATAGCCGGGTTAGGGGTAAGATGTTTACAGTGTGGTAAGTCGATTGAAGGACGGCCGAAAAGTTATTGTGATGCGTATTGTCGTTATAACTATGAGAAGGAACATAAATCTTGAAAGGATGGTTTTATGGATTTAATTATACTGTGTCTGGTTTTACCATTATCAATCGCTGTGATGTCATGGTGTCTGGTTGATGTGGCAAATGATGTTCAACGTCTGATGGATGAGAACGATGACCTGAGAGAAGTGTTAAACGTTCAGTCTTCTATAATCGAAGAAATGAGGAAGTCACATGAAGAGTATACCGATACCTACTAAAAGTCAAGTGGAACGAGTAGCAAACGAAGTTAATGAACTTGCTACGAAATGTGTTGAGGATAATGTTGCACTGCTACTGATAACACTTGCAAGGGTGTACGGCTTCAGGGAAAAAAGACTGAATGTTCTGATCGATAACTTCAATCAGATTAAAGAAGAATACCAGAATCATTCTGATGATGGTGTATTTGATGTAAGAATTGCTGAAGAACTTCAGAGTATCGGTATTGATCCGAATAGATTATACAGCAAACACAACAACATCAAATTACAGATACAGAACGATAAAAAGAGAAAAGAAAGCAAACAAGCAACGATTAAAGAACAATATGAGATGAAAAGATTACTTGATGAAATGAGGAAATGTTTATGATTTTACTTGAGAAACTTGGAGTTGAAGAAGATAAAATAGAACATTTTATCGGCACACATTGTGTTCTTGATTTTCAGGATTTAAAAGGACACTTTGACGATGAATCGTTAGAAAATATATGTGGTAAGATTGATGTCATTGAAGAAAAATGTAAAAAGTGTTGGAATCTTAATTATATAGAAAACACTGATAACGACATGAATACCCCCTACCCTACCCTACCTGACAATGTAAATCACCCTTCACATTACCAGGGGAAACATGAGTGCATTGATGTGATGCGTTCCATGTTTGGTGATGAAGCCGTCAAGGGCTTCTGTAAGTGTAATGCATATAAATACAGATTCCGGGCAGCAATGAAAAATGGCGATGAAGACATTAAGAAAGCTGAATGGTACGAAGATTATCTGATAAAAATGGAAAGTTAAGGTAAAACATTCAAGATACATTCAAGATACATTCAAGATAAAATTTTCATCTTGAATGCGTTCAAACGACGTAGATGCGTGGATTGAAGGGTGTCCATTCAAGATATTCAAGATAAAATGCTTTTCTTAATAGTTTTTTAACATTTAAAAGTAATAAGGCATGTAGTAATAAAAATAAATTATATAGTAATATAGTGTTTTATCTTGAATGTCTTGAATGAAATCCTTGTAAACGACGTAGATATGTGGCTTGAGCCCCTTCAAGATAGATTTTCATCTTGAATGTATCTTGGATGAAAGTTGAATGTACCTGATGAATTGAATGAGGTGATAAAATGGATGCAAAATCATATCTGGAAGAAATCAAATGGACTGATTCAAGAATACAGAATAAACTTGTCGAGGTGCAGCAGTTAAGATACCTGGCGTTGAGTGTGTCAGCACCTGTTAGTGATATCACAGGTGGATCAAGTGGTACAAAGTCAAATGATAGATTGGGTACTGTTGTTGCAAAGATAATTGATGCAGAAAATGAAATTAACGCTGAGATTGACAGGTTCGTAGATATGAAGCGTGAAAGAATAGCACTGATAGAACGAATACCAAAGCAGTTACAGCAAGATGTTATACACGGTCATTATGTGCAGTATAAATCTTTGGTAGACATTGCGAAAGATAAAGGTTATACATACGCATGGATCCTGGAAGTACACGCTGAAGCATTGAGAACGGTTCAGGAATTGATTGATAAATTACCTATCTGAACCCTATTGAACCCTATGTTGTATATGTGATATCATTATAATAGAAAAATATTCTGAAGGACATCCATAAAGGGTGTCCTTTTTTCGTGGAAAGGATGTGTCAGCATGACGGAAAAACAGAAACGATTCTGTGACGAATATTTAATCAGCCTGAATGCGACACAGGCAGCAATAAAGGCTGGTTATTCAAATAAGTATGCACATACAAACGCAAACAAGCTACTACAAATTACTACAATTAGGCAGTATCTGGATAAGCGAATGGCCGAAAAAGAATCACAGTTGATTGCTTCACAGGATGAAGTTCTGAAGTACCTGACAGCTGTCTTACGTGGTGAGAGTAAATCAGAAGAGATAGTCGTTGAAGGTATCGGTGATGGATGCAGTGAAGCCCGGACAATGCCGAAAGGACCGTCTGAAAAAGATAGACTGAAGGCAGCTGAATTGTTAGGTAAACGATACGGCATTTACACTGACAAAGTAACAGCGGAAATCATTCAACCCACATTTGGTGGTGACGAAGACCTTGAAGATTAAAAAAGTGAAAATACACCTTCCTGATTTAGTTGGTAAAGGTTACAAAACATTCTGGAACTTCAAAGGAAGGTACAGAGCGGTAAAAGGTTCAAGACGATCCAAGAAGTCAAAGACAATGGCACTATGGACCATCTACCACATCATGAAAATGAAAGAATCAAATATGTTGGTAGTCAGAAAGACATACAGAACATTAAAAGATTCATGTTTTACTGAATTGAAGTGGGCTATTCGCAGATTACAGGTTGAACATCTTTGGTCTGTCAAAGAATCACCACTGGAAATGACCTACATTCCCACAGGTCAGAAGATTTACTTCAGGGGTTTAGATGATCCATTGAAAATCACATCTATTGCCACTGAGGTTGGTGTTTTGTGCTGGATGTGGATTGAAGAAGCCTATGAGATTACCAGTGAAGAGGATTTTGATACACTGGCAGAATCAATGTTGGGTGATTGTCCTGATCATCTCTTTAAACAGATAACACTGACCTTCAACCCCTGGAACGAACGAACCTGGTTGAAGAAAAGATTTTTTGACATTGAAGATGATGACATATTAGCGATAACCACCAACTACCTGTGTAACGAGTGGTTGTCGGATGCTGACAAAAAAGTATTTGAGAAAATGAAAGTCAATAATCCCCGAAGGTATCAGGTTGCTGGTTTAGGTAACTGGGGTATTGTTGACGGCCTTGTATATGAAAACTGGATAGAAAGGTCTTTCCTTCTTGATGAAGTAAGAGATTGTAAAACAGCGGTCGGTTTAGACTTTGGTTATACCAATGATCCGAGTGCTTTTTTTATGAGTTTTATAGATACAGAACACAAAAAACTGTACGTGTGGGATGAGTTTTATGAAAAAGGATTGTCCAACAAGAAAATATATGACCTGGTTTGTAAGATGGGATATTCTAAAGAACATATTACAGCTGATTCAGCTGAACCAAAATCAATCGCACAACTGAAGGGTTTAGGTTTACGTATTGCTGGAGCAAAAAAAGGTAAAGACAGTGTAAACAACGGCATTCAGTTCATACAGGATTTTGAAATTATAATACATCCCCGGTGTGTGAATTTCATAACTGAAATCAGCAACTACACCTGGGACAAAGATAAGTTTGGTAAGAAGTTAAATGATCCAATTGATGACTTCAATCACTTGATGGATGCTATGAGATATGCAGTTGAAAAATACGTGAAGAAATCAGGTTGGATGCATTAAGATTTAAGGTGGTGAATAAATGCTTAAAATATCAGAGATTAAGAGATTGATTGAAGAGGATAGTCGGTCTTTCAGAAAAGTTCAAGCGAAAAAAGGTACAGACTATTACGAGGGCGATCATGATATCAAGGGATATAGAATGTTTTATTACAATGCTGATGGTGATTTGGTAGAGGATAAAACAAGAAGTAATGAGAGAATATCACACCCCTTCTTCACTGAGTTAGTTGACCAGCTGACATCATACATACTTTCATCCCCTGATAATCCTATCACCGCATCAGAAACAGCTGAAGGTCTTCAGGACTACCTTGATGAATATTTCGATGAAGATTTTTGGTCAGAGTTTTCAGAACTGATAAGTGGAACATACACCAGGGGTTTTGATTACTTCTATGCATACAAAAACGCAGATGATAAAACAGCGTTTGAATATGCTGATGGTTTAGGTGTAGTTGAAGTCAGAGCAAAGGACACGGATGATGGCTGTGAATACCACATCTATTGGTACATTGACCGCATCGGTAAAGACAACACACCAATCACAAGAATACAGGTACACACTGACAAGGAAATCTGGTATTATGTTCAGTCAGGTTACGGTGAAATGAAGCTGGATGATGAAAAAGCAATCAATCCACAGCCGAACATCATTTATACTGACGTGAAGACAGGTGAAAAGTTTGGTGCTGGTTTGGGATTCATGCCCTTCTTCAGGTTGGACTACAACAGAAAACAGCTGAGTGGTCTGAAACCTATTAAGGCGTTAATTGATGATTATGACCTGATGGAATGTGGTCTATCTAACAACCTTCAGGATTTTGATACACCGATTCACGTTGTCAAGGGTTTTGACGGTGATGATATGGATGAACTGATCCAGAACATCAAGACAAAGAAAACTGTAGGTGTTGGTGATAATGGTGGACTTGATATAATGACGGTTGCCGTACCATACGAAGCACGAAAAACAAAGTGTGATGAAGATGAAAAGAACATTTACAGATTCGGTATGGGACTTAATACAATCAGCCTGAAGGACACATCAGCAACCACCAACATTGGAATTAAAATGGCCTATACCCTTCTTGATTTAAAAGCGAAAAAATTTGAGAAGAGGATTAAAAAATTCCTCAAAACAAAAATCATTCCGGTGGTATTGCAGGAAATCAACAGCATGAACGGCACTGATTATCAGAGTAAAGATGTCAACATTGATTTTGTGCATGAAATGATAGTCAATGAACAGGAAAATACACAGAATGATAAAACCAAAGCAGAAACACGACAGTTAGATATCAAT
>Ga0233386_1000340_pt1 | contig 13131 bp, 20 predicted proteins | sample ElkDunMinimDraft_17_FD_191544 | JGI IMG/M metagenome (GOLD analysis project Ga0233386, IMG submission 191544) | Fecal eukaryotic communites from dung pellets of Tule Elk in California, USA - Elk Dung G4 | ecosystem: Host-associated > Mammals > Digestive system > Large intestine > Fecal | place...
ATGTCTAAGGGGTCACTTTTGCAAGCGAAAAAGTCGCATATGCTTGGGGTATGGGCAGTTTTGGGGCTTGACGTTCGCCAACGCCCCGACCATTATAGCACAACCTGCTTCCCGCGTCAATAGGCAATTTGCACAAAAATTTTCAACACCCAGACAAAAGAAAAAACCCTTGTGCATATTGCACAAAGGTTTAAGGGGTGTATTCTGTTGTGGGGTTAGTCTTCTTCGTCTTCGTCTTCGGGTACGATTTCCCAAGCGTAGTCCAAATTTTCCCAATAGGAAGCGAGTTCCTCTTCGTATTCTGCGAGTTCATCGGGGTCGCATTCATCGGGGTCGAAGTCCCAACCCCCTACAAGATATTCATAACTCTCTGCGTTAGACTGTGCCATTTCATAGGCTACATTATCAAGAAAATTTTTATCGGGCATTTCATCATAGCAGATATCTTCTTCAAAGCCTGTTCCACAATATTCTGTACTACCAAAAAATCTAATTGCTACCATTTTATACCATTCCTTTCTATTTGGGGGAAGCCCTATGTTGTGGGCTTCCTCTGTTCTATCAAGTCAATTTTGAAAACTTTATCGCCTATTGTTACGGTGAACAGTTTATTGTCCTTGACTACTTTTACATTGTCGGCACTATATTCTGCGATTAGTGCATTTTGCACAAAGGCAAACAGTTCCTGTTTTTCGTCGGAAATTTTCACTGTTCGGGGCTTACGGGGTTTTGTCGGGGTCTCCGCTTTTGCACCCTTTAAGATTTTAACCTGCTTTGCCTTTTTGTCAAGTTCCTCATACTCTGCATTGACCTGATACCCCTCTTCTTCGAGATATAGGGCTATTGCCTCATCTTTGGTTAAGGATAACTTGTCTATATATTTCTTGATAGTTTTATCGGGAATTTTTACCGATTTTTCGTTTACCTTGACTACCATAATATCACCCCTTTAAATGTTGCGGGGTTGGGGGTTTGCACCCCCTATGCCCCTTGTTGATTAGTCCTCTTCTGCGACTTCGCTATCATCAGCGAGAGAGAAGAGCGACTGTCTGCCCTTTGTGGACTTGACTACTCTGCCCTCTTCTATCATCTGACGGAGAAGATTAGAGAGTTTCTGATTTGAGAAGTCTGTAAGACCCTCTGACTTATTGAGGACTGAAACTGTTACAGGTTCCCCAATAACACCGAGTGATGTTTCGATAAGGTCTTTGATACCCTCGTTCTCTGTTGACTTTGCAGAAACCTTTGAAGATTTCTTTTCGATTGAAGCAAGGAGTTTTTCGAGGACTTCTACTCTATCCTCTGTCATCTTTGCAACACCGTCTGCCTTGAATTCTGCGATGATACCTGTGAGAACTTCTCTTCTTGTGATTTTCTTTGCCATAGTTGATTACCTCATTTCTTTAATATTGTGTTGTGTATGGTGTATGATTTACCACGCCCAGAGCGATTGCCCTCTCGTTTGGTTGGTATCCCTATGGGGCTTGAACCCATTGTATAGCCTAATCTATATGGGACTTATCGTGGGGGGCGGAAGTCTGTTCCCCCCACCTTTTATAGTATACCACATTATGTGGTGTTTGTCAAGCCTTTTTTGCAAACAAATTTTTACGCATTTTTTTGTGCATTTTGTAGCAATATGCAAGGATTTCCTTTTCTATGGTAACATCTTCAAGTGCCGTATGGCTCTCTATGAAATAGGGGTTGTTAGTGATAAAGCGATAGAGATTTTCGGCAGTCGCTGACAGTCTACCATTTGCAGTATAAAGGCTATACTGGTCGCAAAAAGCCTTATATGTGGGCATTTTGAGTATGGTATCTCGTGCCATTTTGAGAGTGTCGCAGACCTCTACCCTTTTGCCCTTTATGGCGTATGGGAAGAAATATCTACCTATGCCGAAGTAGTCCATTGTGTTATTAAGACTTGTATAGTCAAAGTATGCGTTATGGGCATATACTTCTGTGCAGTTGTAGGCTACCATATCTGACACCAACTGCCCCTTAATCTTGTTAAGATGTTCTATGGTGCGAGTACCTGCAATAAGGTCATTGATATAGTTGGGTATCTTGTCAGCGTAGTATGCCGATGCCATAAGGTTAGGGCAACCAAATGTTTCGCCTACCATATACGAGCGAGATATATAGACCTTGCCTGTCTTGTCTACGATAGACCAACCTATGTCGTATGCGAGCATACTATGGGGGTCTACACTATCGGTCTTGGTCATAGGGCAAGTTTCGGTATCGAGTACCACCATATACTTGCGTCTTTTGTCGATTTTTATCATTTTGAATAAATACCTCTTTTCTTGATTTTGTAGTAACTTCCTTTACTGTACTTTTATTATATCATATTTTTAAGATTTTGTCAAGGGGTTTTTTGAAATTTCTTTAAAAATTTTGTCCGTAATCGCCAGATTACATTTTTAAGACTTTTTAAAGGTTTTCGCTGTTCCCTTTACTGTATCTTTATTATATCATACTTTTTAAAGTTTGTCAAGGGGTTTTTGAAAAGTTTTTAAAAAATTTTTTTAAGGTTTTTTAAGTCGCTTTTCTTTACTGTATTTATTATAACACATTTTAAAAAGTTTGTCAAGCCTTTTTTTGAAATTTTTTAAAAATTTTTTTGTAGAGATTTTGTTGTTCTGTTCTCTACATTTATTATTATAACAGAAAAGCAACCAAAAAACAATAGACAAATTGCACAAAGTTTCAGACAAATTTTATTGATTTTTTGTGCAAAACAAACAATTTCGGGAAATTTTGTGCAATTTGACGAAAAAAACTTTTCAAAAAAGTATTGACAAGGGATAAAAAATGTGGTATAATTTGGGGGGCAGTCGCCCTTAACGATTTTTAGCAATTTTTGGAAATTGACAAATTAAAACAGAATTTGTTAATTTTTTAACAAAATCGTGAAAATTTTAACAAAGCTCGTTAATTTTTTAACAGGATTGATAATTTTTTAACAAATTTAGCACTTTAATTCAGTAAAATGTGAATAAATTGTAAATTTTTTGTGAATTTTGTTAAATTTTTAACAATTTAGTGCTTTAACTCACTAAAATATGAACAAATTGTAAATTTTTTATGAAATTTTTGTTAATAATTTCGGGATTTAACGCTTTAGTGCATGAAAGTGAGTTGTGAGTAAAAAATTACGCTTTAACGCTTTAGTGTGGTAAAGCGGCAGCAGACTCTGTCAGCGTGCCGCTTTAAAGCATTACCACTTTAAAGTAGTAAAGTGCACTTTAACATAGTAAAGCGTTAAATTCGTCAAAATGCACAAATCAGCACTTCACCGTAGTAAAGTGCTGAATTCGTCAGATTGCACAAAGATTTTTTGCTCATTTTTTAAGCAGGTTCCCGCTTAAATGATTTCAATTCTCTTTTCTGTGTACTCGTCACAAAATACATCATTTTTCAGATAGTCATTATTGATAAGCCAATTAAGGAGTTTAATCTGATTTTCTGTTAAAAGAACAACCTCTCCTGCACAATCATCAAAACGGATAATATACATTTTTCTATCTCTTGGGATATTCAATCTTGTTTCGACAGTGTCAAGGTTAATAGGTTTAGACTTTTCAAGAACGATTTTTCCATCATAGGTGTTTGAAACATCAAAGGCTTCGCCCTCTTTTATCTGCATAGCCTCTCTCATTTCCTTGGGAAGAACAATTCTTCCTAAATCGTCCATTCTTCTTGTAAATGTCATAGTGTATCATTTCCTTTCTGTTTTTTACTGTAATTATATTATATCATAGGGTGTGTAATTTGTCAAGTGGGCAAATTGCACAAATTTTTTACTTTTCCACTCTTAACATTGAGTCAATATCAAAAAGCAAGTCTTTAATATCCCCAACAGAGAGTTCGTAATCGTCAAGCACTTCTTGAATTAACGCTCTTGCAGTGTCATTGTGTTCAATGTCGTCAAATAAGCCGTACACTGTGTCAAAGCATTCCTGTTCCTTTTCTGAAATTACAATAACTGATTTTACCTGCATAGTATCATTTCCTTTCTGTTCTTTACTGTAATTATATTATATCATATTATTTTTTATTTGTCAAGTAGGCAAGTTGCACAAATTTTTAATCTTCCAACTGAACAAGTTGCTCAATATCGTAGAGTAAACCTTTAATATCCCCAAGAGTAAGGTCATAATCGTCAAGCACTTTATTTTGTACTGTTGCTCTTGCGATGTCGTTGCTGTCAATGTCGTCCATTAGTTTATAAACTGTGCAGAGGCTTTCTTTTTCCATTCGTGAAACTGTGATAATTGATTTTATTTGCATAGTATTACTTCCTTTCTTTTGTTCTACACTTATTATATCATATTTCAAAAGACTTGTCAAGTACTTTTGAAAAAATTTTTAAAAATTTTTCGGGTAGCCCTAGTCCGTTCGCACTTTAAACCCGTGTACGTCTAGCATACTATTTATATAGCGGGTGGCAGGTCTTTGGTTGGTGGCTCTGTTCCAACCTCACAATTTACAGTCTTACTTGGTCAACTTGCGACCGTCCCATCATCATCACTTGCCATTAAAGACTATGCGTTAAATGGGTTGCATTCCTGCTCTGCTAGGGTTTGCTTGTTGTTTCCCCGCTCACAAGGTTCGTTCCCTTACCCTGTAATTATATTATATCATACCTTTCGGTAGATGTCAATAGGTAATTTTGCACAAACTTGACTTGTTTTTATTGTGCAACTTGCTGACGATTAAAGACATAAAAATGAGTGCTCTAATCTATTTCTATAATCAATAGTCAAATCAAGAATTTGTTCTCTTAATTCTTCGGGTATCTGACGAGTGGTAATAGTGTTTATTGTTTCGCACCCCTTTTTTTGAAGGGTCAAAGAATTTTCCGTACACATAAAAAGGTTGTTTAAAAGGTCTTGTAAATCTAAAATATTATCAATTTCTTCTCGGAGTTCCTTTGCTTTTTCAAATGTTTCAAGTGTCATAATATCAACTTCCTTTCTTTTACTGTACCTTAATTATACCATAGTTTTAAGCAGATGTCAAGCAGGTTCCCGCATTTTCAGCACTTTGCACAAATAACGGGATTTTTAAGACCTCTCTTTTGTGCAACTTTACCAAAAGATTTTAGTGCTTTAAAGCACTAAAGTGTGAATTAGGGACTTTAACGCTTTAAACGGTTAAAGTGTTAAAGTGGAAAGAAATCACCCTTTCGGGTGGTTTCTCTGTTCAATTAAATCAAGTTTAAAAGTTTTGCCGTTCAATTCAATTTCAAATAACTTGTTCTCTTTTGTTACCTTTACATTGTATCGGTTATCAAGTTTTTCAAGAATGAAATTAAATAATTCCTGCTTTTCGCTTGAAATTTTAACAGTTCGGGGCTTTCTCTCTTTGGTGCTTTCGGCTCTTGCCTCTTTTGAGATTTTAACTTTTTTCGCTTTTGCGTCAAGTTCTTCAAATTCTTCATTGAGCAAAATTCCATTTTCTTCTAAATAAAGTTCAACTGCTTCATCTTTTGTTAATTGCAATTTTTTACAGTAATTGTCAATTACACTATCGGGAATTTTTACAGTTTTTTCATTTACTTTTATTGTCATTGAATTTCCCCTTTCTGTTTAAGGTTTGGTGTGGGGGTGCTTTCGCACCCCTTACCATTAGGCAATCTTGAACTTTGCAGTTCTACCCTTTACAACCTTAACAACTGTCTTTTCCTCTATCATCTGACGGAGAAGTGCCGAAAGTTTCTGATTGGAAAAATCTTCAAGTCCTTCGCACTTGTTAATTTCTGTAACTGTCATTCCCTCGTCAGTTGCATTAAGTTCAAGTGTTGTGAGGATAAGTTCTTTAATTCCGTCATTTTCCTTTGCTTTCTTGGAATTTACGCTCGATTTCTTTTCAAGGCTTTCAAGGAATTTTTCAAGAAATTCAACTCTTTCTTCTGTCTTTGAGATTGTACCCTTTGAATTGAGTTCTTCGAGCATTGCTGTAACGATTTCTTTCTTTGTGATTTTCTTTGCCATAATGTTAGACCAACTTTCTTTAAAATTTTTTATATAGTTTAGGTTTCCAAAACTGTCTACCCATTTTGTTTTATATTTGCTAATTGTTAGCAAGTGGTGTTAATCAGTTTTTTCGTTTCCCTTACTGTATCTTTATTATAACATATCTTTTGACTTTTGTCAATAGTGCAATTTGCACAAATTTTTTATTTTATCTTGTGCAACTTGTCAATCAGTTTAATTTCCACTACGGAAAATTGAGCCGATTAAATTTAATACGCAAAGTATCCCAAAGGCTACCCAAAAAGAAATTGCAGGGGCTGAAAAAATACTTACAGCGAGCCAATTCCACAAAAGCATAATAACAAATGCTTCAATAACTGAAATAATTATATCAATAAGAATACTTACGATAAAAACTAATGTTCTTTTTTTCATACTCTGAACACTTCCTTTCCTTTACCTTACATACTTATTATACACCCATTCATAGCATTTGTCAATAGGTTTTCTGTAAGTTTGGCACTTTGCACAATTTTGGGATAAAATGTTGAAAGTTTTTGTGCAAAATTTCCAAAACACTTTAACGCTTTAAAGCACTAAAGTGCGAATTAGGGAGCAGACGGAGTTAGCATAGGCTAACTTGCTCATTAAAAAGCAAGGGGTTTTCACCCCTGACTTTTAATAGAGTTTGTTTTCTGTTGCAAAGGTTTTTCCCTTTACAACCTTTGCTAAATCTGTAACAACTTTTGTGTCCTTTTGAGTATTACAGAAACAATCAAAACAGAAATTTCCATTTTGTATTGAGTAGCAAGAGTAAGAAATTCCATTTTCAAACAAAATGCTTTTTACCTTTTCGCTCATTTTTTCGGTGCAAGTCATTTTCACAAGCCAAAGTTTTTCTTTACGGCTTTTTTCTTCAATAACCTTGACAATAAACACACCGATTAAATTTGTTGCAAATGTGATTATACATTTTGTAACGAGTGAAAATTCCATTGTGGTGTAAATAAGCACGATATTATAAAATGCAAAATATAAAGCATTTGCTAAACTTGCTACATACTTATTGCCTTTAACTGTTACAAGACTTCTAAAAGTAGAACCTATTACATTTACGATTGAGAGTGCAAGAAAAATAATAATTGTTGATGTCATTTTTAAGACTTCCTTTCTGTTCTTTACTGTAATTAAATTATATCATATTATTTTTAAATTGTCAATAGGTAATTTTAAAGTTCAGCAAATTGCACAATTTCGGGATACAAAAGTTGAAAGTTTTTGTGCAATTTTGCTAAATTTTAACGCTTTAACGCTTTAAAGCGTGTATTTAGGAGTGCGGACGGGTGCCACGAGTTACCTTTGGCTAACTCAGAGGGGCGACAAAGGGTGCCTCCCGCACCCTTTAAAATTCATTTGGTAAATACTTAAATGTTTCAAAGTATTTCATTTCTCTGATAGCAGTTTCTTTAGTGTAATAATAACCCAAGTCACCAACACGAACATTTTTCAAAGCAACTACAAACCAAGTTTTTCCAAGATGTTCTGTTTTGTAGATGTAAAGTCTTTTTGTTTCGCATACGATTTCTTTACCCTCTGCATATTCTCTTGTTTCTGTCATTTTCAAAACTTCCTTTCTCTTGCTTTCTGTACTAATTATAACATACATTTAAACACTTGTCAATAGGTTTTTTGAAATTTGTCACTTTGCACAAAAGTAAAGGCTTTCGCCTTTACTCTATTTCAACAACTTCATCTGTAATATCGCATATAATATTTAATGCTTTCATTACGGCTTCAATATCAAGATATATCCCGTTTTTTCTCCATTCTTTTTCAATAGTATCTTTTAATGTTGCGTTATTGTCAAAACAGACATTAGCAAGAGTACAAATAACATCATTGAAACAAGAATGTTCTTTAACTGTCATTTCTATTGCTGTAATTGTTTTTATTTTCATAATATCAACTTCCTTTCTTTTACTATATCTTTATTATAACATACTTTTAATTGCTTGTCAAGTGTTTTTTTAAAAAATTTTTTAAAAATGAAAAACATCTTCACCAAGTAACCAAAACGGGTAGACAATCAATGCTAATAAGCAATAGATTAAAGTCAGTACAAGAACAATAATTTGAAATAAAACAAAATGCTCTACTAAACAAATTATATCTCTTTTTGTCAATTTTGACTTTTCTTTAAAGATTAAGTGCAACAGCATTACTTCCCCAAAGCGTGTAGTTTTTTTACAGTGTCTACATTCCATTACTTCAAATAATCCAAACATTTTAGCACTTCCTTTCAATTCCATATTTGTCAATTATTTTTACAGACTTTACTACATATTCTGCTATTTCTGTTGTACCACAACCACAAGTAATTGTTTTACAAAGTTTTCCGTCTTTTTCTTCAATAGTAACCCTTACCTGTGCCGTACTTCCACAATAAGAACATCTTTCCATTTATTTAACTTCCTTTCGTTTCCTTTACTGTAATTATATTATAACATTATTTTATTTATTTGTCAATAGGTAAAATTGCACAAACATTTTGGGAAAATTAGTTCAATTTTTGTGCAACTTTTTTTGAAAAAAGACTTGACAAGCAGGTTGTTTTATGGTATAATTCGGAAAACCTCATCGTGTGCGGGCGTGCCGTTAAAAAAAGAATGTCGGGGTAAATCTCATTTACCCCGATAATGTGGAATTAGCGAGCACCCGCTCAATAAAGTTCAAAGAATAACTTAATTACAGAAACATCTGTTTCAACTTTTTCGGCAACCTTGCAAAAGTAAATTGTTCTTTTGCTTTCGAGTCCGTATTTCTTCATCATCTTATCGCATAACTGCTGTCTAATTTCATTCATTGCTTTTACTTCCTTTCTCTTGTTAGGATTAAAAGCCTTTAAAGGCTTTTAATTCCCAAGTAGTTCTTTTTGAAACTTGCAACGAGTGGGTGTTTAACCCCGATTGCCTTGCATACCTTGTACTTCTTTAACCATTTTCTCATAATAGATACTTCCTTTCTTTGTGGGGGATTGTTCCCCCTTACTGTAATTATATTATAACATACTTTCTTTTGCTTGTCAATACCTTTTTTAAAAATTTTTTATTTTTTTTCAAATAAAATTCCTGTGTATCCGTCAGTAACATCAACCAATACTTTGGAAAATCCTTCCAATTCATAATCATTTATTAAGTATTTTCTGACATCTCCACCAAAGCCGTAGGTGTTTAATTTCCACCATCTTCTGTCTTTGATTTTAATTTTCTTAATGCAACAAGTCCAACCCATTCCGTTGTCAAAAAAATAGAATGTTTGTTCTTCTGCGTTCCAACTAGAAACACGAGGTACATAGTAATCTAAAATTTCTTTTGCTCTTTCTTCATTCCATTCACATTTAGAATTGAGATATTTCTCAATCTTGTCTTTTGCTTTCATTCCCCACCAGATAGGGAATAAAATCACTCTCATTACTTTGTAGCCGTTTGCTTTCCACCACTTGCGAAAACGGTCAATTTTAGTTTCCTTTTTATTCATAGCCTTGATTACTTCTTTATTCATACTGTTTGACTTCCTTTCGTTTCCTTTACTGTACCTTTATTATAACATACAATAATTGATTTGTCAATACTTTTTTTAAAAAAATCAAGTTTTTTAGCGTATGGATTTGCACCAACTTTTACCGCTTTTCCAATTACCAACTGAGGTCTAAAAAAGAGAGGAGAACAGAGTCGAACTGTGTTAGGTTTTACTGTCGGTTACCACAACCACTTGGGCACTCTCCCTTGATTACAATATTATTATAACATACCTTAACAGATAATGCAATAGGCAAAATACACAAATTTTAGGATTTTTTACATAGTGTTTTTGTGCAACTTTTCTAAAACGCTTTACTACTTTAAAGTGCTAAAGTGCAAATTAGGGAAACTCACGAGTTAGCCGATGCTAACTGAGTAGCAAAAGTAAAAGGTGCTTTCGCACCCTTTCTTTTATCTTTTGAGTTTAAGTTCTGATTGAGTGTAAACAATACAGTCAGTTATTAAATTAAAACTTGTAATTTGTCCCGTTCTGATGTTAGCACAAATATCACAATCATAAAATGTATTGTATTCATTACATTCACTACATTCCCCCTCTATTTCATTATCTTCTAATTTAAGATAATAATTATCGAGGTCATCAACAGGTGAAAAAAGAGTACCTGTTGAAATTTCACAATAACGCTTAACATCTCTTTCTGTGATAATTACATCAAAAGCCATTATTCATCGCCCCTTTCTTCTTTGTGTGCATTAAAGTTCTGCATAAGTTCATCAATGAGTATTCTGTTTTCGTTCATAAGTTCGATAAGTGTCATTGTAATTACTTCCTTTCATTTTTGGACTTTCTCTTGTCCTTTACTGTAATTATATTATAACATTCTTTCTTGTATCTGTCAACACCTTTTGTACATCTTTGTAGGATTGCACAAAAGACACACTTTGAACAAGCAGGTTTTTGTGCATAGTTACCACAAAAGTAAAAGTCAATTGACAAACTGCATAAATTTTGGGAATTGATTGCTTACTTTCTTGTGCAAATTACACAAAAAATTTAACGCTTTAAATCACTAAAGTGCAAAGTTCGGAAAATCTCTTCGTGTTCGATTACCATTTATTACCATTTGTTTCCTTTTGTTTTAATTCCTTTTGGTTGCTCTTGTGCTTTAAAGCACTAAAGCGTTTTGCCCCTTTGGTGCTTTAGCACTTTAAAGCATTGTGCCTTTAGCACTTTACTGCTTAACGCTTTAACGCACTAAAGTGAAACGCCCCCTCTGACTTTAGCATTTTAGCACTTCACTCTGTTAAAGCGGAAAGCAGGTTTACTTTTTCCCTTTAGCACTTTAACGCACTAAAGCGAAATCCGTAAAAATTTTTTAAAACTGTTTTAACGCTTTAGTGCGTAACGCTTTAACGCGCTAAAGTGGTCGCCCCCTTAACGCAGTAACACTTTAACGCGTTGAAGCGGAAAGCAGGTTTGTTAAAATTTTAACAAGTTTGAAAAGGTCGGCAAGATGACGAAGTCAAAAGCAGGTTGGTTCCTGCTGGAAATTTTGTTCTGGAACATAGTCCATTTAATTGGACATTGTGGGAAAACAAGAGAAAGAAAGATTGATGACTTTTGCTTTGAGAATTGTGCGAAATAGGCTTTTATCAGATGAGAAAGGAGCGCCACGCCGTCGCCGCTCCTACGTGCTTTGCTATTGCTTTTGAAACAATAGAAGAGAGGAATGTGTGCGGAAAGCAAGCAAAATGTGAGTAATATATAAGTATACTTATAGTAAGTTTTAAGCAGAAAAAAATTATAAAAATTTGGTCATTCTGGTAGAATTTGTTAGGGATAAAATTCATATAATCATACAGAAGGAGTCAAGAACAATTGTTAAACATTAACTCTTATTCTCTATAAGTAGAGTTTGCTTGGCTTCGCCAAGCAAACTCTACTTATATTATATATTATATATATAATATATATTATAATATATATAATATTATATATAATAATATAATATATAATATATATAATATAATAATTATATATCTATATATATTATAATATAAATTTTTATATTTGTCAAGTCGTGATACTACATGGCTCGCTCTCTCTTGTTGTGTGAGATTATTATTAAATACCCGAAGGCTATGGTTCCACAGCTCTCGTCAGAAAAGTCAATGTATCAGTACCTTTTTCCAAAATGTGAGGGGGATAGTTTTTGGGAAACACAAAGAGGGTTAAAGGAAAATTGGTTTGTCTCCACACATCCCAGTCCAAAAATTTTTTTGAAATTTCAAAAACGAATATCCCAGTCCAAAAATTTTTTCTGATTTCAGAAAACGAGTTCCCCCCTTCCATCCAACTCTCTTCCCCCCTCTCCCCTTTCCGCAAAGCAACTTTTACTATCAAATTACTATATCACGACCATCTCTCAAGATTTGATTTTTCTGCTTTAATTTCTCGATAAACAATCGATTAAAATAAGGAAAAAATTTTTTCTTCTTCCCCAATTTTTTCAAAATTAAAAAATACCGAGCCCCCGCGCAAAATCTTCACCTCGGTCATCTCTCCAACAACGGCCTCCCCGCTTGACAATATAAAAAATTTATGATATAATATAATAAAGGAGTGAAATACTAATGTCAGATGAATACATAAAAATGGACTTCTCTCTCGCTACTGCGGAAGAGCGTGTCCAAAAAGTAAATGAAATAATTGCTAACACTCCTTCAGAAAGATTAACCAACACATATTTAAACAAACTTGCGGACTACATTGTGTTCGCACCTAGCAAAAAAGAAAAGAAACAAAAAACAATTCTTACAGAAAATAGACTCGTTACTATAAACAAAAGAGAAACATCTTATGAAGGCTTAGTTAGCAAACTTGAGAGCGGAGAGGACGGTATCTACAATCTAATCTCGGACAACAAAAACCTCCCGTTCATGCCGAAGGACCCAATCACAGAGAAAGACCTGCGGGATATACCCGAACTCCGCATATTAAAAAAGAACATTGAAGATGCGGAGGCCCGCTTAAAAACTTTGACTGGGCATGCGGCATACGTCCAGAAAAAAGCTATCATTGAGATGCGTAGAGACCAATACATAATCAAAAAGGGCTTCAGAAGACCTATCTATGCTAAAAAATTAGTCAAGTCCCTATCTAAACTTGACCTAAGTGAAGAAATCTTCATAAACGAAAAGGGCAAAGTTGTCAGCACAGGCGTAATCAGTATCTTTAACCCAGACCACGTCTCTGCAATACTTTGTAATTTTGAAGACCTTAAGGCGGAAACCTATGACAAGCTCAATAGCGACATGAAGTGGTTCCTAATAGACTTTGAAAACATTGCGGAAGCCGCCTTGAAAAACGAGCGCCCGCTCCTCTATGATGTTATGCTATTGAAAATACACGGAGAGTCAAACAAATATATTCAAGACTACATACAAAAGAAATATAACACAAGACACTCGGCAGAATATATCTCTTATCTCTGGAGACACAAAATCCCAGACCTTATAGTAGAAACCGCGACAATACAATACCTTTGTTGGTATTACAGTACCCAAGAAAAAGGGCATTGGAAAACTTGTTCTCGGTGCGGGAA
>Ga0233386_1000343_pt1 | contig 13093 bp, 14 predicted proteins | sample ElkDunMinimDraft_17_FD_191544 | JGI IMG/M metagenome (GOLD analysis project Ga0233386, IMG submission 191544) | Fecal eukaryotic communites from dung pellets of Tule Elk in California, USA - Elk Dung G4 | ecosystem: Host-associated > Mammals > Digestive system > Large intestine > Fecal | place...
ACTAGGATGACTATCCCCCCCCTGATTGACAAAAATTTCACAATTTTTATTACCCCACTAAAGCGTTAAAGCATCCCACCTAATATTACTACTTGTATAATTGTTCCACGTGAAACATATATCAGCTGTATGTGATCATATAGAGTTGGATATAACACAACATATAAAAAAAATATCTGAAACACTTGACATTATATGAAAATGTATATATAATGATGATAGAGGTGATATAAATGAATGATCTTGTTAGTATCCTATCCAATGCAGGCTCAACAGTTGTTTTAATAGCATATCTTATCTATCGTGATAAAGTCTTTATATCACGTTTGAATGATACGCTGACAAGGGTTGAAACGTATCTCGGTATCATGGCAAAGAAAGAAGGTGATCAGATAACAAAGTCATACAATGATGAAGAATACATTCATGATCTGATATCTGATAGGAAGGTGATGTAAATGAAGTTATCAGAACATTTTGACAACAGTGAATTCACCTGCAAGTGTAGTAAACACTGTATAGCAAACCCTGACAAAGAGTTAATCAATAAGCTTGAAAAACTCTTTAGCATTTTGAACGCACGTGATATTATAATCACGTCCGGTTATCGATGCCCTGAACATAGTATCAGCGTAGGCGGTACAGTGAACGATGCTCATACACGAAACATAGCAGCTGATATCATCGTACATGATGTTACAGGTAAGCAGCTGACAAGTGAAGTAATCGCAGCAGGTGCGGAACGTGCAGGATTTTCGGGCATTGGTATTATATCTGATACAGCTGTACATGTTGACATAAGAAACAGCAGTAACTATGTCAACAGTCATTGGTTCGGTGATGAACGCACCGGAAATGACAACATAAAAACATTTATTAACGCAAAGAAGCAGATACGAATAACAGCAATGATCGATGATCATAAATATTCAGGTCTGCTTGAAGAAGATTGAAAGAGAGGTAATTAAATATGGCACTTTATAACACAAAGAATACACTTGATGTAACAAAGGCTGCAATTGCTCAGTTGATCGGAAAAGGTTATCTTGATGCAGACTATAAGCTTGATGAACTCAATGATACAGCTATCGTTGAACTCGGCGAAAAACTTGAATTAACAGAGGACGGTGATTTTGAAGTAGGATCGCCTGCTGATATCGTATTTAAGGCTTTTCTTGGAAGGCTTGCAAAAATCAATATTGATACACGTGAATATGTTGCATCACTGCCTAAATTGTTTGTGGATCCTATTAACTGGGGAATCATGACAGAAAATGTAATGATAGGTTTGTCAGATGTAATGATAGATGAAATGTGGAATCCTGACGGCTATATTCCATGGAATACGCCTGCAGATCCTGCTACACCTACAGTTTATCCCGGCATTGAAGAAGGTAAGCGCATAGCTGCAATTGAATTCGGATTTTACCGCCCTACAATAACAGCAAAGATATACAATAAAGCAAAGGCTATAATGGTTGCATTAACCACAATGCGCGATCAGCTTTTCACCGCCTTCAAGGGTGTTGATGAACTCAACAAATTTCTTGCAGGTCTGTATAACAGCGTAAACAATACCATACAGCTTAAGGCTGAAATTTACGCAAAAATGACTGTATCAACCGGCATCGGTAGAGCATTCGTCAATGGTAATGCAATTGATCTCAGGCAGGCATATGTTGATGAAACAGGAAATACAACAGCTGCAACTGTACCAACAAATGAACTTCTGAATACGCCTGATTTCCAAAGATATTGGATGCAGACAGTCGCTAAAACAAAGGAATATATTAAAGATTATACAGCACTTTTCAACAATGGTGAAAATGCAACTTTTGCAAGTGAACCTAATACGATATTGCTAACAGATGCAGTATATGATGCAAAGTTTGGAGTTCGTGCAAATACCTATAATGAAGAACTTCTTGGTATTGGTGAATTTGATAAAATTAATATGTGGCAAGCTGCTGTATCAGCAACGAACACAAAGAAATACAATATCGAGAACGCAGGCAGAATTGTATACAGTAAGCAGGCAGCAATTGATATCGGACTGTTAGCATCTGATACGCAGGAAACAAGTTATAAAACACCTGTTATCATCGGCGTTACATATGATCGTCTTGCAATGGGTATTACCATTGATAAGAAGAAGGTAACAACGCAGTACAGTGCATCACGTGATACAGTCAACAGCTTTTACCATGCACTTGCAAACTATGTTGTAAATGATAATTACCCCATTGTTGCTTATTACATCTCAGATGCTACAGAATAACTAAATATCGCCCCTGCACAATGCAGGGGCATTTTACAAAGAAGGTGAAATAAATGTATAGCTTATATGATAATATGTTTAAAAAGCAGCGTGCAAAGATGCTCAAATCATATCGTTTATCAATGCATTGGATAGAACTTAATCAAGTAGCACTATCAAAATTTGAATATAAGGGGCTTCCTGAAACAGTTCCGGCTGAATGGGTTGAAGGCTACTTCATTTCAAATGGTACAGCAGGCGTTGGTGAATTAAATGATAAATTGTATGCATGCGGTGGTGGTTATGCCGGAAATGTTAACGGTTATCTACCTGATAAATACTATGGTGCAGTACAGGGTATAGGCACGCTTGAAGGTGATGCAGTAGGCACTGCTACAAATGAAGAATTACAGATAGGCGGTGTAGTTGGTAAAGATATTGTAGTCGGTTGGAATAATGCAATGTTAGCGCCTGACATGGATATTATTGATACAGCAGCACGTCTTACAGAATCAGATACAAGTGAAGATTTAAACATACTTTTTTCACGTCTGCTCAGAATCCCCATAGCAAGAAATGACAAAGAAAAAGAAATTATCAAGACTGCGATACAGTCAATCCTTGAAGGTAAAATTGACGCAGTATCATCTGCATTATCACTGAATGAAATTGTATCCGGTCAAAAGGATGAAATGCAGTTTTTAGATCTTGTTGACATTAAAGATGTAGATAAACTGCAATACCTGAATCAATACCATGATAATGTCATGAAAAGATTCTATCAGCGTCATGGTCATGCAATGCAGATAACAAGTAAGCTTGCACAACAGACTAATGCAGAGATACACGGTGCAGATACAATCAGCATGATCTACCCGTTGCAACAGCTTAAGTACAGGAAAAAGTTTTGTGATGATCTCAATAAGACTTTTGGCGAAAAGTACAATTTCAATTGTTCTGTTGAATTCAGCGAACTATGGAAAAATAACTATGATCGACTTGTTAATTATCAACTCAATGAAGATAATGAAGAAATAATAAAGGGAGAAGGTGAAGAAATTGAAAAGACTGATAGTGAAAGTATCGGAGATAATGGAAACACTGTTGCAGATGCAGGGTAATCCATTCACTGTTGAATCCGGACTTGATACAGGGTATGTATTAATAACTAATGATGATGTATTAATGGTACTTGCAACAGATTTTCTCGACTGGTCATTTATGTACCTGCAAACTGATACAAATACCCCTGAATCATGGTTTAAGCAGTTATGGGATAACTACGTATATAATAACATAGCGAACTGGTCACATATAGCGCATGATCTATACAATAGCACATACAATGCAGGTGAAATAAACATAAAGAAAACAACATCTATCGATAAGCAGGATAAATTAACGCATGGTAAGACTGATACAGTGACTTTTAATAATGTGCAAAATACACGTGAATATGGTGTTGACAACAGTCCATATAAGCAAAAAGACGGTATCGTTACAGATACAGGTACTACATACAAGAATAGAACACAATCAGAAGTGGAAGGTAAATACAGAGATACACAGACAGGCAGTCAGACAACATCTGCAAGTGGTGACGATACAAGAACTATAACAGCAACAGAAAATAAAAACTTTACAACGGAAAAAGGATATAGAGATAACGCAGGCAGCTACATCAAAGATATGACAGAATTTAGAACAATGTATGATCTTGCGAAACATATCATAGATGAATTTGCAAGGCGTGAACTCTTTTTGTTAACCGACTATGGCAGATATAGAGAGGTGAATAATAATGTATAATTGCACATTATATATTAATAGCAGCAGTAACAATACAGCTGCAAAGGATATTGAACCAATAGCAGATGCCACATTTACTGTTGATAGTCTGCATAGTATCAATGTTTTAGCGCCGGATATCGTGACAGATTATAACCCTGCATTGCTTGCAGCTAACTATTTGTATATTGGTCTTTTTAACCGTTACTATTACTGCACCATAGAGACAGATACAGCGGAAAGAATGATCATACATTGCAAGGTAGATGCACTTACTACAGCGTGGTATTTACATAGCCTTGCAGATAAGCAATGCAGCGTTATCCGGTCAGAATCAACAGGTGCTACAGATATTCCTGATAAATCTTTTCCGGTTAACCCCAGTAGCATATTCTATCAAGGTATTGTTTTACCGGGTAATGCACTATCAGCTAACAGTTATCCTTATGTAATATCAGTTAATGCATCTTATAGTTAAGGCGGTGATGATATGCAATATAATGAAACGTTATTCGGTGAAAAAATAGCTGCATATGACAGCAGTGCGCATACCAATGAGCTTTTCAAATTTTCAAGTAAGAATATCAGTGTACAGTCATTGTACCATAATAATACAACACCTTTAGGCGGTAACTTCCCGGATGATCTTTTTTACTGGCAGATCAATGCCAATAGTCCATATAGTGCAATGTCATATAAAAACAGGGGTGGAAGTTCAGGCGCTTACACATATAATAAATATGATGGTGCAAAAGGCAGCGGTAACATACCTATCGTATTATGTACAGGTAAGCCGAAAAGAGATAGTGACTATAACTTTGATATTACAGGCTCTTTTGACGGTAATGTAAGTATGCATAATACAGGCGCTGAAAGTCTGTACAGCAGTAAAATCAAGGTCACTAACAATAGTGCGCCTAACTGGTATAGAACAGATAGTTTACCGGGAACTGTACCAACACAGGGCTTTTTTAACGGTACAGCTTTTATAACTGACTTTAACTACAATGACGTTATAGCTGAAATAATGGTGGGAACAGGTGCTTATCCTTCAATGACGCTTGCAAACTACGTTGCAAATAACAACACTGCTGCAAGCCGTATACAGTCAATCGGTGTAAAGATATACGCTGGAACATTACGTTCCGGAAACAGCAAAATAAGAACATCTTTACAATATCCCACATATAATGAAAACAGTGTACAATTAACGCAAAATGTTGGCTTTTGCGGTATGGTATCAGACTATAAATATGATGTTCCGCAAGTTGTTTCGGCAATTTTGGATTATCCCGATACAAAATTATGCAGAACTGAAACGTTATACCCTGCATCTGACTACATGCTGCTTTTTAGCGGAAATTGTGGTACATCTTTAACTACTTTTTATCAGTGTTATCTGCTTGAGTCTGATAAATGGGAATTACCGGAAGGCACAACGGCATACTATCTTAAAAAGTCTGGCAATAACGTTTATAATGATGCAGATTTTGACTATATCAGAAAGTTAGTCGCTTATCTTGGATTCTGGTTTACAGACGGCGGTAACACAATGGCATTACTTGGTATTGATGCAGCTGATTATGGTGATTCTGAAAATGTTCCTACAGGCATATATCAAGCTGTTATTGATGCAGGTGTGACAACAGGTGAATTCATACCCCTTGCAATAGCACGTGAAAATGATCAGTCAAAATGGGGTGCTGAATTCCGTGATAAGAACGGTTACAACGGAAGAACGGAAGGCAAAGGCAGTGAAAAAGACTTTGGAAATTTAAACACTGTACTTCATAGAGGAAGTATAGCAGCCGGATGCAAGTGGTACGGACTAACAGAAAATCAGCTTAATGCACTTGTTACATGGATGAACAGCGGTTATCAGCCTGCAAGCAATGATCAGTTTATAAATGACTTCAAAGGCGTTAACCCAGCTGAATATATCACTTCTATAACATACCTACCATTTTATCCGATTCCTTCCGGTACAGATGAACTTATTAACATAGGGCCATTGTCAACAGCTGTTTCAGGTAGAAAAATTACATATGAATATGGTGTTACTGTTGATCTCGGCAGCTATACACTTGATAGATACTTTGGTGATTTCAGGGACTTCAAGCCGTATACAGCAATAAGTTTATATATCCCCTTTTGCGGTACTGTTGAACTCGATGCAGCAAACTACTACAACAGGACTATTAACGTCAAACTAATGATAGATATGTCAACAGGCAGCTGCACAGGTCTTGTATTTGCAAATGATCTTCTAATCGATACAATCAGCGGTCAGTGTGGTGTAAAAATACCACTTGCAGCTTTTAATATGGGTGATTATCAGGACGCTATTATTAACGCACAATATCAGCTGAAACAGGCAGAAAGACAAAGGGACAATGCAATGATAGGTGCTGGCATTGCCATTGTGGGCGGTGCAGTTACAGCAGGTACAGGTATAGGCGCTGTGGCAGGTGCAGCAGCTGCAATTTATGCAGTCAATAAAATGTATGATGCACGTGATAAAATCGAAAACATCGAATACAACATAGAACATATGCAGCCGAAACAGACTAATATATCTACAGGCAGTCCCACAAATAGTTTAGGCATGGAATACGATGCAAGGCTTATTATTACACGTCCCACAACACTTGATACAGATATAAATATATATGGTCATACCGTAGGATATATGACTAATAAACAGGGTATACTATCAGATTTTTCAGGCTTTACACAATGCTCAAATGTTGATTTATCGGGGATTCCAATGACTTCAAGTGAACTTGCAAGTATTCATGAAGCGCTGAAAAGCGGTGTATATCTACCATAAATACATGCCCCTGCTATATGCAGGGGTATATTTTTATATTCCGAATTGACTATTTACATTTGTGATCAGATATGGTATTATATAATCAGAGGTTAGGAAATAACCTGAAGAGCAGAACAAAACAAATATTATGAAAAGAGGAAATTATTATGAAAAAGGATTTAATGAAGAAGATTGTTGATACTGTATGTAATACAATGTTTATAAGCAGTCATAATGTTGAAAAGGTATGTGTTGATCTTGAACATGCTTCTAAATGTGGTTTAGCTGCATCAATTTCAAATTGTTTCAAATATGTTGAAACAACAAGAAGTGGTCATAGTGAAGATATTGTAATATCATATACAGAGTATGACAATGCAATAAATGTTTACACAACAGTTCATCGTGACGGAATATGCAAGGGATATTCATATAAATATTGTGTGCGAACTGAAAAGAAAAATCAAATTGAAGTAACAGCTGAATTATGTATGGCTTTACATATGACAATACCAATGGTTAAATAAAGAAGGTGATCTCATGAAATATGATCTTATAGTAATAAAAGGTAACTGGACTGATAGAGTTGATGCAATACTACAACATGAAGGAATTGACAAAAAACTGATAACAGCAATTCAAATCACATGGGATATTGAGAAGAAGGAAACAAAATTTAGTATATACAGCAGGGGTTAAAGTCCCCTGCTGCACCTTAACAGTAATGCAGGCTGCAAGTCCGGAATTGCAGAAGGTCACAACCCCTTGTAAATGCAGAGTGATGTTATAAACCAAAACACTTGATTTTTGAGAAAAGAGGAATTTATTATGAACGATCAGACAAAAACAAATGCAGAGAACACAACCCTTGCAACACTCGGTCAGCAGCAGAACTTATCAACAGAGTTCGCTACTACAGAAGCAGGTACAGGTGCAGTGATCAGAACATCTACAACAACAGACGATGTAAGGCTTTTTAATGCTGTAAACGGTTCAGCTGAATCTGTGGAAGAATATCTCGACAAAGAGGTACAGATAACGGATATCGTTGTAACATCTGCTGACGTGCTTAAGGATATCAATGATGATGAAGAAACAGGAGAACGTGAAAACAAGCCTGTTATTCACTTCTTTACCGCTGACGGAAAGCACATATCATCTATATCTAACGGTATCAGCAGAGCAGCAAAAAATCTTCTTTCATGCGGCTTTATACCAACAGCAGAAAGACCATTTACAATCAAATTCAAGACGGTTAAAACAAAGAAGGGTATCGCCCATAGTTTTGACCTGATATCAAAGTAATTCGTATTTATCCCGTGTTCCAAACTAAACCAATATCGCCCCTGTTCGCAGGGGCATTTTTTAAAGAAGGTGTTGAAATGTTGAAAGATTGTGTTGATAACTATATTAAGCAACAGGATTATAATAGATCATGCATACAAGGGATTGACTTTTGGTTGACCTTCCTTTGGCATGACGAACCATATTGCAAGGTTATAATGAACGCTGCATATAGTGACTATATTGCAGTAAATCCCTACTGTTAAGGCGGTGATGATATGGCAGGCAGAAAGAAATTAACGAATATATCAAAGAAACTTGATAATACTTTTAATGCAATTAATAAGCGCTTGCAGGAACTCAATAAAACCTTTGGACTTGATACAGCTGCATATAATGACTATGAAAGTGTTATCCGTAAAAACTTTGAATTCAGGCAGACGAAAAATGGCACAATACAGCTGAGACGTGGTAAGGCAAACAGTAATCTGAATCGATTTCAAAAGCTGGCATTAGAATATCTTTTAAAAGGCGGTCAAACTGTCGGTAGTATGCGTGCAGGCGCTAAAAAGGCATTGAAAGATGAAGGTGAGGAAATTACAAAACAGGCTATTGATGAGATGGCAATAAAAATCGATTATGTAAAAGCGCATCGTGAAGTTATTGGTAAAATCTCAACTCAAATGAAATTAGGTACACAATTAGCTGACAGCTTGAAAGACCTGTACAACAGAGCAGCCGGAAGAAGTGACGAACTTACATACAGTACACTGTATGATCTCATGGTTAACGCTGCACCGGATGCAGAATTTATCGGAATATGGTGATAGTATGAAAGTAACGTCATGGACAAATGATGCAAACCATGTTGATCATGTTTTCTATTATGAAGAATTAGATAGGTTTTATAGTCAGTTACGCCTGAATGAACTTGATACAACTACACGCCGGAAGGTTGCAAAAAAGGTTATTATTGGTAAAGATGATAAACCCCATGTTGTATGGCTTGAAGCCTGCACCAATATTGTATGTAGTTTTGATATTGAAACAAGTACAGTACTGACAAAGAATAAAGTTACAGGTGTATTGAACTATTGGAGCGCTTCATATTGTATGCAGTTTGCTATAAATTACAATGTGGTATTGTTCCGGCACTGGGATGATGTGCGCTGTTTTATGCTTAAGCTTTCAAGACTGCTGCATCTTTCACCTTGCACTATACTCTATACATGGGTACATAATCTGGACTTTGAAACATCATACTTGAAACATCGTTTGAGCATCGATGAATCAACATACTTTGGAAAAAATAAACAGCATCCTATCAAGTATTTAGCAGAGCAGCACTTTTACTTTCATGATAGTTACAGCATCACTAACAGCAGCCTGAAAAAGCTTGCAGAGATGTATAAGACCAAACACAAAAAGGCTGCAGGAGATCTTGACCATACAAAATCGTATACATGGAAAACAAAATTTACTACAAAACAGATAGGATATATCTGCAATGACGTTCTTGTATTGATTGACTTTGGTTTTATTATGTTCCAATTTCTTGAAGATAATGGATATATACCCGATACTGCTACTCAGATATTAAACAAGGAAATGCAACAAAATGCTGTAGTGTATGGGCGTTCATTTATCCCAAAAAGATATGATGCAATACAGAAACAATATGCAGATAAGCCTGATCAGATAAAGCATGCTGTATTAAAGTCTATTCACGGTAAAATATACGGTTATGAATACCAACAGGACGGAAGAACACAATATATCAAGGGTATGGTAGACAGCACAATGTTTACACCTTTTGATGAGACAGGGCAACAAATACCGATTGTTGGTAAAGAAATATACGGTATAATGTATTATGATTTCTATGAATGGTTATTCAGGGGTGGTTATACTAAATCAAATGCACGTTATACAAGCAACGATCTTTATAATATAGCAGGTATTATGCAGCCTGTAGGTGGTTTTGACTTTACATCATCATATCCTTTTGTACAGTCCGTATGTAATTTCCCGATGTCAGCTTTTACCGAATTCAAGTGCAGTATGAAAGATGCCTTGAAGTTAAAGCTTGAATACGGTGAAAAGGACTTTGAGAACTACAGATATATATTTATCTGCGAATTTCACGAAATAGAATCTACAGACGATTTTGCGCTTGAATCAGAACATAAAGCTGCAATTAGCGGTCATAGATGCCTTGATAATGGACGTATACAATACGCTGATAAGATGCAGGTATGTTTGACTGATTGTGATTTAGCACTGTATAAACTATATTATAAATGGTCAGACAGCAGCCGAATCATTAAGGCATGGAAGGCAAAAGCTGCACCTTTACCGGAATATCTGTTAATAACTCTTTGGCAAAATGGTTTGAAAAAACAAACATTAAAAGGTATTGAAGAAATGCAAGTTGAATACATGCTTGCAAAAGGTAAATTTAACAGCAGTTATGGCTTATGCTGTAAGCAGCCGATTTATGTTGAATACAAACTCGGTAACACTGTTACAGATACAGGATATCAAACAGAGGAACGTGTTAATTATAACTTCTTTGAAAAGTCAGATATCTTCTATCATGAACTTTCAAAGTCATTAGGTGAATGTAAGTCAGTTGATAAAGATGAATGTAAATACAGAGGCTTCAAGGAAGCGACTGCAAGCAGCATTTTAAATCCCTTCTGGGGTATCTGGACTTCTGCCTTTGCCCGGTATAATCTGTTGCTTAACGTTAAGAAGATAAGCGATAACAGCGACTGGATAACCAATGATACACTTTATTGTGATACAGACAGCTGTTATTTTATCAATCCTGGAAAGCATATCATGATCATAGATGCATGGAATATCTTTGCAGCTGCACGTGTACAGAAATGCATCCCAGAAGAATTTAAAGCGCTATGGTCATTAGGGCAATTTACAGATATACCCTTTGAAGATAGTAACGGTGCTACACATTTCTTTTATCGCTTCAAGACTTTAGGCGCTAAACGTTATCTTAAATCATATCTAAAGCTGCATAAAGGTAAACACATTAAGTCACTGTATTATAAAGACAGTGTAACCGTCGCAGGACTTCCAAAAGGCGAACTTGAAAAGTTTTGCAGCACAAAAAAGCTTGATATCTATGAAGAATTTCACGATAACATGGATTTTACTATTAATGATCCTGAATACAAGGTAAAGTTAGGCAGGCGTTATTTTGATGAACATGTTATCATAGATATTGACGGTGTTGAACATGAAGAATATAGTGGATGCACACTATATCCGACAACATTTGTGCTTACGATGAAAGATGTGTATAAACAAATGATCACAGGAATTATTGAGGGCTCAGGCGGTAAAGCGCTTGCGTATAACAGAAAGGATGATTTTTAATGGGATTTAGACTAATGATCTATTATTTCAAGGTGTACTATAAAACGTTTGAATCTGACCGTATGGCTTGCGTTACAGACGTAATATATGGCTGTACATCAATTCAGCAGGCAGAAGATAACTGTATCAGAAAACAGCGAAAACTACTTGAAATTGAAGGCGGTCAGCTTGTAATGGTAAAATATGTAGGGTGTGAGACGGTATGAAATACATTAAGAATACTATTGAATACGGTGTAAAATTCGACTGGAAAAAGATACGTGCTGCAATGCATGTATTAGGCATCCCTGCTGACGTTCACAATCCTGAATTTTTACCGCTTGAAGCAGCAAAAATATTTGTATGCTGCAGTGAAAGAAACATCGGTAAAACGACAAACTGGCTACTGTTAGGTATGTGCATGAATGATCTTTACGGAACTGTTATACAGTATGTCAGACAACGTGAAGATATGATAGCGCCAAAAGCCTTGAAGAATCTTTTTGATACTATACTGTTATATGATTATGTATCAAAAGTAACTAAAGGTCGTTGGAATAGTGTTGTATACAGCAGCAGGCGGTATTATTATTGCAATGTGGATGAAAGCGGTCAAATCATCGAAAAGGCAGAACAACATTTTATGTTCGTCTGCAGTGTTGAAGCAGGTGAAATGTTAAAGTCAAGCTATAATGCACCTTTAGGTGATCTTATTATTTTCGATGAATTTATTGGACGTATGTATTACCCTAACGAATTTGTGCAGTTTATGGATTTATGCAAAACTATTATTCGTGGTAGACGTTCACCAATTATTGCAATGCTTGCGAATACAATCAACCCACATTCACCATACTACAATGAACTTTGTATCAAGGACGATATCGAAAAGATGAATCAAGGTGATAGTAAAATCATTACAACACAGGCAGGTACACGTGTATATGTTGAAATTGTAGGCGCTACAGCTGAAAAGAAAGAAAAGAATAGCGTTATCAATAGACTTTTCTTTGGCTTCAAGAATCCACTGTTAGGTGCTATTACAGGTGAAAGCACGTGGTCAATGAAGCAGTATCAGCATATACCTGAACTCAATAAAGATGCAGGGGAAACAGTACAGGTTATCAGCAGGCAACTATATGTGTATTATTCAGGTAAATATGTACGGCTTGACATTGTATTACATAGCACGTTAGGTCAGTGTATATATTGTCATTGGTCAGGTGTACCAAAGAAAAGTGATGCTATTATATTAACTGCTGAATACCGCACGGATGCAAGATATATGTATCGGTATGGTTCAGGGTTGATTGAAAAATACTTCAAGAAAATGTTATCTGAAAATCGTATATATTATGCTACAAATGACGTAGGATGTTTTCTTGAATCGTATCTTGATTATATCAAGATGCTAAAGATATGACCAATACAGGTGTTATATATCATTTGATATGTAGCACCTGCTTTATTTATATGGCATTGACAAATAATTAACAATGTGTTATATCCAACTCTATATGATCACATACAGCTGATATATGTTTCACGTGGAACAATTATACAAGTAGTAATAT
>Ga0233386_1000350_pt1 | contig 12999 bp, 15 predicted proteins | sample ElkDunMinimDraft_17_FD_191544 | JGI IMG/M metagenome (GOLD analysis project Ga0233386, IMG submission 191544) | Fecal eukaryotic communites from dung pellets of Tule Elk in California, USA - Elk Dung G4 | ecosystem: Host-associated > Mammals > Digestive system > Large intestine > Fecal | place...
CCAGCCAATCCGCCATGCTCCTGTCTTCAAGTGCATAAGCGCCGCGCCCAGCCCTCCAGACCAGCCCCTTCTCGCGCAACGCTTCCAGTCCGGCCTGGACTGATTGGGCTGTGACCGCGCCATCACCGCCCAGCAAACGAACAATATCGCCGATTCGGGCAAGAGTAGATTCGGAATAGGCGGAGAACGGTACCTTAGCCAGGGTGCTTTCAGACATGCCGAGAAGAATGGCTTTCTGCACTGGGCTCAGAGGGAAGTAGGCCGATTCATACTCAACCCATACGCCGGTCTGAACCTCAGCAGCGCCCTGCTCAAGCAGTTGCCCAAGGCTCGGTGCACTTCCAAGCTGGAGCGCTACCTGCTCGACGATTGAACGCAGCAGCTCTGGCCGGCGGCCCACAAGTTCGAAGGCGCGCTTCATGTCGTCAGCGTTAAATGTATTTCCGGGCGCCAGCTTGGCGTTAACGTCGCTTGTGAAGGCTTCTACAAAGTCGTCACCCAGTAGAGGGAAAGGGGTCACAGAGGCGCCGTAGAAGGGCTGCTGGCGACCGAGTACCAGCTGCGCCAGCTTATCCCGGCTTGATCCGGTGAGAACCAGGCGAAGCTCGCCGGGGGTGTCACCCTGATTCATGGCGTCTCGTGCAGCTTTCAGACCGAACATGGCATTGAGCCCGGCTTCCGTTTCGAGTGCGTGCTGAGCTTCGTCGATGATCAGAACAACCATCTGTCCGGACACGACACTGAGCAGCTGAAGGGCATCAGCGAGCGTCGCGCCAGCGGGGAAGCGATCCTTTGAGAAGTCCCAGGTGACGGTCCGCAGGATGCTGATCTTCTCGACGCCGGCTGTCTTCAGCAGCTTCTTGAGCTTGCCTTCGTACTGCTGGAGCGCTCGGGCGACTGCAGCCTCAATGAGCGCTGCTGGATCGGCCTGCTTGTTGGTCCAGAGGTCCAGGTAGACGGCAAGCCACCCTCGGTCGGTGCACGCCGGCACCAGATCTTCGCGCAGAAAGGTGGACTTGCCGGTCCGGCGCGGGGCGGCCAGAAACAGGCCTGAGCTGTAGTCGGCAAGACCTTCACCTGCCAGGCCTGCAATCATGGCGGCAGCGAGTGTCGGGCGCTTGAATACGAAGCGTTGGGACATGATTATCTCCAATTATCCAGTTATGGATAAAATTATAGCAGACCAGATAAATTACAGTAATCAGCCTAATGGACCTGAGTCCCGCCGACTGACATCTCTCCTCAGTCATGCTCTTGCAGCTCGAACGACCCCCCATAGAATCGCGCCTAGCGATATTGCGGCCTTGCCCTGACATCGTTGCCAACCGACATATTCCGCGCTCACTGGCCGTTACTCGATCACCGCAGATACGGCGGCGTGCATAAGAAAAGGACAATCCATGAGCATCATGTCGTTCCACCGTTCACCGCTAACGCGGGCGACGGCGATCGTCACGTTGACGGCATTTCTTGCCGGATGCATTCCGCAGAACATTGCTGAGCGAGGTGGCGCAATAGCCAATGGCACCGCAGCCATCTCCAGTAGCGCAAGCGGTCTTCTCTCCACCTTGTCGAGTGCGACAAGCGCTGTAACGGATATCACGGGCGTGGAAATTCCCGGGTCAGTGAAGGATGCTAAAGCTAGGCGATGGTCTGATGAGGATCAGTCCGCCGCGGCTGAATCACGATCAGTATTTCTCGGTGAGCAGCTGGACGATCTGCCCGTTTATGATCCGCTGAAGCCGGGGGAGGCCCAGCGGTATCGAGCGAAAATCCGGGAACTCTCTAAGAAATACAAAGGGCGCACCACGCTGACGAGCGAGGAGATGATGGAAGTCTCCCGCGTGGTCGTGCCAGTGATGCGCTACCTGGCGAAAAGCCGAACCTACCGTGAGTCGATGAAGAAGGTTCCGGCGATCAAGCGCGATCCAAAGGGGCATGCCTCGGTCACTGTGCCGGCTGGCATGACAATGGAAATCGCGCTTCTCACCTACTGCAACGACCACGGCCTGCCGGCTCCGTGGAAAGGCGAAAAGCTGCAGCTACGCGACTCCAGCCTGTACATGCCCCAGGCGCTGCGCCCAGTGTTCAGTGACCTGCACACCTACGCGGCCACGCACCCGAACGCCCACTACCTGATGCAGCAAACCGTCTGGTGGCTTCGTGACACACCATGCCAGCCTGAAAAGCTGAGCGAACGACAGAAGGCGATGATCGAGGCAGCGCGTCCTGGCGGTATGGCAGAGCTACAGGCCTACTGCTCGCGTGAAAAAATGAAAGGTCAGCTGATGAGCGCGGGCAATCGGTTCATCCCTGGTGTCAGCGCCGCTTCGGGCATGCTGAGCGAATATCAGCAGCTGATGGCCGCAGCAACCGACTACAGCACCAAGGCGCAGGCATTCCTGAATGCAGACCTTACCAACCCCGCCGACATCCTGGCTCTGGCTCAGACATCAGGCCTCACAGACATGGTGGGCGCCAACCGGGCGCTACGAGATCCGAGCCTTCAAAGACTGGCACCGGTACTTCAGCAGTCTGGTCTGATCAAGGCGCTGATCCCTAACAGCGTCGACGACAAGGCCGTTGCCACATCGCTGTCGGTGATGGAAGAACTCGGGCGCCAGCTGGGTGCCCAGCAAGGCGTTGACCCCACCGGCATCTCCAACTTCAGCAAGCTGGAGAATGGCTTGTATGTCGATTCGACAACCAATGGCGGTGCCAGTAATGCCTTCGTGAAGGTGCGCAACACCACCACATCCGATCTGGAATTTAACGGCAGCGACTATGTCCTGACATCGGTCGACGATCCCAATAGCGCGCACAAAACATACCGCCCGACCCAGGCGCTGAGCATTGGGCCGATGCAGCCTCAGCGGATATACCCCAACGAGCCAGATGCGGCCAAGCGCTACACGACTGCAAAAGAGAACGAGGCCATCGATTTCCTGAAAGACCTAGAAATCCAAGCAGTTCTGGAGTCGGTACCAGACGAGAAAGTCAAAAAGCAGTGCGAAGAGCGGGAAAAGGCTCGTCCTGGTAACGGCACGATGCTCTATGGCGACTTCAAGCTCGGAATCATCCGCGACGTAGTGCAGACGATTCCGTTTCTTGGGAACGCGGTATATGCGTACAGCGCCTTCACCGGAAAGGACTGGATGACAGGGGCGGACCTCAGTACTGCCGATATCGCGGTAGCCTTCGTAGGTGCAACTATCCCCATGGCTGGCGCTGTTAGTGGTCTCAAAGCAGGTCTGAAGCTTGGACAAGCGCTTAAAGGTGCGATCTGGAAGGGCTTTTCAACCGGTGACAGCTTGGCGGGCGCAGCGACGATAGGTATTCGCGGCTCAGAAGGGGTTTTCAGTCTTAAAGGTGATGACGCGTGCACAGCTTGGGCAGCAGGCACTTCGGCGCTGGCTACATACGGGTGTGACAGAATGAACCGTACGGCATGCGGCATGGCTACAGGGCTGGCATCGTTGGCGGGTAACCTGCCGCAGGCCAGACGCGAGACCGATGCTGAAGTCATAGCTGACCTATCTGCCCGTCTTGAATACTCTCTTGGTACAGGCGGACCAAAAATGTGGAAACCGCCAATCGTCGAAGACACGGTCGGTTGGCTGAAGGGACTCATTCCCTGATGCTAGGCGGCCATCCCCGCACAGGAAGGCATTGATAAGCAATGAAGGCCCGCGGCTGAAGCCATAGCTCCCGCGGGCTTTAATTTGGTCGATCCTTGAATGTCGCTTCGGTGCAGGGCCTTGCCGCAACTGCCAGTCGTATTCTCCGGGCAATTGGTGCCTACGGGCTCTCTGTAGCGTTCGGACCGTGGCTGCCTGAAAGGCCTGCATTAGATCGACGTCATCCTGTTAATGAGCCGATCAAGGTAAGCAGGCCTAAACTACCCCAGTCAGACGTCCTGGTCGTTAAAGTGGTTTGGCCCGAAGACCTGCAGGTTTTCGGCGGAGTTGTAAATTATCCAAGCAAGCGCTTCGTCTTCAGCATCCGACTTGAACGAGGCCATCACCTGGTCATGTAGCGCACGGTCCGCGGCGTAATAGAACAGGCCGGCACTGCACCGCTGCACAACGGGATACGGCGAGACCTCCGAGCGCGGGACACAAAGAAACGTCGGACTCCACGTCACGGTAGTGGTCTGGCCGTCTAGGGCATCCATCTGTGCCGCCTTAAGGGGCAGCTGAAACGTGCTGAAGTCGATGATGTGATCGGCATACTCCAGCCAGCAATGGAACGGCAGCGCGTTGGGCCCCTCATTCAACGCCGGAGTACCGAGCACATGGGCAATGACGTCACCATCACCAGGGCCTACGCGCCATGCAGCTTGCCCAACTACCATTCGAGCCTCAGCCCCAAGTCTCTGGAGAATCAAGCGCGCGAGATTAGAGTTCACAACGCAGTCGGCCCCCAAGGCTCCGCTAGCGGCCTCGGTTAGCTTTTGAATCGCCGAGGCGACACGCGGCAGAGGCAGCGTTGCAAGGATGACGCGTTCGCGTTCATTGCGTTCACGGTTGTGTTTGGCTTGACCCATGACTATTCCTTGGACGTCAGAAACAGACCGGCGAGCAAGTCGCCGACCGGTGTAGATACTACTAAAGCGAGCGAACTGCCTGCGCGATGCGGTCCAGTACGGGTTGGCCCAGGGCCTCAAGCGCGACGCGTCTCAATCCAAAGAGATCTGCATCACAGCCGATCACATTTAGGTGCTCGCTAAAGCTGCTGGCTTGATCGATATGCTCGATGAAGTAATCGATGCACGCGCCCAGACCGCCGACTTGTGAAGCAGCAGCCAGTGCCGCCTTGTGGTCGCCCTTCAGGATGAAGTGCACGTGGTGATCGATGACAATCGCGGTGGTCGGGCAGCCGTAGCCGGCGCTGGAACGGTTGTAGCTAATGTAGAAGCCGCCCAGGCAGGCGGATGTCTCGTTGACAGAGCGTTCGTTGGTAATCGGTATTGTACCGTGCGAAAAAGTTGACAAGACGTCTGCGGGTGCTTGCATCTGATGCGCTCCTAAATCTATGGGTGCCGACGGTGATGTGTGGGTAGTCGCTCGTTGATGAAGCCAATCTAACCCGCAAACCCATACATGCAATGGCATAAAGACATTGCATTGCGGCGCCCCTAATCAAGATCGGGAACGGACTGGAAACATAACGCTTGGCTTTAGCCTGCACGACTTGCATGAGTAAGGCTCTCTGGCATAGTTCCGCTTAATAGCTGCAGGGATGCCCTGTTTAAGAGAGAGCAACGATGTCTATTACTGATGCTTATGAATTCATAAGGGCTGAGCGCCAACGCCAGATTGAGGCAGAGGGCTGGACCTGCGGACACGATGAGGAGCATGGCTCAGAAACACTGCGCGCGGCGGCCCAAAGCTATCGTGATGCACCCGACGAAAACACACCCATCCCGTCTGCATGGCCCTTTGATGAGCAGTGGTGGAAGCCGTATGGCAGGCAGCGCAATCTGGAGCGCGCCGGCGCGCTGTATTTGGCTGCAGCCGAAGTGGCTGATCGTGGCGGGGATTATGCAGAGCGGGATGCATTGAATGAGCACGCCTACAGCTGCGCGGTTCTTCTGGGATCGGTTCTCAAGTCAGCCTGACGTCGAAGAATAGTTGGTTAAAGCCCCGCACCTGCGGGGCTTTTGGTTTTAGGGAGGCTGTCACCTAAACCATCACGGGGCCATACATACCTGTGAAGACAAGCTGGGTCCAGATCTTCTTTAGGGCTTGGCCAGTCTCCTGGGTGACGAACAAAGACGACCTGGCGCCATGTGGCTCGCCCAAGAAGGATGTGCGCATTGTTTCCCATGTTTCACCAACGCTCGACCAATGCCAGCAAGGCAGCTCCTTTTCGAGCAAAAGCGGCAGGGCGACGGACAAGGGGATGGTCATGCCCTCCTCCAATGGTTTCGCCCACTTGCACTCTACAACCACAGGTTGAGCATCCGGGTTGTAAAGCACCTCTTCAAGGCGTTCAGCGGTGATCGAGGCCGCCGGGTGCCACGGCTGATTCAGAGCAGATTCGAGTACTTCTTCTGCGCCATTGTATGGGCACGTCACGAACCCGTGAGCAAAGTAGATGGTGTGATCAAGACCCTTGTACCCGCAGTCAGGGCCAGGCGTAGTCCAGCCATGACGGTCGTTTTCGGCGACGTTATTGCGGACCAAAGGATGCCAGGTTGGATAGGCATCAACCACGGGGCCAAGCCTTCTGACCAGATCGGAAAACACCTGTCGGCTACGCTCGCGTTGTGCTTCATCAGCGTATTTCGGCCGGGGTACCAAGTACGCTTCTGCTCTATCGAAGCCATTTTGCGCGGCCTCGTCTGCTCTGAACGCCATTTCATTTCTCCATGAGTATGCCGCACGTCGCGGCTATCTAACGCATAGAATGGCATTCTTATGCGTGGACCTCAAATATCATGCATATCTGACTCTACTCGTGAAGAAGGCGGAGCAACAAGCCCTGTCCGTAACAGACAGGCAAGCGAAAAAGTCAGAATTTATCGCTCAAAGTGCCCTTGCTTCACCATCGTGAAGCGATACATTGACCTGGCTTCCAAAGGCTTTCGCTCTGAAATACGGGCAAGGCCGGAACGGGAACCGCACCCGATGCCTCCAGCGCCATAACGGCGAGTGCATGCGGAACACAGCAAAGCAGCGCCCTACTTTCTCATCACGAGATCGGCCTGCCGTGTAATTGGAGGAACACAAATTGACAGGCCAGAGGATCACGAGATGAGCACTATTGACTTCAAAACCCTGAACACCGCCGAAAGCTTCAAGGCATTTCTGCGCGAATACCATGCCTCGCTGAGCATGACTCGCAGCTTCCCCCCTCTCGGCCTGCAGAAAGCCCTGCACACTGCAGCACCGGTTTTTGGCTTCCATGACTGGCATGTCATGTCTGCAGCGTTGGAAAACAGTACTCAGGCGGCTACACATTGCTCAGAGACGGTGGCACTGCCCTCCGATGAAGAGCTCGATGCTATGGCGCTTTCGCACGGCTTCAAGTTCCACTGCCTAGCTGGTGCCCGGTGGGACTGGAGCGACCTCAACGGCGACATAGAGAGCAGCCTGGCGTGGGAAACGAAACGGGAAGCCTGGTTGGATCTGTGCGAGGTGCAGGGCATTGACTCGCGCAGCCCTCGCGAAATGGACGCGGCCACTGCGGCGGCTACCCCAGCGCCGAAGGAAACTGCCGAGCCAGAACCGATTCACCTGATCACCATTACCACCACCACTATCGACGCCGATAGCCAAGCCATCGAATACGTGGACACGGATATCGTTCGCAGCTGGGAGGCGGCAAAAGAGAGTGTCGCTGACAAGGTTCGATCCAAGGTTATGCACAACGACCGAGATATCGAAGAAGCGCTTGAGGACAACTTTGGTGTCACGGGTCCCAGCGACGAAGATCGCAAGGAGCTGGATAGCGAAGATGATGTGCTGGAGTGGGTCCTTGAGCATAACGACATCGATGACCTGTGCGAATTGCTCTCCTACCTCGACTACAACCTGACCACTGTTACCGTCAAGGAAACCTGGATTTAAAGCAAAGGCGGCCCGAGCCCCGGGCCGCATAAGCCTTGGAGAACAGCATGCAACAGCAACCCGGAAGCATCGACATGACTGCGCTTGCAGCAATTTCCCACCCTTATGCTGAGTTCAGCGCCGCCGACGCTGTCACCCTGGCGAACAGCCATCAGAGACTCAACAAGCTCAGTCCGGTCTCGACTGTCAATGAGGCGCGCGAGGTAGTTGCCGACATGGCGAGGCGCATCGCATTCAATTGGGAAACGGGCAAGGCCGCGCTGGACGTGCTGGACGCGGCCATTGATGGTCTCGATATCGCTAAGAACTGTCGTCTGCTCGGCACACACTGAAACACCACATCACCAGGGGGTCCAAATGGCTTCTAAAAGCATGTTTTTTGCCGCGGCATCCCGCCTTCTCGGCGCAGGTCAGTTTGCTGCCCTCAAGGCATCAGGATTCACAATTCACGACTACTGCCGCGAGATAGCACAAGAGTCCTTCGTTTCGGCGCTGCAGATTTACCCAGGGTCCGAAACTGACATCGAGCTGATCAAGTCGGTTGCGGCCCGGCTGTGGAAAGGCGATGGGGTAACCGGCCTCGACGCGGAATAGTTGGCAGAAGTGCACTACTGCCCAGATAGCAGCGTCGCTTGCTGCTCCCAGTGGCTGGGGTAGCCTTTCAGTAACTCGATAACTTCAATCCGGTGAAACCATGGCGACAAAATGTGCGGGCGCTGAGTTCAAGGCTTTTTATCAGGACGACAAGTTCTGGCCTGAGGAAGCGCATGTTGACGAAATGGTGATTCTGGTAGACGGGTCCTCTGTGCCGGAAGACTTCGATGTTGAGAAGGATCTGATCGACAACAGCATCGTCACCATTGTTGACGGCTGGGTGTTGGACTTTGATGCCAGTGGAGATGGGATCTCCCTGAAGACGCACTTCAAACGCTGGCGCAAAGCGCAGCAGACAGTGACCTTGGCTGTGTCGATTGATAAGGCGCGCGTAAGCGAGCTGGAAGCGGCGATTAAAGCCGTTGGCGGTAAGCTTCACAAATGAGGGTTGCAGCGCATCACGGGTGATTTGAGCTCTTGCAGCAGACCCACCTAGTGTAACGATGGTGTTCGTCACCAACCAGGATGGACCTCATGCGTTATTATCTGAGAGCTACAGACCCTAAGTATGTGCAGGCGTACAAAGACCTGCGCGGGTGCGCCAAAGAACGCTACCTCTTCTTCAAGGCACTGGCCCAACAATGGGGTTTCGATGAAATCGGAATGCACGATTTCTTGCCGCCGGAGTTCTTCTGCAAGCTCGCCGAAGACACCAAAGCTCGCAAAGGGCCGGCCATAGAGGGCTTCACCGGCGGCGATGCGCAGTACCACGGCAGGAAACGTTATTTTGTCTATACACTGCACGGCCGGAACAAGCGCGCCACTCAGCTTGCGAAAACATTCAAGGACGCACCTGCCCAGCCATCAGGCGTTGTGGATGATAGAAACTTCGTCCGCAACCCCACCATAAAAGCACTCTTCATCTCGCAACTTGGTCTGCCTAACGATGTAATTATCGGCAGTCGGGTGCTGCACGGGGACGCCAAACTGCTGGACGGTGACGTGCTGGTACTAGACCTGCCGTTTACTACTGACCCTGCACAACCCAAAACTCATGCGATTGTGCCTGATGGTTTTGAAGAGATCACCGCTCGCGTCTACGCCGCCGAGATCGACAAGCACAACGCAGCGATAGAGGCGTCCGAGCAAATGCCGAGCGAGGGCTAGTCATGTACCGACCGCAGAGGCAATACGCCTGGGACGCCAGCGCTGAGAAAGCCTACGAAGAAAAGCGCAAGGTCCTGGCTGACCGCGGCTATGTCACCGACGAGGATGTTTGCCTGTACTTCGCAGAGATGGGCGTTCCAAATCTCGAACCCGCCGACATCCGTCCTGTAATCCTCGATGCAGTGACCGCGAGCCCGGCCGAAAAAGCACTTCGGTCGCTGTCCTGAGCGGACCTGGAACGAAGTGTAATGTCTGAAAGGCCCGCCACTACGGCGGGCCTTTTTTGTTAGGAATCGATTTCAGCCCCGTTCGTCTGCAGTGAACATTAACGCCAGGGAACCTCGTTGCATGTCTATGGCCTAATGCCATGCTCCCCCGACACAACATTCACAGTCATCAGGGGGTAACGATGACCGAGCATTACCAGCAGGCGCAGACCTGCGACGAAGTAGCTACCGGCGTCCTCGATGCCGCAACCATTTTCCCAAGCGCAAACATGAGGCAAGTGAAGCGTGAAGACATACGTCATCTATGGTCAGCGCAAGTGCCGCTATCCTGGCGAGTACTCACTGGAAGCCCTCGACTGTATGTCTGAGGCCGACATTGACGGCAACCCAGAATATCTGGAGCAGAAGCTGGCCGAGTATCAGGCAGGTGGGGAGTTTGACCGCGTCGCAATTGTCACTCTCTCAGCGCCAGAGGCTGATATCCGTGCTGTGCTCTACCCCGAGCAGAAGGCTATCCCGGCCACAGTAGTGGATGGTTAATCGACGTCGCAGGGCTGAACTCAATCGTTGCCATTAGAGCCCTGCCCTGTGCGGGGCTTGTCGCATCGGTGCCTCAGAAAGGTACTCTGCTGGCTGAAGCCGGTGTGCTAACAGCGTCCTAAACCAGTCGCTCCATTCGCCTGAAATCGGAAATTACCCCGCCCTCGGCCCCCTGGTGCCGCTGCTATCGTGGACCGTCCATGAACTCTCCTGGAAGGCTCAACGAGTGCTGATCCAAGACGCAACAGTCCGACATCCTGCCCCTGAGCGTGCCGGTACGCTGTCAGGCGCTGCGAGCCTCTTTCTGCAGGTCTCAAGCCCCACCGACGCCAAGATCGCCGAGGAGATGTTACGTGACGCGCTGATGAAGGCGGCCAGAGCCAATGACCTGGAGCAGTACGAGCAGATGATCGAACGGACCTGCCTTTGGCCTATGAGCGAGCGGCATCGCCTGGTAGAACGCGTGGAGCAGATGGCTGATGAGGCGGCATGCGAAGACGCCGCTGGCGGCCGGTACCGTGCCGGCCTCTTCAGTATCCCAATACTGGTTCGGCCAGGTTGCTCACAGTCAGAACTGGACGCCAATCTATTCGACGACATCCGCTCGGGGATGCATCGGCATGGAGCCCTGCCGATCGCTGCGGCAGCGGTGGTGCTCCCATGGCTGTCACCGGCGCCACTGCCGGCGCTGGCCGTGAATGCCGTGGCCCGTCAGCGGATGCTCTTGGATATGGCGATGCCGCTCTGCAGGGGTGAGCTCGTTGACTACATCAAGCTGAAGCAGAAGTACCGGCCTGCTGAAGAGAACATGCAGGTTGGTAAGCAGGCTCAGGAGTTCCGCTATCTGACGCTGGCCGTGATCTCGGCCGAGGAAGCCTGGGAGCCGGTAAGTCAGCTGTGGGCTGGTGAAAGTGTACAAGTGAAGCTGCAGGCCTGGAGAGAGGACTTGGCCAGGCTGCTGGAGCTGCATGGAGGCCGCCGGGTGGTCTCGGTGGGAAATCCTGCTTTCGCGTCGAAAACAGACAGAGGGTGTACGCAATGCGAATAGGTGCGGGTGCGTGCATGCATCAGGTTGACCAGGCCGAGATGCTGCGCGAATGGATGGGCAGCGCCGGGATCACCCGAGCAGAGGCTGCACGACAGCTGGGGGTGAAGATCCGTCGGCTGGACTGCTGGCTATTGCCCCCGGACTCAAAGGGCCGCCGTTCAGCCGATGAAGCTGTGCTCGCGAGTGTGCGCAATTTGATCGAGGAGTTGGCAGTTGTCGCCAGGCGTGAAGGCCAGGGTCGGCTTCTCCAAGGGGTGGATGCCGCCAGGCCTTTCCGATTCACCAGGAACAATACGGTCACCCTTTTCCCCGCCCTCTTCCGCTGTCGCGAACCGATCCCGGGCGAACCCGGCGGTTTGTCGGTGCGATACAGCTTCAACCGTAAATGTGCACCAGGTGGTTATGCCGAGAAGATCGACCGACTGGATCCGGCGCTCGATTCAGGGTACGTAACGATAATCCACCTCAAAAGTGTGCCGGAGCTGGAGGGATTCATTATGGCGCAGCTGCATGCCGGAGCTGAAGCGGCAGAAGTATGTGCCTACCTCGGGGGGTTCTATGCCATCCGCCATCAGGAGAAGCCCAGCTCCATGACTGGGTTGGTGCACTACGTTTCGCGGTGCCGCACGGCATGCATGGACGGGGAGTTGGCCGATGGCTATTTGCGCGGTGCGGTGGCAACCGACGGACGTGTGCTCGATGAAGCGTCAATTCCAGTCTGAGCCGGCTTGTGGCCGGTTCGATAGGCCCGGTCAGATCCACCCCTTGAAACGCCACGCCGAGCAATGGGAAGTTCTAACTCTAGTGGAGCACGTTCACTGATGTGAGCTACCTCTTACGCGTCGGCATCGAGCTCGAAATCGTAAGCAGCATAAACATTGCCTTCCCATATGGTAGCAAACGCCTCGCGGATCTTATCCTTGAACTCTGCTAGTCGAGCGTCAAACGTCTCTGGATCATATATCGCTGATGACATCAGCCATTGAGGGGCTGATACCTCTGCAGATTCAGGTGCAACATTTACCGTCGGGCTACCTTGCGTCCACAGGAACAGCGTTCGCGGCTGCCTTGCGTCATCATCCTTCGCTTCCATACGGGCCTTCCCAGGGTGGATGCCGTCCGGTGTCGAAACCGAACGGCGTGGATTATTCGACGGTCTACTTAGCTCGCCATAGCGACGGCTTGGACTTCATCAACGAATGTCGTCTCGTCGAGCAGTTCACGCTCGAACTCGGCCTCGCGGTCCAGATCGCGCAGCTCGGCACGGCCGAACTTCAAACCCTCCTTCTGCGCCCGGCCGAGGAAGTGAGCGGTCATGGTGCGGGTACCGCTGCCGACGAGGTTCGAGAACCGGCCGAGAATGGCGTCGTGGAAGGCCTCATAGAATTCGGCCCCATGGTCGTGGCCGGTGGCGGTGTTGGAGTCATGGCAAAGTTCATGGACGAGGACATTCGCAATCCCCGAGAAACCGCGGAAGCCATCGCGCACGTTATCCGCCAAGAACTTGCGAGATACCACGATATAGGTAGAGCCGTCGGTCCACGCCTTCGCATGTTCAGACTCACCAATGAACACGTCACGGGCGGGCCGACGCTTCTCATGCACTGTCAAATTGACTGCGAGGGTAAGGTCGCTCATGCCGCGCTTGATGGCGCCGAGTGCGGCGCGTTCGGTCTTGGTCAGCTCTTTCTCTGGGAGAATGGTGTAACGCTCGTTGTTACCCGCAATAAGCTGTCCGATCGGGACGTAATTGATCTTGCGCGGGTATAGAGGTCTGTTGCGGTTTACGATGCGCTCCAGCGCTTCAATCAGGGCCTCCGGATTTTCAACGCAAACGTCCTGCATCATC
>Ga0233386_1000353_pt1 | contig 12936 bp, 21 predicted proteins | sample ElkDunMinimDraft_17_FD_191544 | JGI IMG/M metagenome (GOLD analysis project Ga0233386, IMG submission 191544) | Fecal eukaryotic communites from dung pellets of Tule Elk in California, USA - Elk Dung G4 | ecosystem: Host-associated > Mammals > Digestive system > Large intestine > Fecal | place...
GTTCTTCGTCCTGCTGATGGTGTTATGATGAAGCTGATTAAGTATGAGTTAACAAATGGTACTGAGGCCGATGTTAACACTGCAGCTAATTTAGTTCACAATCATGCCCTAACCCCAGTGACTGCGGCAGCTATGGGCTAATAACTGAATGAAATAAGAGGAGGATGGCGGAGCTATCCTCCTTTTCTTTTTAAGGAGAAAATAAATGAGTAATAATGAGTTTGGCTTAAAAGAATTGACAGACCTTACTTTAAAAGCTACTTATCCTATAGAAATGGCCGGACGAAAATTTGAGCCTGGCGAGGTCATTGCGCGATTTGATAAAATTTAGTTGGCTAATTTTAAAGAAGTTGTTAGTCGAGTTAGTGCAAATGGCGGTTTCGATAATCGAGCTCATGTCATTTGGGAAGATCCCAAAGAGATTCAATTGGATTTTACTTAGGGAATTTTTTCAGATCGCTAGTTTGCACTTCTATGCAATTCGCGTCTTGTAATGAAAAAAGAAAATTCTTGTGTGTTAATTCCTTATCACTTTAAGGGCGAGAGCGATAATACAGGAAAATTTTTCGTTGGTAAAACTTTAATATCGAATGTTTTTGTATATAACGCAAAAACTTATGAAAAAATTGTACCAAAATCTATCGATTTAGAAAAAGGTGAAATAGTAATTGATCAAAAATACTGTGATGTAGAAGTCGATTTTAATTTTTGTTATTAGGATGATGCTACAATTTGTATTCTTGGTCGAAAACTAATTGAGGGTTATCTTCTTCTTGAAGGTAAATCAAGAGTAAAGGATGATATAACTGGTAAAACGCGTACTGCGATTTTACGAATTCCACGATTAAAGTTAGTATCTGATTTATCTATGCGTCTAGGACGTGAGGCGACTCCAGTATTAGCAAATTTCAGTGCTGTTGGTTTGCCTACAGGTGAGAAAGGAAAAAAAACAATTATGGAATTGTTTTTTCTAAACGATGATATAGATGCAGAAGAATGATGAAATCAGTATTAGCTTTCGTGGCTAATACTGATTTTTTTATTTGAGGTGAGAAAAATGGCTGATAAAAGAATTCAAATTAATGCTGATATAGTAACTTCAATTAGTGGTATGGATAAAGTTATACACAAATTGGAAGAGGGTCTTAGCAGTTAGAAGTTTGATTTAAGTAAAAATTCGGGCATAGCGAAACTTATAAAAGATTATAAAAGAGCTAGAGAACAATTTGATTCTTTATCTAATGAAGACGGATTTTCTATTGAAAATATAAAAAAGGTTCAGAGAGCAGGACAAGATTTGAAAGACCTTTACAAAAAAATTGGATAGTCTTTTTAGAAAATAAAAGGTAGTGACAAAGAAGCATTAAAAGAATTATTTCCAGAAAGTTTTTCTGCTCAAATTTCTAAAGGTGGAAAAGCTCTAGATTCTTTTTTTTCTAAATTAGAGTCCAAAAGAATTAAAGGTCTAGAATTTGATAAATTAGAAAGTGATTTAACTTAGTTACAAACATCTCTTTAGCAACTAGAAAATAGAAGAATTAAAGCTGAGGTAGATATTGATATTGATAAAGCATAGGCTGCTTTAAAAGAAATTGAAAAAAGACGACAAGAACTTTAGACAAAATTTTAGTAGAAATTAATTCCAGAAGAAGACAAGGATGACAAAGGAAAAGTTAAGAGTTAGAAACTTTAGGAAGCAGTAGAATCTCGATAGGCAAGTTATGACAAATAGAAAGAAAAATTAAGTGAATTAAAATAGAGAGAATTAACTAAAAAAGAAAAAAAGGAAATTGAGAAAAAAGAAGCCTAGTTAATAGATGAAAATGGTTTCGATTTGTTTGAAATATATAAAGAAGCGGAGAAAGGGCTTGTAGCTGAAAAAAAGATAAGAGCTTAGAAAAAGGCTTCGGGCGCAAAAGATGTTGCAAAATCTAAAAGAGCTTATGGACATTTTAGCGATAAAGAACTTGATGAATAGTTATCTAATACTACTAAAAAGATTAAAGAATTAGAAGAAACAAAAAAGCAAATAGAAAAGATCAAAATTACTCCAGAAGAAGAATTTTAGGAAGCAAAAAAGAAAGCTGAAACTTCTCTTCGGATTGCTGAAACTAAACTAAACAATGCTAAAAAAGAATAGGAAGAGTATCAAAAACAAAGAGAAGTCTTTGAAGCAGATGCTCAAAGAAAAGCTGAGGCTTTTATGGCTGGTGAAGAAACACCAGAAGCCTCTGAAGATGAAATTGCAACTCTAAAATAGCTTAATGAAGAAACTGAAAAGAATTTAAAACTTCAATAGCAGCTTCGTTAGGAAAAAACTTTTAGTACAAAAGAAGCAAAGGATGAAGCAATTTCCAGAAAAAAAACTGACATAACTAATAAAATAATTCAAATTGAAAAAGTTAAGAACACTATCTCTGATTTAAATAAAGCTACCAATATTGATGACATTTTTGAAAAACTAGAAACTTTAAATATTCCAATTTCTGATATAGAAAGAACAGAAAGCGGATTAAAACAATTACAAAATGATTTAAATAATCTTGATTCAAAAAAAGCTTAGGAAGTTAAGCAGGCTTTAGAAGAAGTTGGGTTTAGTAGTAATGAAGCAGAATAGCAAATCAATTAGTTAGCTTAGGGTATTGGATAGGTTGCTGATGAGACCGCAGAAATTAAGCGTGTCGAATAGGAATTAGATAACTTAAAAGATTAGGTCAAATATTTCTTCTCTTTAACCAACGCGATTGATTTATTCAAACGTGCAATTTCTAGCGCTGTTGATACAGTTAAAGAACTAGATGAAGTTATGACAGAAACCGCCGTAGTTACTGATTTTACAATCGGTGATATGTGGGATAAACTACCAGAATATGCTGAGTAGGCTTCTAATTTAGGTTCTTCTATTAAGGAATTATATAGCGCTACTACTCTTTACTATCAGCAAGGTTTAAACTCTGCACAAGCTATGGACGTTGGTATTGAAACCATGAAGATGGCTCGTATTGCTAACATGGATGCTGCGGAAGCCACTAAAGCTATGACCGCTGCATTACGTGGTTTTAATATGGAAATCAATGAAACCAGTGCCACTCGTATCAATGACGTTTACTCTGAATTAGCAGCTATCACCGCAGCAGACACAAATTAGATTGCAATGGCTATGGGCAAAACTGCATCTATCGCAGCTTCTGCTAATATGGAATTTGAAACAACTGCTGCTTTACTGGCCCAAATTATTGAAACCACCTAGGAAGCGCCAGAAACTGCTGGTACTGCTATGAAAACTATCATCGCTCGTTTCACTGAGGTTAAAGAATTATTTGATGAGGGAATGCTAACTGGTGAGGATGAAGAGGGCGAAGAAATTGATATTAATAAAATTGATACTGCTTTAAAGAAAGTGGGTATTTCTTTAAAGGAGTTCTTAAATGGAACTAAAGGTATAGATGATATTTTCTTAGAGCTAGCTTCTAAGTGGAATTCTCTTGATTTGGCTACTCAACGTTATATCGCTACAACCGCAGCTGGTTCTCGTTAGCAATCTCGTTTTATTGCTATGATGAGCAATTATGACCGTACTATGGAATTAGTTACTGCTGCGAATAATAGTGCAGGAGCAAGTTAGAAATAGTATGAAAAAACCTTGGAGAGTTTAGAAGCTAAATTATAGCAATTAAAAAATGCTTGGGACCAGTTTGTTATGGGCTTGGCAAATAATGATTTAATCAAGGTTGGCGTAGATATCTTGACCTTTATGCTAGAAACTATTAATAAATTAATTGATGGTTTTAGTGGCGATAATGGCTTGTCTAAAAGTATTATTACTTTAATGACAGTTATTGGCGCTTTAAAAGGTGGCGGAAAACTCTTTAATAAAATTTTTGATAGTGAAAGTATAAAAGAGTTTATTAAAACTTTACGTTAGGTTCCGGTAGAGGCAAAAAAGGCTGGAAGAGATGCTGGCTAGAATATACATTCAGGAATAAGTCAAGGTATTAATGCTACTATAACAGAAGCTAGTTCATCTGGTTTTAAAGCTGGTTTAAATTATAGAATGGGGTTCGAAGCTGGTCTTAAAGGGGAAAATTTGGGATTACCAGAAGGAACTTTGGATAATGGTTATGAAGATTATCCTAATTATAAAAACGATCCCCAAATTACAGAACCATTAAAAAAAGAGATAGAACCAAATTCATCAGATGAAAAGGATAATAAAAAAATAAGCTCTTTAAAATAGCTTTGGGGAGAAACTAATGAGTAGGGTTTTTAGCTTGCTGGTATCATTACCGCTTTAACAGGAACCTTATTAAATTTAGGTGGTTCCGCTTTAAAAGCTGGAAATGATATGAGTGTTTTTGGCACTGGGCTGCAATGGGCTGGAACAGCTGCAACAGCAGTAGGTTCTGCTTTAAGTATTTTAGCACCCTTTTTAGCTAAAACCACTATAGCCCTTAGCTCTTTGGCGCTTCCCATTCTTGGAGTTGTAATAGGTGTTGGTGTATTAGCTGGTAGTTTCTAGGCTTTGCATAATACTTCTCCCGAGGGAAAACTTGAAGCTGCGACAAAAGCTGCTAATGATGCGGCAGAAGCGGCAGAAAATGCAGCGTAGACATATGAACATTTGTCTTCTGCCTTGGATTCAATTAAAGGAAAAGAAGTAGAATTATAGAATTTAGCTGTTGGAACATCTGAATGGAAAACCGCAGTTTAGGAATTAAATAGTGAAATTTTGGATTTAATTGAAAAATATCCAGAGTTAGCTAGTTTTGTTGATTCAAGTGAAGGTTTCTTAAGATTTAAGACTGAACCGGTTTTAATTAATGATAAAGAGGAGACCGTAGATAGTATTTTATAGTCTTATGAATAGAAAAAGGTAAATGCATAGAGTGCAAAAGCCGCGGCAAATATTCAAGTTTAGGAAGCTCAGTAGAATGTTGATTTTGATTAGTTAGCTGATAGTGCAAAAATAATTATGGAATTTAGTTCAGACTTTTCTGATAATGCTGCTATACTTTTTAAGCAAGAAGAAACTGATGAACTTGCAAGAAGATTAGCTAGAGGAGAATATTTAGATGAAACCACTGGTAATATATCTTCCGATTTTGAATATCTGGGCGGTTCAGAAAGTGAAGCTTGGAAAGAGCTACGTGATTATGGTCAGAAATTGTTAGCTTCTGACGCTGCAATTGAAGCTTTTACTGATAGCTTGTTGTCTAATGCATTGATGATTTCAGATGTTTCAGAAAAACAAAGAAATAATATGATGAATTTCTTGGACTCCGAACAAATTGAAGAAATTCGGCTAAAAAAAGAAGCTGATATTAAAAAAGATGGTATTGATGAAGCTGAGAAAGAAGAATATGCTAAAGCTATGGGATACGATTTTATCGACGGTAAATTTTATGTAGGAACCGGTGCTGATCAAAAAGAAGTAAAAGTAAGTGATAATTCAATTGCTGCGCAACTTGCTGGTATCAAGACTCAAGAAAATCTGACTGAAAAAATGGAGGCACTTGACGGAGTGCTTGGAAACATCGATGAAGATGGTGAAGAACTAGATAGCATTTTTGAGCGCATGACTTAGAAAGGCGAAGGAGCCGCAATGATTTTTGAAGATATCGGTAAGGTCAAAGAAGCATTGGATGATGGTACCTTAGAAACCAAATACGATGAACTTCACTTGAATTCAGTATATGACACATATGATGAATTCAAGAAATTTGTAGAAAAAACAGTAGAGTCAGGTGAAGATTAGTTTGATTTGGCTACTAAAAATCTTGAAATTATTGGCATGGATAATTATATTTCCGGTATGAATTTTGATATTGGACAAACCAAAAACGTTGCTGACTTATTGTATAAATCAGTAGTTGAGTCTGGCAAAGAAGAGGGACAAGAATTAGCTAATAATTTACAGGAAGGTTTAAAAGAAGCTGGCGAAGGTAAAAAACTTGCTGAAGCTTTAGGTATGATTGATATTGAAAATATAGATTCAATTAGAAAATTAAGTGAATATTTAGATGAACTTGGATATAGCGGTACTAAAATTGATATTGGTACTTTAGAAGAATAGATTATTGCTGCTACAAATGCTTCTAAAAATTTTAATTTAGATAATTTAAAAGAAGAAATAAAATCTGTTTAGGAATTATCTAGAGATATAAAAGATAGAGAAGAAAATGAGCGAACTTACACACAAGAAGAACGCGATATTTTGATAAAAGGCGGAGCAGACGAAAAATAGTTTGTTATGACCGGTATTGACGAGTTTGTATATGTTGGAGATACAAACTAGCAATTGGTTAGTGCATTACAACAAAATACAGCCGCTTTAATGAAAGATACTGAGGAATAGTTACGTGAAGCTGCGGAAAAGTCTTAGGCTTGGTCTAATTTAAAAAATGGAACTCAAGAACAGCAAGTATAGTATGAATTATTAAAAAAAGTGGCAGAAAATACTACCACAGTAGATGCCGAAGGTTTGAACATAGTTAAAACAGCTATGGATGCTGTAGGACTTTTAACGGATGATTTATTAGATTCCAATGGCAATTTTATAGAGAATGCCGCCGCAATTATGTTGGCTCGTATTTAGTCTGGATACAATACCTATGGTAACACAAATGCTATGATTCAAAATGAAAATGCCTATAATACTTGGATGCAACAAATACCAGAAATGTATTATTCTCAATTGACTGGTTAGTAGATTATTTCTCAAAAAGAAAGTTTTTAGTCTGAAGGTTAGGGCGCTCTTACATATAAAGAAGATGAAGCTGCTCGTATTGCTGCACTTGAGGCAAAGTTGGTTCAAATTGAGGGGGGGAAAGTTGAGGCCGAATCAACATTTGAAGATTTGTGGTAGGCAAAAGACAATAAAGCACTTGCAGCTTTCTAGGACAATACTAAGGCAGCTAAAGATTACGATATGGCAGTTAAAGCAGCTGTTGTTGATAGTACCAAATTAGAACAAAAAATGTCTAAGCTGGCAGATACTATAGGTGATAACGCAGAAGCTTTAAAAGACGGCGAAAAAAGCGGAGAAAAATATCAAAAAGCTCTTGACAAGGTGGCGGCTGAAGCTAAAGAGGTTTTTGGCGAAAATTATACGGAAGAATTTATTAAAGAAAATTTACCCTTGTTTATTGATTGGGCTGATGGAGTAGAAGGTTCTACAGAGAAAATACGTAATGCTATGATTGATTCTATGGAAGAAGCTGGCTAGAATGTAGATAATTTAAGAGAAGTAGTCGCCAAACTAGATGGTACCTAGCTTAATATATACGGCTATGCAAATATGAGTTAGGCAGAAGGAGAGCTTTATCGAACTTAGGCAGAAGCAGAAGCAGCAGCAAGATTAATTGAATCTTTGGGAATGTATTCTGTAACTATAGTATAGCTTGATGGATATGATGATCCTGTACTTGGAAGAGTTCCTGGTGGATATGACGTTATAGTTTCTGGAGCTGCAAGTAACATCGAAGAAAGCCACAGAAGCGGTGGCGGAGGTGGCGGTGGAGGAAAAGAATGGGAAAACCCATATGACAAACTCTACAATATCACTGAAAATATCAGCCGCACTTTACGCGAGCGTGAAAAATTAGAGCGTCGTTATCAAGCAATTCTTGACAAGCGACTAACAACTGCTAAAGCCTTGCGTGAAAACTCTCTTGCTGAATTAACTTCTTTAAAGGAGCAGGCCGAATTCCAAAATCAAATGATCAAAGGACGCGAAGAGATGCTTCGTGAACATCTAGCAGAAAATGAAGAATTATCTGAATATGGTACTTATGATTTTGAAAATCAAATGATTATTATTGATTGGGAAAAAATCGACGCTATAAAAGATTCCGAAGAAGGCGAAAAAATTGAAGAATATATTGGTAAGTTGGAAGAACTTCGCGACAGCTTGTAGGATGCAGAAGATGGACTTGAAGATATTGAAGACCAAATCTAGGAAATAAACGAACGCGGAAAAGATGAATATTTTGATTTAGAAGAGCGTATTAAAGAAGCTATAATTGAAACTCGTGAAAGAGAAATTGAAGCTATAGAACAAGTTAATGATTCCATCAACGAGACTAATTCTAAATTACTAGATGCAATTTAGCAATCTATCGATAAAATTCGTCAAGATAGAGAAAATACCGAAACAGAAGAAGAATTAGCTGAGAAACAACGTCGTTTGGCTTATTTACGACAAGACACAGAGGGCGCAAATGATATGGAAATTCTTGCTCTAGAAGAAGAGATTCGTCAAGGATAGTAGGATTATACCGATACTCTTATTGACCAAAAGATTTCTGAACTATAGTAGTAGAATGACAAGGCAGCAGAATAGAGAGAACAATAGATTGCTATTCTTTAGGCTTAGCTTGATCATTACATTGAAAGCGGCGCCATTTGGAATGATGTTTATGAATTAATGGGAAATGGATTGGACGAAGAAAATGGACTAATTCGTGGAAGTAGATTGGAAGAGATTCTTAAAGATGCAGAAAACTGGTCTGGAATGTCTACTTTGGGCTAGATGGCTTGGTTGGAAGAACTTGAGGATATTGCAGCTTAGGCCTTGAATTATCTAAAGCTAGGACGCCAATTGGAAAATTTAGAGTTATCTGGTTAGACAATTGAATTTACTACTGCTGATGGCTAGGTTTTGAGCGGAACAGTTGATGAAAGTGGTAATGTAACAGTTGATGGAAATGTATATGAAGATATTTACTAGAATTGGGATGGAACTTATTTAACAGATGAAAACTATCAAGAACCCAAAGTTGAAGCTCCTGAAAACCCAGAGGAGCCGGTACATAATGAGCCAGAATAGCCAGAATAGCCAAATCAACCAGATCCAATTTATACTCCTCTGTGGCATGCTACATATACTTTAAATGGAGAGGAACATGAAACTTTAGGATTTGCAATGGAATAGCAGGCTAAAGATTAGGCACTTGCTGAAATTTATGCTGAATATGAAGAAGAAAAAAAACGTCCAGGTGGATTACGTGGCGGAGCTCTAGAAGAAAGATTTGGATGGGCTCGTGCTTCTATAAAGACAAAAAAATATAAAACTGGTGGCCTTGCAGATTATACTGGCCCCGCATGGTTAGATGGTACCAAATCTAAGCCAGAACTTGTTCTAAACGCTCGTGACACTCAAAACTTTATTTAGCTAAAAGATATATTGGGCTCTCTTCTATCTCGTAATTTCTCTAACACCAATACTACTACTGAAAATAGCGGAGATATCACCTATGATATTGACATTAATGTAGAAACAATTGGAAGCGATTATGATGTTGAACAAGTAGCTAACAAAGTTAAATCTATGATTAGTGAAAACGGTCGCTATCGCAATAATAACGCAATAAGTTTAAAGAGATAAAAGGAGGAAGAAGAATGAGCGAGGTAATCTCAAATATTTATACTGTTGGTGAATCTATTTTATCAAATGATTATATTGGTTTTACCTTTAATGGAATCCATTCTTCTGAACTCGGAATTGTACGTACCAGTGAAGGAAGTAGGTTCAACGAGAACCTACTTCCCACTATTTAGAACAAGACCGTACAAGTTCCAGGCGGAGATGGGACATATTTTTTTGGTAGCTATTTTACCCAAAGACAATTTAATATATCATTTGCATTTAATGAAATGACTGAATATCAATTAGCCAAATTAAAAAGTTGGCTTGGTGATAAAAAAGTACATGATTTAATTTTTGATGAAGTACCTTATAAAGTATATAAAGCAAAAATAACTGGTAGTGCAACAATGAAATATATTCCTTTTTCGGAAGGAGAAACTAATCGAGTTTATAAAGGAGAAGGTTCAATTCAATTTACTGCTTTTTCCCCTTATGCTCGAAGTCTTCATAAATTTTTAAAAGATTATGAAGTTTCCAATTTGAATGAGTGGAAAGCCGCCAGCGGCATGAGAACTAATGGTTATTATGAAGATGATAATATAAATAGTTCACCTATTGATGAATTTATTTCTGTTTTTCGTGGTTTCTATGTTTACAATCCAGGAGATTTGGAGACTGACTTCATTTTAAAATTAAGATTTTTAAACAATGAGATTGCTCCGGGCAGTATTTATATGGGTATTGGTTCTGCTCAATTAAATTTTAAAAAAATAGTAGCAAAAAATTCTGATGTTGGTATTCAAATAAATACTAAATTAAATTTAATTGAAGGCATAGATATCAATGGTAAAAAAACTGGAACTATTTATAATGAATATATTTCTTCTGGGGAATTTTTCAAAATTCCTAAAATTGGCCCAACAGACGAGTTGGTTTAGCTTTTTGTAGATTTAACAGATGGAGTAGCTGCAAATTACACCCCATAGATAGAATATGATTATTATTACTTTTAAGGAGGTTTAAATGAGCGATATTTTAAAAAAGCCATATGAAATCTCCATATGGGAAGATGTATTAACCTTTATTGGAGAAAGTGGCGCGACCTATACCGTTATTGATGACACCGTAGAAGAACCAATTATTGCGTAGTTTTATGATGAGAAAAAAATGTATGTAATTGGTAGTGATACTATGAATACTCCAATACGCGCAGTTTCTCCTAAGTTGAAATCAAATGTCAATGGTTCTAGCACATTAACTTTTACCTTATATTATAAATATTGGGATGAAGAAATAGAAGATTTTTTAGATAATCCCTTTACTAAAATTTTGGTAAATGAAAAAAAGATTAAATTACGCTATGGCGCGCCAAATGATCCAGATTGTAAATGGTATGATTTAGTAATTAAAAACATAGTAGAAAATTCAAATAGCAAGGCTTTTGAATATACAGCCAAAGATCAGTTTGTAAATGAATTATCAAAAAGTGGCTTTGATTTAGAATTTGCTCCTGAATTGGAAAATAATATAGGTAATATAAAGCAACTTTCAGAAACTATTTTAGAGGGTAGTGACTGGAAAGTGGCAGATGATTGTTCTGTATTGCTACAATATAAAGAAGAACCTTTATATCGTATTGAATTAAAGGATAGCATTAGCGGTACAGATATGCTTACTGGTGAAAAGATAGACTTAATTCAAAGTGGTGAAACAATCTATATTTTTTATTCTCATTTGGCAAATATGGATTAGTCTATTTAGTTTTTATATACTAATTCTCAATACATTATAAATGAAGATAGAGTTATAACCAATGCTCCGGCCTCATCTATTTCTGATAAAGGCTCCAACTATTTATTGGATTAGGATTTTAGTTATATTACCACGGAATAGGGAAATAAGCCTAGTTTTGCCCAAAGTATGGAATTAATTAGTGAATATCGTGGAGCACGTCTTGTTAGAAAGGCAAAGACAACTTATGATAAAGTTCTTGATAAGTATGTTTATACATATTAGAAAGGGGATGAGGAATATTATGGTTATACCGAAACTAAATACATTCCTCCGATGGCTGTATCAAATTACATTGTAAATCCGTCTAATTTTACTGATGATAGTGGTTGGAAAATAGGTGCGGCCGTGGAAGATTCAGATTCTTTTCCTGTTCTAGAAGCAAAACCATATCCAGATATATTAAGTAATCCAACGAGTGATTTTGAATCTACTTTATAGATTACTTTTACAGAACAAGGACAAACTGTTTTAAACTCTGCAATAAATGATAATCGTTCATCTATTAATAATTTTGTTGAAGAGCAAGAATATGTTTTTAGAATTGAAATGAAAACTGAAACTGAATCAGCTTTAGGTTCAATTTCTCCATAGGACTTAATTGATATAAAAATTGGTGAATATGAGCTTATTGGAGGAAAGTACAATTTAACTGATAATATTCTATTTGATTTTTCTTCATCAGTATGGCAGGAAGATGTAGTTATAGAGGAAGATTATGATATTGAAGGCAATTTAATTAATAAAACAAGAATTTTTTATTTTGCAAAAACTCGTTGTTTAAAAAGTGTTAGTTATTCTGAACTTATTGTATCAAAATTTGGATTGTTTATTAATCCATTACAAAATGCTTTCAATAAAACTTTGTATCTAATTGAAGTTCAATTTTTCCCTTATTTAGTTGGACAAAAAGATGGAGTAGATATAATGTGTATTCCTGGGGAAATTTTTGAACCTCAGGTATTAACTTATTATTACTATTATCCAAAAAACAATAGCTTTACTTCTGTTGAAGATGTACAATATTCTTATATAGGAACAGAGCAAAATAATGAGTATATTTTAGCTTATGATAATGGTTCTACTTCTGAGAATATTGAAAAAGGATATGAAAAAATCCGAAGCATTACAGCTTCTGAATCTAATAGATTTAATCTTCTTTAGACTTTATGTGAAACTTTTGAATGTTGGTTAGATGTAAGAATTTAGCATGAGCCTTCTGGTAAGATAAAAACAAAATTTTTATATGAAATTAAAGGTGAAGAAGAATATAAAATTGAAGAAAGTGACTTCTTTGAGATTTCTGAGAACAGAAAATGTATAGGCAAACGGTAGCAGAAGGAAATAGCTTTTAAAGAATTTATTGGTAAAGAAAATTTTGTAGGTTTTAAATATGGAATTAATCTCTAGGAGATAAAAAGAACATTGGATTCAGATGCCATCGTATCAAAGATTATTGTTAAAAATAATAATAATGAATTTGCCAAAGATGGTTTTTGCTCTATTGCTCGCGCGCGAGAAAATCCTTCAGGAGAAAATTTTATTTATGATTTTACATATTATATAAATTAGGGTTTGTTGAATTTGTCTTAGGTAACAAATGACCTTTATTCTTCTGGTTTTAATGGATATTTAGGTTATTATACTAAATTATCACAACTAAATTCCAATAGAGAAGCATTAATCGATGAGTAGTCTAAAATTATTATTAACCTATCCAAGGCAGAATCTAATTTGACTACATATATCGAAGCCGCTTTAAAAGCAGAGGAATAGTT
>Ga0233386_1000355_pt1 | contig 12920 bp, 17 predicted proteins | sample ElkDunMinimDraft_17_FD_191544 | JGI IMG/M metagenome (GOLD analysis project Ga0233386, IMG submission 191544) | Fecal eukaryotic communites from dung pellets of Tule Elk in California, USA - Elk Dung G4 | ecosystem: Host-associated > Mammals > Digestive system > Large intestine > Fecal | place...
GTACACAATACTATATACAATATACACTATACACTTTAACACAGTAAAGCGATAAAGTTGCAATGTGTTACATAGATGATACACTTTATTACATTAAAGCATTAACACATTAACGCATTAACGCGTTGACATAAGGAAAATTATGTTATACAATTAATATATGGACAAGTATTATTTACATATCACAACCTAGGGATAGGATGTAAATAATTTTCGAGTTGTGCCGAACTTGTCCATTAAAAATATATGCACAAGTAAGGGGTACATTATGGGTAAAGAAATGACACTAGAAGAATTACAAGCAAACTATTTAAAATTGTCAGAAGATTTAGAAAATTATAAAAAATTAAATGATACATTAAAAACAGAAAAAGAAAACGCAGAAAAAAGACAAAGAGAATTAGAAGAGCATAACCAAAAGTTATTTTTAAAGGTAACTAGCAAAATAGATAATAAAAAAGAAGTAGATGAAGAAGAAGAAGAAATTAAAGAATTTATAGGGGAAAACCTTTATAAATCTTTAAATAAAAAAGATTTATCTTTATTAAATGAAATTGTGAAAGGGGACGATGAATAATGGCAATTACACCAAGTGCAGAGTATACGCTTACAAAACAAGAATTTTTGAATTCAGTAATTAACAAAATAGGGAAAGAAGAATTCGCTGACCAAGCGTTTGTTAATCCACTTAAAAGATTTAAAGGTGGTTTTATTGAAAATGCATCCGACATAGAGGAAATTTATGTAGGCAGAGCAACCGACACTGGTTATGATAAAGAAGGAACAGGAGTACTTGATAGGGCAAAACCAACTGTAAATGTTCAATATCATACTAACGAATTAGAACATGGATATAAAGTAACAGTACACGATAAACAAGTAAGAAAAGGGTTTACGTCAAAAGGTGGCATTTCTACACTAGCAAATCATATTATTCAATCAATGCATACTGGTGCAGAACTTGACGAATATCAAGATATATTAAACACTCTTAAAGCACTAGCAACAGCAAAAACTACAAATAATACAATTTCAGTTTCACCAGTAAAAGACGAAACTACAGCAAAAGCGTTTGTAAAAGAAGTGAAAAAAGTTATACCAAAAATGGGGGAATGGAACGAGGTTTATTCAGCTAAACCAAACTTTGCACCTAAAAATAGGCTAGTTTTATTTATAGATAGCGATGTAGATGTAGAAATACAAACCGAATATTTAGCTAGTTTATTTAATATGACAGTATCACAATTAAATGATACAACGAAAATAACAGTACCTAACTTAAAGACAAAACTAGGCGATAATCAATTCGCTCTATTATGTGATGAAAGATGCATAAAAGTACATCCAACTTATTACAACGTTGAAAGTATCAGAAATACAAGAGGAAAGTTCACTAACTATGACTTAGTAACTGGAACTTTACTTTCTTATACTGATTGGTTTCAATTTGTAGTATTTACAGAAAAAGCATCTTAATAAATAACTATTCATTATAAGGGGTGATAACTTGATAGAATTAATTAAATCTTTTAAATATGATAATTCCTATGACTATATAAAAATGTTTTCTACCAAACAAGAACAGAAAAACTATTTCAACTCACTTCCTAAAATTGAAATAGATGAACATAACTATATAAAAGAACATAATTCTTTTAGAGTTAAGATCCCTTATGATGAATTAATTGAGGAAGGGATAAATTATATAATATTCGATAATGGGTATCGAGATGTTTTCGCTTTTATAACTACCAAGGAATATTTAAATAAAGAAGTGACTAGAATAAATTATGAAATAGATGTAATACAGACATATATGTTTAATTTCACATTAGCAAATTCATTTGTAGAACGTAAAGTTTGCTCAATATCAGAAATAACAGATTTCGATGAGGGTATAGAAATAGGCGAACATATAGTAACATCTAATCAAATAGCAATACAAAAAGATAGTAAATGGTTTGCTATGTTTAATGGTATTAAAGAGCAAGAATTAGTATTTAATAATAGTGGTAATGTGATAGACGTTGTAAATTTACCTTTTTACACTTCAAAGCCACTGACTCTAATAGATGATATACAATACCCTTTATACTTTATGCCACTGCAAGAAAGTTACGCTAATGCAGTGAGAACAGCAATTAACACCACATCCAGTAGTGTTGTGGAAAGTGCAAGGAAACTATTAGGATTACCTTATGTATGGGGTGGAAATTATCCACCACTTGGAACTGATAGAGGTACAGATTGTTCGGGTCTATGTCAATGGGCTTATAATGATTGTGGACTACTTGAAAATGTAGGTCTATCTGGTAGATGGACAACTTACACAATGATAGCACATGGAACAGCTATAACATACAGTGAAGCAATGCCTGGCGATGTAGTATTCTCTAACTTCTCAGAACCTGGAGTACCTGAACACGTGGCAATAATTAGTGATATACTAACAGACACTGGCAAACTTCAAATAATAGAAGCACCTACTGAAGGAATACCAGTAAGAGAAGTACAAATTATGTATGATAGTACAAATTATGATATAAGGAGGATGTTGTAATATGGCACTTAATTTACCTCCTAGTTTATCTGACCATCCTAGTTTAGTTGGAATTATAAGATTTCCAACTTGCACATATACTTATACGCAAGTAACTATTCCTATGATAAGTAAAACTATAGAGAATAAGTGGGAAAGTGTAACACAAACTGTACTTATGGCAACTTCAATTGTAAGAGGAAGTAAAGAAAGTGTAAGTTATACTATACCTAAAGCAGAAATAACAGACTTTTATCCGTATACTTACTATGTACTTTCAGATGGAGAAAGCGAACCTCTTATTATGTACCCTCAATATTTACCCTCTACCGTAACAATAAAGGGTAAGTTTGCACTATCGAATCAACCAGTAGAAAGATATTATCCTTCATCATATAAAGGTGATACAACTGGAAACATATACAATATAACTAATACTAATCAAATGATGTTACCGACAGCAACTAATGAAGGTATTGCTTATATGAACGCAAATTCTAATACAATGGCTCAAGGTAGAAAGACTCAAATCACTGGAAATATACTAAATGCTGTAAATGTTGGGGCGAGTGCAATTGCAACTGGAGGGATGTCATTAATCGGTGGAGGTGTAAGTAGTGTAGTAAATGGACTTATGGAAATACAAAACACTAATGCAAGAAATAAAGATATTGCTTTGACTCCTACAACTATATCAAGTTTTGGTACACCTTCCACTAGACAAGCGTTTGAAACTGACACTGTAAGATTTATAAAATATACTGTAAATGATACAGTAAAAAATAAAGTAAAAGCTTTTTGTAGTAGATATGGCAATAAATATAATAACTATGCTACCATAAATCTTAAAATATATAAAGGATATATTAAATTCATATCGCCTAATATAGATAGTAGCATTGACAATATTTATATAAATAAAATTAGAAATATTTTAGAAAGGGGGGTATATATTGAGTAGAGGAATATTTGAAACGAAAGCAACATCTAGACAAGAATTATTACTAGATGAATTCGTTAACTTAGCAATAAATAGATTCACGTGGGAAGATCTACCCTATGGATTAACTTCAGAACAACTTGAATGGATGTTAATAAGATTTGGTACACTTGCATGTTTTAAATCTAAAAATCAAGGTGTTTTAATTCTACCTTGTTTTGGTGAAAGTAAAGTAAATGTTTATGGACTACCAACTAAATACAGAGTTGAAAGTTTAAACGGACAATATACAGATAGTATTGATATTGATAATATAGCACTTCTTAAAAATAATCCAACTGGAACTGGCGATATTGAAACCTTAGAAATCTTTGCTAAAAGAATTGACGATATAGAACAAACTCAAGATGTTAATCTATTCCAACAAAATATGCCTAAAATAATACTTTCTGATGAAAATGGAAAATTAACGGCTAAGAATTTAATACAAAAGTTAAAAGAATATAAATTTGTTATATTCGGTAAAAAATCACTAGCTAGTAATATTGAAAAATCAGATGTTCTGGACACTTCATCCCCATACCTTTTAGATAAACTACAAGATTATAAGGGTGACTTAAGAAACGAATTGTTAACCTTTTTAGGTATAAATAATAATAATGTTGATAAGAAAGAAAGATTAATTACAGATGAAGTAAATGCAAATAATGAACTAATTTCTATAATGCTTGATTTAATGTTTGACATAAGAGAAAAGTTTTGTGAGGAAGTAAAAGAAAAGTTTTCACTAGATATAAAAGTGAGGAAAAGGGAGGTTGAAGAAATTGGAGAAAATGACTTACCAACTAGGGGAGTTAATAGAGAATAACTTTGAATTATTCAATTTTGATTACCCTTTCTATTCTGAAGATTATAGAAAAACATTTGAGCAACATTTCATTGAACACTTTTATTATGATGAAATAGGGCTGGAAACACCTTCAAGATTTAGACAAAGATTAAAAATTAAATTCAACTTAATAATGCCATATTGGAATAAAATATTCTTAGCTGACAACCTAGAACAACGAATATTAGATAACTATGACGTTACCGAAACTTATGAAAGAGAAGTTAAAAACAAAATTAATTCAACTAGTAAAAATATATATACAGATAGTGGCATAGAAAAAGTTGATTTTGATAAGGTCGATTATGCAAGTACACTATCAAAAGACATAGGAGAAAGTAACAACGATAACACTGAAAATTGGACAAGAAAAATGACTGGGAATATAGGGGTACAAACTGATGCAGATGCTATACTAAAATATTGGCAAAGTCTTAGAAAAATAGAAGAAGAAATATTTAAAGAATGTGATGATTTATTTATGGGGGTGTATTAATGAATAATTTACTAGATAAATGGAAAAAAGGAAGGTTTTCAATATATGATAGTGAAGAAAAAAGCGTTCTAGGTATAATTAAAAATATATATGAATTCATATCAAATATAATAATAAATTTAGATAATAAAACAGATTTATACGGAGACCATAAAGGAAGTTGGCAAGGACTTAATAAACCAACTTTATCTGAAGAAGGAGCATTTGCTCAGGTAGAAAAGAATATGTTTGATATTGAATTATTACAAGAGCAAGTAGACATTACACCATATTTTTTAATGTCTAAGTATGGAATTTTAGGAAATGGTACTGATGAAACAGAAAAACTACAGACTGCTCTTAATGAAAATAGTGTTGTATATATTCCTAATGATTATACAATTGGTATATCCTCAATGTTGACAGTACAAGGTAATAAACAAATAATATCCGATGGAGGTAAAATCTTGTGTTTAACTGATGGATTATATTCAACTTTACAAGTAAACCAAGGGGAAGATATTTTAATTAAGGGAATTACCTTTGATATGAATTTAAAAGGTAGAACTAGCATAGATATAGCCAATACTAATAGATATACAATTGAAAACTGTAAATTTACAGGCTATACAGCAGAATTTGGATGGTATGCTACTGACGGGGGGATAAGAGTTGATAAATCAAAAGATGGTATAATTAAAAATAACTTCTTTTATGACCATGGCACAGGCTATGGTACCACAACAGAAACTCTTAATAGATGTATAGGTCTTGGAAGTGGCTGTAATAATACCCTTGTTGAAGGTAACTCTTTTACTAGAGTGTCACAGGCTATTGTAACAGATAGTCCAAACATAAGAATTGTTAATAATCACTTTGAAGATATAGAGGATAACTCAGTATATTGTGTTGGTGGAAGTGAAAATGTAATAATAGATAGTAATACTTTCTTTAATGCATTAGACGAATGCATTGTATTAAGTGGAGTAGGGCAATTTACTGTAAGTAATAATAATTTTGATGAAGTACGTAATAAATGTATTGCGATAAATAGTACCTTAAAAAATGTTTCAATAATAGGTAACAATTTTAGATGTACAACTGTTATCCCCGCAAATGTAATTGCTTGGAGAAGTGATAAATATAATGTAATAGTTGATAATTTCGTTGTAACAAATAATGTTGTATCGTTACCATTAAGTACTGGAAATGAATTATTCAGCTTTGGAAATATTAGAGGGGGAATATTTGAAAATAACTTTATAACTGTAATTGCTACAAATAAAATATTTGCATTTAGAGGGGTTGATTGGTTAAAGTGGACTTTTAGAAATAATACAATAGATAATACTGATGGAACTTATACAACGTTATTAGATTATCCCGTAGCTATATCTAACAAAGATTATGTGTTTGACAATTGTAAAATAGTTAATGGAAGAATAGGAACTCCAGTAAACGCATCTATAAAAAATATGAGATTTCAAAATACAGGCTCAACTATATATTTAATTAATCAAAGTGAAACAAGTATATATTATGGAGCATCAGCACCAACAACACCTATGAAATGTAAGACTGGTGATATAGTTTATAATACAGCACCTACTAGTGGGGGTTATGTTGGCTGGGTATGCGTAGAAGGTGATGGAACTACACTAGGGACTTGGAAAGGTTTCGGTGTTATTGAATCATAAATAAGGAGGTGAAAGTTATGGAAGAATTAACAACGTTAATAAGCAATGTAGGATTTCCTATAGCAATATCAAGTTATGTCATAATTATACTAAATAAGACTTTACAAGAAAACACAAAAGTATTGCAAGAACTCGTTGCAAAAATGAATGAAAAGGAAGTGTAAAATATGGGTTTTATAGAAGATATTAAAGACTATGCTATTAAAGATTACAAAACTTATAATGTGTTACCTTCCATAACAATTGCACAAGCTATCCTAGAGAGTGGATGGGGAAAATCTTACCTAACAACTAAAGCAAAAAATCTTTTTGGGATTAAAATTGGTGACTGGAAAGGGGAAACTATAACCCTTCCAACAAAAGAATATATAAAAGGGCAATGGATAACAGTTAATTCAGAATTTAGAAAGTATAATAATTATGGTGAAAGTATAAAAGACCATAGTATCCTTTTAAATCAATTGTGGTATTCAAAAGTAATACAAGCCAAAGACTATAAAGAACAAGCAAGACAACTCCAAAATTGTGGTTATGCAACTGACCCTAACTATGCTAATTTACTTATTCAAATAATAGAAGAAAATGAATTGTATAAATATGATAAACAAGAAGTTAATTTAAAATCTTATAAAGAAAGTGGACTAGCTAAAGTATTAGTAAATGGGTTAAGAGTAAGAGATAAACCTTCTTTAAATGGTAAAGTAATGTCATCATATAATACAAATGAATCTTTTTATTATGATACAGTTTATCTGAATGATGGTTATGTGTGGGTGAGTTATGTTAGTTATAGTGGAGTTAGGAGATATGTTGCAAGTAGGACTATAGACAATAGAGAAATATATTTAAAATGTGAATAGTCATAGAGCTATGACTAGGAGAAAAATGAAGTGGAGCATATTTGCTCCACTTCTTTAATTTACTAATTGTAACCCCCCTAACCTAAAACCATTTACTACATTTTCTCCGTCATCGTCAGATAGTACAATAAAATCTTTTAATCTCATACAATTGACTATTATATTAAGAATTTTATTTGATGTATCATTGAAGGTATTAAATATAACAACGTTGTTAATATTAACAATGTTATTACTAACAATTCCACCATTTATAAGAAATCCTTCTTTTATCCTATTTTTATCAATTTCCCTAAAACCTAATATATATTTATTATTGTATTTAATGTAAATTTGATAATAGTAATCCTCGAATCTAATATAAAAAGGCATTTTATCCTTCTTATTAATTAATATGTCACCAGGTAATTTGTATTCACTAAAGGTAATATTATCAATTCTTTCCTTGTATTTATGAACTTCAAAGTCTCCACTGGTAATCATTTGCCCTACTCCACTATTACCGAATATGTTGTAAACTATTTTATCTGCATTATCTGCATTATCAAATACATTTACATTCTCACTTCTTTCAATAGCAAATCTAGTTTTATACCCTTTTTTATCTTTAAATTCTTTTAGTATAATCTCACCTTTTTTAAGTCTATGGAGTTTTATATTAAGTGCTGCAGAATAAGGGGAATATTTGCTAATAGCATTTGCTAACATAAATATTTTTAAATTCGTTCTTTGCCTTCCTATCGTACTTACAAGATTTAATAACAGATTTACTTCATCATCTAAATACCTACAATCTATAGACATAAATTCTTCAAATAAAAGAGTATTAATGAAAGGGTATGAGGTTGCTTTTGTTCTATTAACATTTGCAAGTGAAAAAGCATACCCGAATACTTTACATTCGGATATTCTACCCTCTAATCCATCTTCATAAACTAACCATTGTCCCCTATAGAATTTAATTCTGTGGTTATATTCTTCCAGAATATAATCTTCTAAATGGTTAAAAACTTCATTCATATATTTAGATTTTATATCTTCTTCGAATCTTTTTACAAAACCAAATTGCTCACCTTTTAAAAAGAAATTATCTATAATGTACTTATCAACAGCATAGCTCTTACCGTTTGAACGTTCTCCAAAAATTATATAATATTGAACATCATTTTTTAATATTCTATCTAGTGAGTACCATTTTATATTACTCAATTGTACCATCCTCCTTTAATGTTAAAACCACTTCATCATTATATTCATTACCTAAAATTAAGCTATCGTTATATGTCAAATTCAATGTATAAGTTGTGTCTTCAATAATTATCCCCCCATATTGTCTAATGTATTTCCCTTTGTATTTTAAATTATGAAATAACTCTTTAGGTCTATCCTCTCTTTTAGCCGTTGTTCTACCACTAACACCAACATCAAATTTTGTCCCTGGAGCAATTATTAACTTCATTGTATCACGTAAAGATATATTATTTTTAAATGCAAAATAATTCATTGCTTTAACTGGAGCAAATTTATTACATCCTGCAATTGTTATATGAACACCTTCATTGTCTAAATATGCATACTTTTTAGCACCATACGTTACGAATAATTGATATGGGTTATCTAAATTTTCAATTTCCCATATTCCTAGTTTACATATTTTATCATACTCTTTTTCATTTACCTCAAATTTTTCTTTATATCTTGTAAACCTATAATGTTCTTTATTTTGCTTTATTGTCCAATTATTCTCATTTTCTATTACTCCAATTATATCCTCTATATTATCACAATAGAATTTTATAGAATCAGTGTCTGAATATACTACAGTACATCCCATATCTACTAATTCTTTAACTTGTGTAATTAATTGTAATCTTGCATAGCTAGTAATGTAAACTCCATCTGTATAAATATCAATTTTGTTATTCCATAGTTTCTGACTTTCAATGTAATTATTATATATTTGTTCTTTATAATCATCACTATCTAAAAATTTATAATAATCTATTTCTTTTATTTCTTCATCATCTACATAATAAGTAGACCTAATTGGACTAGTAACCTTAATGCCATATTGTCCATTAATACCTTGTTTAGCTTGTAGATAATCTGTACTGTCCTTTTCATCTTTTGGTGTATTTTCTTTAATGTTAAATAAGTGTAATAGGAAACTTACTTCACTTTCTTTTAATAATCTTTGCTTACTTGTGTAATATATTTCCTCACATATTATCATATCAAAGTCATATATTAATTTTAACGCTTGAATATCTAAATTATTGCAAGGTAATATAATATTGTCAGCTGAAATAACTTTACCATTAAATAATTTAATATTTTGCTCACTTACATTATTTGCATATACTTGCATTTGAGAAGTTGAAATTGGTAACAAATACTTTTCGTTTTTTACTCTTAAATTTATAAAATTAAAAATTCCTAAATAGAATCTAGCACGACCACTATTAAAAAATTCAATTGCTTCTTTACCTTTTAAATGTTCTGTTGAGTCAGCGTAAAAGCAAGGGAATCTTTTTATACACATTTGATAAGGATAACTAGACTTAATATCAATAGAATAAATATCATTTTCTATAAATCTATTTGTTTCATTTATTGCTGAAGTTGTAAGACCTCCTTGATATACCCTAGTAGCAAGATTAAAAAAATTATAATCTTTTATTTGTTTATCTTGCTCGTAATGATATGATAACAAATTCTTTTTACCATAGTTGGATAATATAAATTCTTTTCTTTGATTTTTAATTGCACTTGTAAAAGTTAATGGAATATTTTCAATTTCAGATATTTTGTTATCTCTCATATAGATAAATAGACTGGTTGCCACTATTAGGTTATCACGCTCATTATACTCGTAATCTAAGGGCAGTAACTCATCCCAAGGTAATCTTACTTTCTTATAATCATAATCAAGCTTAGGAAGGTTATAGCCTCTTTTTATTAAGTCTTTTCCAAGTTGTGCTACTGATTTATTAAATATAGCTAAACTATCTCTAAAAGTTAATTGTGAAAATTCAGATAATTTTATTGATAATGGAGCGTTTTTATCTCTAAATATTACATCGTCAACTTCTTTATTGTATACCCCTTTGTATACTTCTCCAAATTTATTCCTTCTTTTAACAAAAGAAATATCTTCCATATCTCTGAGTAAAAAAGTTAATTCATAATTTAGATTATGAACAAATACAATACCTTCTTCCAATGTTTTGAAATATTCCCTTGTTTCTTCTATTGTTCTAAAGAATTTACTGGTATACTGTCCATTTATTAAATTAAAGTCTACAACATTGGATAAATATGTTATTTGCATTTTAACTCCTTCATCTGTTGTAATAGTACTAGTTTCTATATCCCAAAAGTAAGATTTCATATTAACACTTCCTTATCTATTGAATAATCTTTGTGTTATATCCCCTTGAACATTCACTTGATTTAAACTTTCTTCCATTGCTTTTTCTTCTATCATAAGACTGTCAAAAAGTGGATTAAGTTGTTCATCTGATGACAATTTAGAATTAGTATTATCGTTTAGTATTTGTATAAAATTATCTATAAAATTTTTATCAGAAAGTATTTGTTGTATTCTTTCCTCGCTCATTCCCATTGCTCTTAATCTATCTTTTATATATTGCTTAATCCCATCCATTTTCTTAGTTTGCACTTTTTCATAATCTCTTACAGATTTATAAGTTTTTGTATTATTCAAAACTTCTAATGTTCTAATTGCTTTTTGTAAGTAATTTATATTTTTATTTTTATAAAATTCTATCCCCTTACTTATATATCCTTTATCTGTAAGTTGGAATAAATCTTCATTGAAATTATTTTCTAAATATCTATCAATAGCATTATTATCTTTCTTTCTAAAGGCTCTTTGTCTTCTCGCTAACTTATCACTTTCTTTCTTTAACATTTTTTGTAATTCTTCCCATCTAAACTCTTTGTAGACATTTTTACCCATTTATATTCCCCCTTTTATCAAAAAAGGGAAGTTTTTACACTTCCCATTGTTTCACGTGAAACATTAATTTTGTGGAAAGAAAGTAATCTTTGTGTACTTTCTTTTATTTGCAGATATTAACTTAGTTAATTTAAATGTTAATCCTCGCTCTAATAACATTACCTTTTCATCTTCATTTAATTGGCTATCTAACTTTTTAAACGCTTGTGTTACAACTGAACTTCCATAGATGAAATTATGAGGATATTCTCTTAAGCTAATTACTACATATTCACCCTCTTCTCCATTTAAGTATCCATAATCGTCTACAGTTAACACTTTTCCTAATATGTCACCTTCTACACTTAACTTTTCCTTACCTTCCATAAATGGTAAGCCACTTTCAGTTATTTCAGAAACCTTCTTAATTAGATCATTAATATTAAACATTTTTCATTCCTCCATTTTATTCATTTATTTTTATACTATAATTTATAAAATTGTCAATTGATATTGCTCGTTTTTCAGTTATCGTTTCAATGTGTATTACTGGTATTTCATCTGTTGGATGTGTTTCACTTCTTAAAAGCTTTTTCATCTCTGTTTTAACACTTGTATTTCCATATACATAATATGTGCTATTCCAAAATTCATCCTTGTACTTAACTGTAACAATACTATATGTTATGTTACGTTTGATTAGTTTTCTTAAATTCATTTTTTAACCTCTCTTCTATATATTGTTTAAATACTTTGTACTGTCCACCAGATAACCCATTTCTAGTACAATAGTGATAATAAAGTAGCCAATTAATACCCTTCACACCATCCATCTTCATAGTTAACACCAGCTTAAAATGAACATTCTTTTATTACCTAGTATACATTCACTATCTACAAATAATAAATCGTATTTTGTACCCACTTTCTTAACTGTCGTAAATTCTATATTATGTCTAAATGAGATGTAGATATACTCATTTAGTGGGATAGTCTTTCTAACCTTTTTAAAAGATTCTTTCATACTACCCATCCCCTTTATATAAGAGAAGTTAAACTTCTCTATTTTCTAAATTCCAAATGTCATCCTCTATTCTTCTTAATTCTTTTTGTAAATATAATATATTTTCTCTTACTTCCACACTTCTTCTATAAGAATTACAATATTCCATTTCCTTTTCGTATTCCATAAGTGAATTAATTAAGTTTTTTCTAATATCATATAAATTCATTTTGTTGTGCCTTCTTTCTTTTATTTTATTTACTTTCTATATACATTATATTACATATGTTTTATACTGTCAACTAAATATTACCATTGTTAGCAATTTATTTTTCCTTTAGAAAGTTTGTACTTATTTAACAATTTATTACTTTATCAATTTAAAGTGTTAAGTATTTAATGCATTATCACTATGCCACTTTATTCCTTTAACGCTTTACTGTGTTAAAGTGTATAGTGTATATTGTATGTAGTATTGTGTACGTTGTATGTAGTATTGTGTACCGTGTCGGCTGTGTTGTGTATGGTGGGAGCATTTTCGTCCCGATTGTGTGCT
>Ga0233386_1000356_pt1 | contig 12911 bp, 8 predicted proteins | sample ElkDunMinimDraft_17_FD_191544 | JGI IMG/M metagenome (GOLD analysis project Ga0233386, IMG submission 191544) | Fecal eukaryotic communites from dung pellets of Tule Elk in California, USA - Elk Dung G4 | ecosystem: Host-associated > Mammals > Digestive system > Large intestine > Fecal | place...
TACTCTATGCTATTACTATAGTGTATCATAGCATCGCCTCCTTTATTACTAGTAAATATATGCAAGGGCGAAACAAAAAAGAAGGCCGACTTATTAGCCAGCCTTTTGTTATTAGAAAAGATTCATAATTACAGATAATATAGCAGAAAAAATGGCCATACCTACTGATATAAATATAGATGTTTGTGTCTTCTTAGCATCTGTCATCTGATTTCTAGTAAACTCCTCAATCTTATTAGCTCTATTCTCAAGAGACTTGATAGTATGGTCATGTTCTCTATTTTGCGCCTCTATAGCATCTATTCTTGAGCCAAACTTCTGATCCTCTATTGACTCTAATTTACTCTTTACGTAAGCCATATCCTCTAATAATCTTAATAGCAGACTCTCAATCTTATCATCATTCATTATTAGCCTCCTCATGTTTTGGCTTGATTGGGTCTAATCCAGGTGTATCATTTGAGTTCCAAATACCTAACATGGCAGTAGCTACAGCTACTATAGATACAGGATTCTCTACTATGTTCATTATTGCTTCTCCTAGTAATTGCCAAGAAACAAGGTCATTGAATTCAATTCCTGCTGCACTAAAGAATAAACCTATTAGTGATAGCCAAAAATAAGGATTACGAAACTTACTATTTCTTAAGAAATCTCTCATGAAGTTGCTCCTTTCTAGTATTATAAAAGACTAGGCCATTAACCTAGTCTTAATTACTTGGTGTAAACTCACCAAAGTATTCAATTTCTGCTTTATGTCTTGCCGCTATAGCCTCTTCTTTAGTACTATAACAGCCTAAATATTTCTTCTTCTTATCAACTTTTATATAAGCTATCCATTTGTTATTACTTTTATAAAAGCATACTCCAGTAACTCCACTGGTATTATTACATTGTACAGAACGGTTAAATTGATTTTCTTGTTGTGTACAGATTCTTAAATTATCACGTCTATTGTCTAATGGATTACGATTTATATGGTCAATAACCATATCCTCTGGTGGATTCATGATAAATCTATGAAGTAACCCGATTTTATTATTAAAAACATAGCCAGCTTGAAAGCGCCACTTATAATTATTAATAACATCAATATATTCCAAATCTATTATTGACCTAGCTACTTCATTATGGTATTTATCATATAAGATTAATTCTGCATAATCTTCATATTCTATTATCTCATTTTTGCCGGATTCCTTTCTATCTCTTATATCTAAGATTTGGCCAGTTCTTCTAATTTGCATATAATGTTTACTGCAATAACCTTTGCAATAGTGCTTGTTTTCGCACCCTTCAACTGAACAAGTTCTCATAATACCACGCTCCTTAATAATTATACTAATTAGTATATACGTGGCATTATTTGGGAACTTCTTTATTTTGTTATTAGAAAAAGAGCCAGATTATTATCTGACTCTATAGTATTAATCTATATCATACCACCATCACTATTTATTATATTACCTGTATCCACACATTGGAAACACCAGCCTTCTGGTGGTAGAAGACCACGATCATATGATTCTGATTGCTTACAGTATATAATTCTTGCTACACCATTTATAAGGCCTTGAGGGAAACTACTTGAATGAATAATTAAGCTGATAGTAACGTCGTTACAGTTATCAAGACGTAATGTTTTGAGATTTTCGCAATAACCAAACATGCTTCCTATGCCAGCATATTCGTCTACTGTGTTCATATAGAAATTACGTAAGTCTAATTCTTCTAGATTATTACAGTAAAAAAACATATCATTCATCTTAGTTACATTACTAGTATCGAAGCTACTTAAGTCTAATGATTGTAATGAAGAACAGTTACTGAACATACCACTCATATTTTCTACATTAATAGTGTACCAATCTTTAGTATTAACAGATGTTAGACTAAAGCAACTATTGAACATATTACTTAAGTCGGTATGTGATTCATTAACCATAGTTACTACTTCAGTCGCTGAACTTTCATTGAATTCGCCTGGCACATATAATGCTGGTCCTTCAGGCACGAAACTAAATACCCAACCTTCAGGTGCTGTTAATCCAGCCGCATTAGATTCTTTACAGTATATAGTTCTTGTTACGCCTTCTATAGTACCACTTGGGAAGTCTCCAGTACCAGTAATCATACTAATAGTAGCTCTGCTACAGTTATCCATTCTTAGAGTATGAAGGTTATTACTACCATAGAAAGCATCGGTACTCTTCATACCACTTGTATCCCAATTACTGATATCAGCTATCTCTAAGTTAGGACAGAAACCAAACATAGCATAAGCTGCAGTAACACTTGGAGTAACCCAATTGTTTGCGTCTATTTCTCTTAAAGAAGCACATTTATAGAACATATCATTCATATTAGTTACTTTAGAGACATTAAGCTTAACTACTTCTGTTACATTACTCTCTTGGTAGAATCTAATTTGAGTTATAGGTTCTCCTACATTTAATCTATATACTCCATCGATATAAGAAAGTTGATTAGTTCTATAGTCTACATTATTAACTCTCATAACTCCATAACTGTAATTCTGTAAATTAGGAGTACTAGACTTGAACATTATTAGACCAGGGTTAGCATCTGTTAATGTTACAGTTATAGTAGCAGGATTATTGCTTATAGTTGCTTGAGTAGTACTATCTATAGCAGTTATTTGTGCTGCACCGTAGCCTACTGCCTTAGCTTTATCACCTTCAATAACAACTGCTTCCGTATTAGATGATACAAATACTATATTATCTTTAGTACCATACCAAGGTACACAATTGCTAAGTGTTATAGTTGTTTTTTCGCCTATCATAATCTGATTCCTATCAACTGATACATCTCCACTAGTTACAGGAGTAGCCTCAAGGATTGTTGGTTTCCAATACTTATTCATAGCCATAGTTATAATATCTTGACTAGACATTTCAGATAACTCAATTTCGCCGAAATTAGCTTCTGACTTCATAGGAAGTTGTTCTATTATCTTAGATGCTGTATTATCATTACAGTTATGTACATCAACATAACGAAGATTATTACAGTTATTGAACATACCCATAAAGTTTTGTGCATTAGTCATATCCCAGTTAGGTATTATTAGTTCTTGAAGATTAGAGCATTGAGTGAACATATAATTCATCCACATTACATTAGTAGTTGCCCAGTTAGTTAGATTAATCTTACTGCATTTACAGTTCATAAAGAATTCTGTAAGTTCAGTTAGTCCATCAATGCTCCAGTTAGATAAATCTAAAGTACCTGTACATTCACTAAATATACCAAATCTGTTTCTTGTCTTACTAAGGTTTAGGTTAATGTTTCTGATATCTATATTATCTAAGTTACATCCTTGGAACATACCTTGTGCGAACATAACATTACTAAAGTCGAATACTGATAAGTCTATATATTGATTACCATTAGTAAAGTTCTGGAACATAGCTGGTGCCTGTTCAAGATTAGATGTATTACATTGACCAATATTTATTCTTGAGTTACAGTTTTGGAACATACCTTGTGCTGTCTGTACTCTAGAGAAATCAAGACCAGTAAGATCTAATATATCTCCCCCTCGACTGTAAGCAAATAAACCATCTAGAGTATAACCATTATTAGTTCTTTTGTTATATAATTCCTCGTAATAAGAACCGCCACTTCCTCCTGATATATTTCTGATACAGTTAGGATATTCAGCAAAAGGAGTATTGTATCCTATCTCTACACCTTTATCAGCAATAGCAGTTCTAATCTCATGCTTTATGTTGTTAATTCTGTTTAAATCATCTATCATACTCATAATTATTTAGCCTCCCCTAGTATATTATTTATTAATGAATTAACTTCACCTTCACAAAGGATTTCTTCAATCATAGTCATAGCTTGGTCTGTATAGTTATAAACATAATCTTCAGTAGCATAACCAGTAAGATCAGCAGGTTCTCCAGCAGGGCCTTGTTCACCTTGAGGTCCACGTAATGCTTCTAATTGTTCAGCAGTAAACATGTCATAAGTAAAGTCTTTACCGTCTTTACCATCGACACCAGCTATACCTTGTTCTCCTTGAAGTCCTTGGTCTCCTTTATCACCTTTCTCACCTTGAAGCCCTTGTTCTCCTTGATCTCCTTTGTCACCTTTTTCTCCCTGAATACCTTGCTCACCTTGAGGTCCTTGTTCGCCCTGTATACCTTGTTCTCCTTGTGGTCCTGGAGTAAGTTCTATATTAGATATAGCATTATTAACATAGGCTTCAGTAGTATAACTATCGTCTACATAACTTAGGATATAGTTGTTATTGTTATTAATCATATCAAGAACATTATCTTGATTCATATAATCTAAGTTATCTATAGCTCTATCAACATAGTCTTCAGTAGTATATCTATCATCCGCATAACCTAAGATATAATCATTGTTGCTATTTATCATATCAATAGCACGATATTGGTCAACATACTGTAAGTCATTTATATACTCAACCATGTGTTCTTCAGTAGCATAAATATACATGTCTGATTTCTTAGTATAGAAATTATCAACATAGCCTTCAACATAATCATTATTGTCTCTTATAGCATTATTGACATATTCTCTATTAACAGAATCAGTAGGTATATTATAATTTATCTGATAAAGAGCTTCCTCTACTTTATTAAGTTTATCATCAGTGATGATGTCGCCGCCACTCCAATTAGTTTTGTTATAGTTGCCATCTTCATCGAATAGATTATCTGAATTACGTAGAGAAAAAGTTGATATATTATCATTAGCAGGCATAACATAAGCATTTCTCTTATTAACATATGTGATATTAGCAACCGCTCCTTCACATAATGGTTCCTTGATAATAATACCGCCATATACTTCTGGTAAAGAGCCTATAGATGATTGGTCTTCATTAAGTAACTGTATTTGGAAGTCATAAGCTCCTGTTTCGTCTACGTAGTTACCTTCTGAATCTAAATCGTCTATCATCTCACCAGTTACTATAAAGATTACTCTACTTTCTGTCATTTCTACTGGTTCAGAGAAGATAGGCTTTGCATTTTTTCCTGGTCTCTTTATTATTAATCGACCAAAAGTTTTTTCTGTTCTAAACTTGAATGGATTATTCTCTATAGAGAACTTAAGCTCGATATTCATATCGCCTCTATATAGGACAATAGGTTCCTCGATTTTGGCCTGATTTCTCTTAATCTTAATCTTTCTCTCAATATATATCAAGTTATTGCACTCCTTTCTTTATTATAATTATTTTTGTTATGAGAAAAAGAGCCAGAAGTTATCTGACTCAATATGATTAATCTATATAACTAAATGTCCAGTCTGTAGGTTCAGTAAGACCTGCTGCCGCTTTTCTACTACAGTAGATAATTCTTGATGCATCTGTTATCTTAGTAGTTGGTAATTTAGAAATAATCCTACTAATAGTATCACTACTACAGTTGTTAAGATATAATTTATGAAGTGAATTACAAGAATCAAACATATAACTAACAGTAGTTACATTGCTAGTATCAAAATTACTAAGATCTAATTCTTCTAATTTATAACACTTATTAAACATACTTGCCATATTAGTAACATTTTTTGTATCAAAATTACTTAAATCTAACTTTTTCAGAGAAGAATAATAAAACATATAACTCATATCAGTTACTTGACTAGTATCAAAACTACTTACATCTAATGTAGTTATTGTCGATGTTGAATTGTAATTATTACCAAACCATCCAAACATCGTACTCATGTTAGTGACTTTACTTGTGTTAAAATTAGTTAAATCAAGATTTATTAAATTAGAACAAGTATCAAACATATAACTCATATCAGTAACTTGACTTGTATCAAAGTTACTTAAATTTAGTTTTGTTAACAAAGAACATCTATAAAACATATACTTCATATCAGTAACTTGACTTGTATCAAAGTTACTTACATCTAATGAAGATAATTTATTACAATTATAAAACATATAACTCATATCAGTTGTTTGATTCGTATCAAAAACACTAAGATCTAATTCTGTCATTTTCTTACATCCATAGAATAAATAACTCATATCCTCTATGTTATTAATATTAGTATTTTGGGGTCTAAAATACTGTAAACCATTATAGTTTATAATACTTCCAGATGCATTATCTCTTCTTAACTTTAAAACATCTCGTCTTATTGCATCAATAGACGTTACTTCAAGTGAATCATTACTCGTATCTTTATTCATATCTATAATAGAAGATGTTATTATAGTATAAGTACCAGCTTTCTTATAAGTATGACTAGATATCTTACTATTATATATAATCCCATCTCCCATATTAAAGTATGGGTCTAAATTCTTAGAATAATAAGAATCATCTAATTCTTTAAAATAAACAGTCCATCCGTTTTGGCCTATAAATATTGTGTAAACATTATAGTGACCGTATAAAGAAAATATATATTTACCATTATATTTAATCTCTATAATATTCTTATCATTAACACGGCCACCACTAATCATATCACGTTCAAGCTTCATATTTTTGCCTCCACTCTAATATAAAGGACGCCGTCTTCTTCAGGAGTAGGATACTTAGTAACTATTTCTATTCTAGATATATTAGTACTAGTAATAAAGCCTTCAGTCATCTTAGCTATTTGTTCTTCAGTTAAATCATCATAAGTAAATGGTTCACCTTGAGGCCCTTGTTCTCCTTGTGGTCCTTGAGGTCCAACTTCTCCTTGTGGTCCTTGTTCTCCTTTAGGTCCTTGCGGTCCAGTTGAACCTTGAATCCCTGGTCTTCCTTGAGGTCCTTCTGGCCCTTGAGGTCCTCTTATCATTTCTATTTGTGCTTCTGTTAGTTCATCGAAAGATACAGTACCATCTGCTCCATCATTACCAGCAGGTCCCTGCTCACCTTGAGGTCCTTGCTCTCCTTGTGGTCCTTGAGGCCCAACTTCTCCTTGTGGTCCTTGTTCTCCAGCAGGTCCTTGTAATCCTTGATCACCTTGAGGTCCCTGTAACCCTGGTTCTCCTTGAGGTCCAGGTAATAACTCTATCTTATTTATTTCTTGATTCACAAATTCTATAGTAGCATAATCAGCTAAATCTTCAGGATTGATAGTGCCGCCGCCACCATTCTTTACAGCTTCATTAACATATGCTTCAGTAGCATAACCTATTAAGTCTGCGCTAGTTATAAAGCCAGAGTTATTAGTAAGTTGTGATGTATAACGTGGTAAATCAGTCTTTAGAGCATATGCATCTAAGTTAAACTCATAATTACCTTCAGGAAAAACTGCTTTATTTATTTCGTTCTTAACATAAGAAGTAGTAGCATAACTTTTGCCGTCTAATTCTGTTTCTGTAATATATATACTAGGTATACTAGTTATAAAGCCACTATTCTCTAAAGTCTCATTAACGTAACCTTTAGTAGCATATACAGAAGGTATCTCAGTTATATATTCTTTATGATTATGATTAATATCAGCGTATTCATAATCATGGTTATGATTATAATTTGCCTTACTCTCTAACTCAGATTTAGTAGCAAAATTACTAGTATCAGGTATAGTAGGTTTACTACTTAAGTCATTATATGATCCAGAAGTAGCAACTCTAGATAATCCAGATACATCAGCAGTGGTATGCCTATGCCCCACATTTTCTTTTCTGGCAAGTTGAATTCCTGTATTATATTCTACATCAGCAAGCTCTGCTTCTAGTTGCTCATTAGTAACAAAGTCATCATCGGCCGCAGTTACATCTCGAAGGGCTTCCTCTAATTTATTAAGCTTATTCTTAGTGATTATGTCACCTGTTTCCCAAACAGTCATATTATAGTTGCCTTCTTCATCGAAAGCAGGAACTTCTTCATCTCTAGCATCAAGTAAAGAATAGCCTACTATTGCTTCATCTATAGTGTTAGTATCTGTACCAATAGGCATTAGTACATGTAAATCTACAGGTGGTATAGTAAGTCTATTTTCCTCATTATCATATAAATGTATCTGTAACTTGTGCACTCCAGCTTCAGAGAATTCGTCTATATACTTACTAGAAAAAGTGACCTGTAGCTTATCATTTATTATTTCTGCTCTCTCAGTAAAGACAAGTCTACTTGTAGCATCAGAACCTGGGACTGGTTTATAGACTCTTACTTGTCCATAACTAGTATCTTCGTTTATAGGAAGTGAATAATCATTAGTCTTAGATCCAAAAGTTGCGGCCTTTTTCTTTTTTTCTTCAATAGTGAATAGGCATGTAATATCACCATCTTCTATATATAGATATATGGGTCTATCTAAAGTAGCTTGGTCATTATTTATAGTGATCTTACGATCTATAATAATTGCCATATTATACTCTCCTTTCTTTATATTATTAATTATCATTATTAATATCTAGCATTGCTTCTATTTTTGCTAATCTAGCCTCTAGACTAGCTATTTGTTCATCTTTAGCTCTGATTTCTTCCTGTAATGCTTCTACAGTAGCATATTCTGATAAATCAGATAGAGCAGATACACTATTAATAGGATTACCGCTAAGATCAGTAAACTTAAGTGCGCGTACTTCGTTTGCGTATACAATACCATCTTCTACTTCTAAATCACCATGAAGTTGAAGACTATTATGAAGTATTAGATCGTCTTGCATATGTATAGCGCCAGTATCTTCATTAGCACACCAAATATAATCAACACGTATAGTATCGAATGTATTACCGCTACCACCGCCAGAACCATTAGCAGTAGTCATAGTAGTTCCGTCGGAGAACTTTATAGTATCAACCTCTAATTCTCGTGTCGAAAGTATATCCGATATAATTGTACCATACACGGTAAATAGAGCAGGGTAATTCTCGCCAGTAGTTAAAGTAAACGTACTAGCACATAAATATTCAACATGAATACCATTAGCAGTAATATGGTCAAATACAGCGTCACCACCAGTACCAGGATTACTAGGAGTACTTCCTCCAGAACCATTAGCAGTAGTCATAGTAGTACCATCAGAGAATATTATAGTATTAACCTCTAAAGTATTTGTCTCTGTTGTCAGTTCGCATCTGATTCCCTCAGTTACGTATAGTTCACCAAAGATATTTGCTATACCTGCGCTTCCATCTGCGCCTGATACTTCTAATTCATTACAAGTTATCTTACCATAGCTGCCACTACCAGGATTACTAGGGTTATCTGGATAGTCTGGATAATCTGGGTCTTCTGGGTCGCTATAACCACCGCCATCTTCATAGCCAGCATATTGATCTTTAGGGCTAGGATCACTAGTAGTTGCTCCGCCACCGGTAAGCACATGTTGCTGGAAAGCACCTATCAAGCAACTCAATACAGCAGATATATTATAAGTATTATGGGTAGTCGCATCATTGACATTCTTATCACCATCATTATTAGTATCACCTGTCACCATTCCTCTAGTAATTCTGGCTCCTACTTTAGAAGTTCTATATTCTCCATCAGATCCAAGAGAGACTACATCTTCGCTTAATAACCCAAAATATATCTGATCAGGAAAGTATGCGTCAGGGTCATCAACACCTTTATTTACTACCTTATCTACTTCTGTAGAGCTATATTCATACACATTAAGATCATTCATTACGAAATTCAGTAGGTCTTGCTTAGTTATGGTACTGGAGTTGGTTATTTTCTTTACGTTTTCCATATCTTCTCTATCGTAACGTACTTGATAGTTATATCCAAAATATCTAAGAGATTGAACACTGTTGTTATTCTTTATATGATTCGTATATGCAAAATCCCAAGGACAAGTCTCGCTACCTAAATCATAATAATTAGAGGAATAAGGAAGAAACTGATACTCAGAAAGACTAACGCCATACGTAGTGATTGAACCATCTTCATGGCCTATATGTGATAGCAAATTATAGTGATCATGATCAGGCACATACTCATCATAACCACCATCACCAATGTCATAATCATCTATTATGTCTGCTATGTCATCTTCATCAAGTTCTTCCTCTATTGCTGAACCACTAATTCTCTTGTTATTAGCAAGATATATCTTATTCACTGTTGGGTCAGAGAAAGATATCTCGATCTTGCCTATTCTTGCCTTAATAGTCATAGGCGGATAGAAGTCTCTATCTATTACATAATGAGTATCACCTATCTCTATTTCTGGTACTTCAGCACTCTTCAGTGCGAAATCAACATCATACTGTACATTTATACCAACATTATCTATATATAATATTGTATCATCTTCACTATTAGCTACTTCTTGAGTCTTAGTTATACCTCTTACGTTAGTACCGTACTCGAATCTCTTACCAACGAAGGAACCACGGCCGCCATCTTTATAAGCCTTTATAACTTTCTGTACTCTGCCACCAACAAGCTCATGGACGAACTCTAACTCTACACCTCTATATGACTGCATACTGTCCTGTAATAGAGCAAATATATTAGTGTCATATCTAACAGTTATATCGTGCTTGATGCTCTCTAATCCAGGTTGACATACGTAGGACCAGCCAGTATTCTTTAGTAGTATACTTAGGAAGCGAGAATAGCTTATATTCTTGAACTCTAATGAGTCTTTTTTTCTATTACGTTTATTACGTCTATAGATGATAATACCGTTCTCATCTACAGAAACATTATCTGGGTCAGCATAATCATCTTGGCCATACTTATCATAGATAATAATACCATTCTCGTCTACATACACATCATCTACGTCAGCATATTCATCATCAGTATTATCGTCGCCGTCATTATCATTATCCATGCCGCCGCCAGAACTACTACCACCAGACCCACTACTAGAACCACCGCTACTGCTGCCACCACTACTACTTTCTTTTTCGTTCTCAGGTCTCTTCATATAAACCTCTAATAAATCAAAGCCTATACCTTCAGCATATACACCAATAGTCTTATAGCCTTCATTATGAGAATACTCTAAGCTTGTTATAGTGAATAGTTCGTTCCTATTCTTATAGGTAAACATTATATGGTTCCCTATCTCTAATAAGTCTTGAGTGTATGGAGTAGACATAGTACTGAATTGATAAGTATCAGCGCCTGTCTCTAGCTCCTGTATAAATAAGTCTTCATAATAAGGGGCTTGTGGATTAGCCCCTTGATTAGATAGAGTACCTATTTTCTTATAGTTCTTATTCAATATATAAATGTTGTTCACGTAATCACCTCTTTATAGGTATCTCTCGTTGAATAAGACAGTAGCAAATACATTAGAGTCTCCAGTTACCTTAAGCATATTATTACCAGTGACTAACTCTATAAATTGGCTACTTATATCTATATCGTTATATAGTTTATTATTAAGGTATACTTTACTGTTATAGCAATCTATCTTTATCTCATCACCTTGCTTGAATGGAGCCACATTACAGCCTGTTGGTATAGTAGCTTCATTAATACGATCTACCTGTATATCAGTAATAGACATATCGCACCAATTATCTTTGTTACTAACATCTTGAGAACCTATAAATATAGCTACATACTCTAATGGAGCAGAAGGAGAATTGCTAACTTCTTGTTCCTTAAGCATAAGTTTCTTAATAGGTAGGCCGTTCTCTATCTTATAGATCCAAGCTTGCCACTTGTTATCTACTCTTCTGATTCCGAACTCTCCATAGAAGTTGTTCCAGTCGCAAGAGCTTTCTGATAAAGCATCATATCCTACATTATATTCATCTATATCTGCCTTACTATTACTAGATACTGTTGTTATATCCTCTAATACTTTATTGTCTCCAACATATACAGTAGGAGTAACAAATGAGTAGTATTCATTCTCGTCAGATAAGCATAACTTGAATAACTTAGTATATAATCCAGTATTTTCGTCTAAGCCATAACCATATACTTCACAGATACCTGTCTTATTATCGTTAGATATTATTATATCTTCTTCAGGATACTCAGTTGGGACATCGTATACCATAGAATTGTCATATACCGTATTTATCTTCGACGAATCAATATATCCTACTTTACCATTGTAAGGAATGTACAGTTTATAGTAATCATCCTCTGGTACTGTATGTACACGTAATGGTGTACTAGCGTCTATAGTTGCTAATAATATACTCTCATTTGGATTATCACTAGGGCGAGACCATAGCTCTAAGTCTGTCATAGCTATTGCATTCATAGCAACATCAGTAACAGTAGTATCAGATATATATTTCTTCAAGTATATAGCTTCACAGTAGCCGCCCTCTACCTCTAACCAACCATTAGATGCAAGTACTGCGTCATGTATCTCATCGCCTTTATTATAGGTACCTATTACAGTACCATATCTATCAGGACTGCTCTTAATAGGAACAGAAGGCGCCGCTACTTTATAGAAATATATTTTTTCTCCACTATATATAGTACCTTCATCTATAAGTTTTGGTACAGTTGGGTCGCCATCAGTACCATAACTATTAAGATGTAACTTAGCTCTAACTTCGAAGTCTGTTAATACAGTACCTATATTCCTACTAGCACCAATACCATGCCATAAATATGAAGGATTATTATTAGCTGGTGTATGAACCATAATACCACTGCCGTCATTAGTATTTATTGGATAGCCAAGTATATCTCTATCACCATCTAAATAGAAGTTAGCGGCTAGCCATAAATCAGAGTTGGACATATCATCAGAAAAGATTAGTTCAGATTGTTCCTTCATAGATGAACCAGCTTTAGGATAACTACCCAATAGGAACTTATTACCGTTAGTAGTGTTCTCTATCTGTACGAATGAAGTAGTCTCATTAATGCCTATATTGATGATAGGATAAGCAGATGCATTACCGCCATTATATACCTCTATAGTGTTATTATTAGAAAGATTTCTCATACCATAAGTACTACTCATAGCATTATTACTAGCCTTTACTGAAGCAGAATAA
>Ga0233386_1000361_pt1 | contig 12827 bp, 11 predicted proteins | sample ElkDunMinimDraft_17_FD_191544 | JGI IMG/M metagenome (GOLD analysis project Ga0233386, IMG submission 191544) | Fecal eukaryotic communites from dung pellets of Tule Elk in California, USA - Elk Dung G4 | ecosystem: Host-associated > Mammals > Digestive system > Large intestine > Fecal | place...
CGCGGTCCAGGCCGACGGAGCCGAACTGACGACCATCGAGGGCCTCGCCGGCGCCGACGGGGAACTGTCCTCCGTCCAGGCAGCCTTCCGGGACCAGCACGGACTCCAGTGCGGTTTCTGCACACCGGGATTCATCGTCTCGGCAACCGCATTCCTGCGAGAGAACCCGTCACCGTCCGACGACGAGATCCGGGAAGCGATCTCGGGCAACCTGTGCCGCTGCACCGGTTACCAGGGCATCGTCCGCGCGGTACGCGCCGCGGCCGGTGGCCCGGACTCCAGCGGCGAGCCCGGCGCCGTCGCCGCATCCGGCGCCTGACGCATACGACGACAACACCGAGTGAAGACGATCCCGCCCGAGTATCCCTGTACCGCGAAGGAACAGCTGTGACCATCGATGACGCACCCGTCGACCGGGACCGTAAGCACCCCCGGGCCCATTTCGACCGGCACACCCCGGAATACCGGCATCGGTTCGAGGAGATCACGCATGATCTTCACGCCCGGTGCCCCCTCGCCTGGACCGACACCTACGACGGGCACTGGGTAGCCAGCGGGAGCGACGAGGTCTTCGAGCTCGCACGCAGTGCCGACGTGTCGAACGACCACGACGTTCACGGCACCCGGCGCGGATACAAGGGGATCTCGATTCCCACCGCACGTCGCGCGGCAATGGTGCGCGGCGGCATTCTCGAGATGGACGACCCCGAGCATCGCCTCTACCGGCAGGTCCTCAACCCTTACCTGTCCCCTGCCGCGGTGAAACGGTGGGAACCGTTCATCGACGAAGCAGCCCACGCCGCACTCGACGAGAAGATCGAATCCGGACGGATCGACTTCGTCGACGACCTGGCCAACGTCGTGCCCGCCGTCCTCACCCTCGCCATGCTCGGTATCCCGATCGAGAAATGGTCCGTGTACAGCGAACCGGTGCACGCGTCGGTCTACACACCGGAGAATTCGCCGGACGCCGAGCGGGTCGCCGAGATGCACCGCGCGATGGGGATCGACCTGCTGTCGAATCTGGCCGAGATCAAGACGAACCCTCGTCCGGGACTCGTCAACGGGCTCGTCGAGTTGCGCATCGACGGCGAGCCGGCGCCCGACCTCGAACTGCTGGGCATGCTCGGACTGCTGATCGGTGGCGGTTTCGACACGACGACGGCGCTCACCGCCCACTCGCTCGAGTGGTTGTCGTCGAATCCCGACCAGCGTGACGTGCTCATCCGCGACCGCGAACAGTTGCTCGATTCGGCCACCGAAGAGTTCCTGCGCTTCTTCACGCCGGCACCGGGCGACGGGCGCACCGTCGCGGCCGACTTCGAGGTCGGTGGCACCGAGTTGCGCGAAGGTGAGCGCTTGTGGCTGTCGTGGGCGATGGCGAACCGTGACGCGACGGTCTTTCCCGATCCCGACGAGATCGTCCTGGACCGGAAAGGGAACCGGCACTTCAGTTTCGGTCTCGGAATCCATCGCTGCATCGGCTCCAACGTAGCCCGAACGGTGTTCAAGTCGATGCTCACCGCGGTACTCGACCGCATGCCGGACTTCCGGTGCGATCCCGAAGGGACGGTGCATTACGACACCATCGGTGTCATCCAGGGCATGCGGCACCTGCCCGCGTCCTTCACTCCGGGCCCCCGGAGAGGCCCGGGCCTGAGCGCCACGCTCGAGAAGCTGCAACGGATCTGCGACGAGCAGCAACTGGCCGCCCCGGTGACCGCCCGCCCGGAGGTCGCGCGCATCGATTGACGCGACGACCCTCAGGTCTCGGCCCGGTTGTGCCGGCGGGTGTGCACCCCTGCCGATTCGGGTTATCTAGAAGTTCCGTCCTATGCGAACCCCACTTCTGCGCGGAAAAGGACATCCCGGGCGACACTCCGGGATCCCGGGCATATTCCGGCAGCGGTGGGGGTACACGGGTTGCGGTGGCAACACACCCGACAACGGGAGGAATTACATGATCGTCCGGAGACTCGCGAGGCCGATGCTCGCGTCCATTTTCATTGCCGGGGGCGTCGACGCTCTCCGCAATCCCGCTCCGCGGGCGAACGCGGCTCAGCCCGCGTTGGATCAGGCGGTGAATGTCCTGCCCGCCTCGGTCACCGATCGGCTCCCGAGCAACCCCGAGACGCTGATCCAGCTCAACGCCGCCGTGCAGATCGGTGCCGGCGCGCTCTTCGCGCTCGGTAAGGCACCTCGACTCTCGGCACTCGCCCTCGCAGGTTCGCTCATACCGACCACCGCCGTCGGACACGACTTCTGGAACGCTCAGGATGCGGAAACCCGTTCCAAGCAGCGCACCGAGTTCATCAAGAGTGTCAGCCTGCTGGGCGGGCTCCTCATCGCCGCGGTGGACACCGAAGGCAAACCGTCGCTCGGATGGCGAGGCCGCCGCGCGGCGCGGCACGCCCAGGCTTCCGTGGCAGCGGCTCTCCCCCTCGCGGCTTCCTCCGATCGCGGCACTGCGGAGGCCTTCAGCAACGTCGCCGATCGCGTGAAGTCCCTGACCGGTGACGCAGCCGAACACGGCGGTCATCTGCTCGATGTCGCCAAGGAACGTGGTCCCGTCCTCGCCGAGGTGGCGAAGGAACGCGGCACCGACTTCCTCGAGGTTGCGCGTGATCGTGGCCCCGTACTCGCAGAACGCGCACGGGAGCGCGGCACCGGCCTGATCGACATCGCGAAGGAACGCGGCCCCGTGTTCGCGGACACCGCACGCGAGCGCGGCACCGAACTGCTCGACGTCGCGAAGGAACGCGGCCCCGAGATCGCCGAGGTCGCCCGTGTACGCGGCACCAAGTTCCTGGACACCGCCCGTGATCGCAGCAGCGAGTGGGCACAGCTTGCAGACGAGCGTTCGGCGGTGCTCAACGCCAAGGCGCTCAAGGCCGCTGAGAAGGCACGGATCAGCGCCGAGAAGGCCCGCAAGCAGGCAGAAAAGACCATCGAGAAGAATCGTAAGGCGCTCGAGAAGAAGCGGTAAGACCGCCTCGAGACGAGCACAGCGAGCGGAGTGATCGGCTTCCGCGGCAGGCACGTGGATCCACCCGGATCCGCGTGCCTGCGCTTTGTCTCCGGGTGTTCCTCGACGCCCCCGGCGATCCGACTAGACTTCTCGGGCACTTCCGTCGACGCCCCCACGCGTTCGATCTGTCCCTATCCGAGGAGTTCATGTGCCGGCCGATGGCGCGTCCCACCCAGACCTCGAGCCTGAGCAGGCCTACGTCTCGATGCTCTACCGGCACCTCGACGACCTGCGCGACTACGCGAAGACGAGGCTGACCCGCGTGCTCCGGGAGTCGGGGGGCACCCCGCAGGCACGCTCCGAACGTGAGTCGTTCACCCAGATGTATACCGAGGATCTCGCGAAGTACGACGCCGCGGAACACGGCCTGTGCTTCGGGCGGATCGACGTGCGGGACGACGAGGTCGACAACGACGGGGGCCTCGACAGCCGATACATCGGGCGCATCGGAATTCTGGACGAAGACAACGACTACGAGTCGCTTCTCCTCGACTGGCGGGCACCGCAGGCGCGGCCTTTCTATCTCGCCACGCCGGCAACACCCGACGGCGTGGTGCTGCGTCGCCACATCCGCAGTCGTGGACGTTCGGTGACCGCCCTGAACGACGAATACCTCGATCTCGACGCCGCGCAGGAGCACTCCGACACCCCGGCTGCAGGCGGAGTCGCCGGCGAGTCCGCCCTGCTGGCGGCCCTCAACGCCGCCCGCACCGGGCAGATGCACGACATCGTGGCCACCATCCAGGCCCAGCAGGACGCGATCATCCGCTCCGAGCACCGAAGCGTGCTCGTGGTGCAAGGCGGGCCGGGAACGGGCAAGACTGCGGTGGCGCTGCACCGCGCCGCATACCTGCTCTACACGTACCGGAAGCAACTCGCGAAGAGCGGCGTGCTCATCATCGGCCCGAATTCCACCTTCCTCGACTACATCGGTCAGGTGCTGCCCTCCCTCGGTGAGACGGGCGTGCTGCTGTCCACCATCGGCGACCTGTATCCGGGTGTGAAGGCCACGCTGGACGACAGCCGCGAGGCCGGTGAACTCAAGGGGTCGTCGGCCATGGTCGACATCCTCAAGAAGGCGGTGCGGGACCGGCAGGAAGTCCCGAGTTCCCCGGTGCCCGTCTCGTTCGACACCTACCGCCTCATGCTCGACCGGAAATCTGTCTCGCGTGCACGCGGCCGGGCGCGCTCGTCGCGTCGGCCACACAATCTGGCTCGTCCGATTTTCGTGTCCGCGGTCATCGAAGCGCTCGCAGACCAGCTCGCCTCCATCATCGGTACCGACCTGGTCAACGGCGGAAACCTGCTCAGCCGCGACGACATCGACGACATCCGGTCGGAGATGCGGGCGGACCGGGACATCGTCTCCGCGATCGACGCCTTGTGGCCGGAACTGACCCCGCAGCAGGTGCTCACGGATCTGCTCGGCTCACGGGAACGTCTTGCCTCGGCCGCTCCGCACTTCTCGGAAGACCAGATCGAGGCTCTCTACCGCCCGGACGGTGCAGGACGTTTCAGCGCCGCCGATGCCCCGTTGCTCGACGAGATCGCCGAACTGCTCGGGGTCGACGACGCGGCGGAACGAGAACGCGCGTCCCGTAGGTGGCGCAGGCAGATCGCCGATGCCCAAGGCGCACTCGACATCCTCACCGGTTCCGCACCGCAGGATCTCGAGGACGACCTCGACCCCGAACTGCTCATGGCGTACGACCTGATCGACGCGTCCCAGCTTGCGGAGCGCCAGGACCACCGGGACCACGAGACCACCGCGGAACGTGCTGCCGGTGATCGGACCTGGACCTACGGGCACGTGATCGTCGACGAAGCGCAGGAACTGTCGGAGATGGCGTGGCGGGCGCTGATGCGCCGAATCCCGAACCGGTGGATGACCCTCGTGGGCGACACCGCCCAGACCGGTGATCCGGCGGGCAGCACGTCGTGGCAGCGGGTCCTCGAGCCGTATGTCGCGAACCGGTGGAAGAAGGCCGAACTCACCGTCAACTACCGGACACCGGCAGAGATCATGCGGGTCGCGCACGCGGTGCTCGCGGAGATCGACCCCGAGCAACTCCCGCCGGAGTCGGTGCGCGAATCCGGCTACGAACCCTGGGCACGTTCGGTGGAGGCCGAAAGCTTGGTCGACGCGGTGCGCAGTGCACTGGACGAGGAGTCGGGACCGGGCACGACGGCGGTTCTGGTACCTGCCCGCCTGGTGGCGGAGTGGGCGCACCTCGCCTCACCGTCGGTGACGGTCGCTGCCGTCAAGGACGTCAAGGGCCTCGAGTTCGACGCCGTGCTGCTGGTGGAGCCGTCCGAGATAGTGTCGGAATCTCCCCGCGGCATGAACGACCTCTATGTCGCACTGACCCGAGCGACCCAGAGACTCGGCGTGCTGCACACCACCCCGCTCCCCCGGGTGCTCGACGGACTCGCCGCCCAGGCGCGGTGTTGAGCGGGGGCCGTCTCGAGGTAGCGGTGTGGAAGCAGCACGCCGTGGATCGGAACGATTCCGTTATGCCGGGAAGGTACGGTCCTGTGCACGGTGCCGTACGCCACGGCACCGCCGACAGAAACGTCCGGTTCGTCGACGGTGTGAGGTGAGGGTGATGGGACGGGGACGGTGGCCGATCGGCGCCGCGGCTCGGGTTCTGCTCGCCGGCGCGGCAGTGCTCGCGGCTGCCGCATGCTCGGCCGGCACAGCCGACCCCGTCGAGGCGGTGGAGACACCCACGGCCACGGCCGCGGCCGAGCCACCGGTGCTGGACGCGCGCGCGACACGCATGAAGGAGACGCTGGACGAAGCGGGACTGGTCGCGGATGTTCCGGACGAGACCCTGCTCGCGGTCGCGCGCGGACTGTGCGACCAGCTCGCAGCCGGAATGCCGGAGGAACGCATCCTGGAGACAGCGCGGCCGATCGCGTCGTACGCCGCGGCGGCGACGCATACGACGATGCCGGGCGACGATGCCGCCCGGCACTATGTCGAGATCACGCGCGAGACCTACTGCTGACTCCCGCGCGTTCGCGGAACTCTGTCAGCGGACGGTGTGCACGACCAGCACGTCGGAGGTCGCTTTCCGGGCCACGTCCGACGGCACCGAGCCGAGGAGCCTGCCGGTGAGGGTGTTCAGTCCGCGGTTACCGATCACGATGAGATCCGCCTCGACCTCTGCGACGAGGGCGAGGAGGGATTCCACGGGTGAACCGACGACGGGCCGTTCGACGATGTTCTTCGCGCCCGCCACGGTGGCCTTTTCCCGTGCCGTGCGGAGGATTTCGTAGGTCGGTGCGGATCCGGTGACCTGGTAGGCCTCGTCGCGCAGCACGTCTGCGGCGTGTGCGGTGTCCTTGGGATCGGCCGGGTAGTACGCACAGGCGATCACCAACTTGGCGCCGGCGTCTCCCGCGAGGGCAGCTGCCTTCTCCACCGCCTTGTACGACGATTCCGAACCGTCCGTCCCGACGACAATGGTCCGGTAGGCGCTCATTCGTTCCTCCATCGTGTTCCGGTCACCGGCGCGTGCCGCCGATGGTGCCGGTGGAAGAAATGCGAACCCTCCCCCGGCGCTGGCGTAGACAGTATCGGGACACCGGGGCGCATGGGGGATTTGGGTCCCACGCCACAGGGACGCGTCCCGGACCCTCGCGGCCGCCGGGAGCGGTTCTCCGGATCTACTTCAGACCGGCGGCGTCCATCCCCCGCAATTCCTTCTTGAGATCGGCGATCTCGTCGCGGAGCCGACCCGCCAGCTCGAACTGCAGATCGCGTGCGGCCTGCATCATCTGGTCGGTGAGTTGCTGCACGAGGTCGGCCAATTCGGCGCGCGGCATCGTCGTGGTGTCGCGACCTTCGACGACACCGGAACTCGTCGCGCGTCCCGACTCACCCTGGGCGCGACGTCCGCGCGAGGCATTGCGGCCCGATCCGCCCACCTCGATGGCTTCGGTGTCCTCAGCTTCCTGATACACCTGGTCCATGATGTTGGCGATCTTCTTGCGCAACGGCTGCGGGTCGAGGCCGTGCTCCTTGTTGTAAGCGATCTGCTTCTCTCGCCGGCGGTCCGTCTCGTCGATGGCGCGCGCCATCGAGTCGGTGATCTTGTCGGCGTACATGTGCACTTCGCCGGAGACGTTGCGCGCCGCGCGCCCGATGGTCTGAATCAGCGACGTGCTCGAGCGGAGGAACCCCTCCTTGTCGGCGTCCAGGATCGCCACCAGCGACACCTCGGGGAGGTCGAGACCCTCACGGAGCAGGTTGATGCCGACGAGGACGTCGTACTCGCCCAGACGCAACTGCCGGAGCAGTTCGACGCGGCGCAACGTGTCGATGTCGGAGTGCAGGTACCGCACCCGGATACCGAGTTCGAGCAGGTAGTCGGTGAGGTCCTCGGCCATCTTCTTCGTCAGCGTCGTGACGAGCACACGTTCGTCGCGCTCGGCCCGCTCCCGGATCTCGTGGATCAGGTCGTCGATCTGGCCCTTGGTGGGCTTGACGACGACCTTCGGGTCCACCAGGCCGGTCGGGCGGATCACCTGTTCGACGAATTCGCCGCCGGTCCGTCCGAGTTCGTACGGTCCGGGCGTCGCCGACAGGTAGACGGTCTGGCCGATTCGAGAGGCGAACTCCTCCCAGGTGAGCGGGCGGTTGTCGACGGCCGAGGGCAGGCGGAAACCGAATTCGACAAGGTTGCGCTTGCGCGACATGTCGCCTTCGTACATCGCGCCGATCTGCGGCACGGTGACGTGGGACTCGTCGATGACGAGGAGGAAGTCTTCCGGGAAGTAGTCGATCAGCGTCGCGGGTGCGGTGCCGGCGGGCCGGCCGTCGATGTGCCGCGAGTAGTTCTCGATGCCGGAGCAGAATCCGACCTGCCGGATCATCTCGAGGTCGTACTGCGTGCGCATCCGCAGCCGCTGCGCCTCCAGAAGCTTGCCGCGGTTCTCGAGATCGGCGAGACGTTCCTCGAGTTCGGCTTCGATGTCCTTGACCGCGCGTTCCATCCGCTCGGGTCCGGCGACGTAGTGCGTCGCGGGGAAGATCCGCAACGAATCGACCTTGCGGACGACGTCGCCGGTGAGCGGGTGCAGGTAGTACAGGGCCTCGATCTCGTCGCCGAAGAATTCGATGCGGACCGCGAGTTCCTCGTAGGCAGGGATGATGTCGACGGTGTCGCCCTTCACACGGAACGAGCCGCGGGTGAAGGCGAGGTCGTTGCGGTTGTACTGCACGTCGACGAGCAGGCGGAGCAGGGCGTCGCGCGGAACTTCGAGGCCGACCTCGAGCTGGATCGAGCGGTCGAGGTAGGACTGCGGGGTGCCGAGGCCGTAGATGCAGGACACCGAGGCGACCACCACGACGTCGCGGCGGGAGAGCAGCGACGAACTGGCCGAGTGACGCAACCGCTCGACGTCGTCGTTGATCGACGAGTCCTTCTCGATGTAGGTGTCGGTCTGCGCGATGTACGCCTCGGGCTGGTAGTAGTCGTAGTACGACACGAAGTACTCGACCGCATTGTTGGGCAGCATCTCCCGCAGCTCGTTGGCGAGCTGCGCGGCGAGAGTCTTGTTGGGTGCCATCACGAGGGTGGGACGTTGCAGCCGCTCGATGAGCCACGCAGTGGTAGCGGACTTGCCGGTACCCGTGGCACCGAGCAGGACGACGTCTTTCTCCCCCGCCTTCAGCCTGCGCTCGAGTTCGTCGATCGCGGCAGGCTGGTCGCCGGCGGGTTCGTATTCGCTGACGACCTCGAACGGGGCGTCGGTGCGTTCGATCTCCCCCACCGGACGGAACTCGGAATGGGCGACTACAGGATGCTCACTTGCGAACGCCATGTTTCCAGGGTAATTGCTCCCACCGACACGTGCGGCGCGCCGCCGAGCCCGCCGCTCGCCGCCAGGCGCAACGCCCGTTCCCGCGCGGACGGTAACGTGCGGTCATGGCGCCGCACCTTCACCCCGTCAAAGAGGAACGTTTCGATGTTCCCGCGCAGACCAACACCGACCCGAAGGGCAATGTGCGGCCGGTGGACGTGTACCGGGTCGAGCCGTGGGGGCTGTACATGGCGCGGCCGGCGGACCACCACGAGTTCGGGTACGTGGAGTCCTGGCTGCTGCCGTCCCGGCATCTGCGCGTGACGATCTTCCATTACCGACCCGGGCACGAGCGCGACCTGGATCGGTACGTCGATGTGGGCGAGTACTGGCGAGACGGTGACGTGTGGCATTCGCGCGACCACTACCTCGATCTTCTCGTCCGCACCGGCCGTGGCACCGCGGTAGAAGATGTCGACGAACTGTTCGCCGCCGTCGCCGCGGGTCTGCTCGACACGGACGACGCCGAACTGGCCGTCCTGCGCGCGTTCGAAGCGGTCGACGGCATCGCCGCCCACGGTCACGACGTCGACGCGTGGCTGAGCTCGGTCGGGCTGCCGATCAGCTGGCAGTGACGCCCGCCGCTCCCCTGCTCATTCCCGGGCTCCGGCCCCGCTCGCAGCCGGAGCTACGAGCCGGTGCGGCGACCCGGGACGACCTCGAGACCGAGGATCTCGATCTGCTCGAGCACCACGTCGAGCGGCAGACCGGCGTGATCCATGAGGAACAGCTGACGCTGGTAGTCGCCCGCGTAGTCGGCGAAACCGAGGGTGCGCTCGACGACCTGTTCGGGGGTGCCCACGGTGAGCGGGGTCGTCGCGGAGAATTCCTCGAGGGACGGGCCGTGGCCGTACACCGGTGCGTTGTCGAAATACGGACGGACGATGCGCCTGGCGTCGGCTTCGGTGTCCGCCATGAATACCTGGCCGCCGAGTCCGACGATGGCCTGCTCGGCCGCGCCGTGCCCGTACTGCTCGAAGCGGTTCCGGTACAGGGTGATCATCTGCCGGGTGTGTTCCTTGTTCCAGGAGCCGTCGCCGTAGAACGCTGGCTGTTCAGCGATTCCAGGCCACCGAGAACTACCACCTGCTCCGGCGTCTACGTCGCGAGAGAAGGTCGTCGACTGGGAAGACAAGTTCCGAGCCCCGCTGCGGTTACAGTGACGCGTCACCGGTTACGAGTTGGGGCGAACCGTCGGGGACATCGGCTTTCCGGTGCCCGACGTCGAGTACGTCGTTGAGGAGTCCAGCGGACAGTCCCGTCCGCGTGTGGTGGTCGATCATCACTAAGGCCTTCGCGAGTGAACGTCGCGGCGATCAGCGGCCCGGACGGAGCCGGTACAACTTCCAACGAGAGAATCGGCAAAGGACGGTGCTGGCTCATCGGTTCTCGGTGGAGCTGGTGGACGGGCCTCTCGAAATCGAACGTTGTGTGCGAGCACAAGTGCAAGGACCAGTGTGCGTTCGGGTCAGTACCAGCCAACTCGTGAATTCCACCCACGGCGAGAATTTGCGATACGCGGTCGCGAATGGGGAGACTTTCTGGCCGTTTGCTCGCTACTCAACGGTCAAGGCCGCTCCCATTACGAGCGGTCTCTTGCGATCCGTGAGGCACTGCGACACGGGTGCGACGAAGACGCGGTGTTTCGCGCCAAGACCAATCCAGGCGACTGGCAAGAGACACACTGGCAAGGGGTACTGTTTTGATGTCGGATTCCACGATCGAGAAACGACCGAGGACAATCGTGAGCGAGCGGTTGCACGTGGACAAGTAGTCGTACGACATGACGAAGCATCTGCACCGCCCGAGCGCGCGCGACCTCGAAGTGATCGCGCGGGACCGACACCTCCTTCGCCCGTGTACCGACCGGATCGACACGGCAGCTTCCCTGATGAGTCTTACTCACGTAAATTTCGCGGGGTGATGACAAGACCGGTCGGGCCAGCAATTCTATACGGAATGTTCGCAGCCAACAGTCTCGCAAACGGAATATGGATTGCACTGTGGGCAGTTTACTTTGTCTCTGTTGCAGACGTGAGCCCAGCCGTTGTTTCTACGGTCTCCCTCTTCGGCGGGGTTGCGGGCATGGCTCTTGCATATCCCGTGGGATCACTTGGAGACCGCGTCGATGACCGCTAATTGCTAGCTCTGTTATTAACGCTGCGGGGTATCGCCGCCCTCCTTGTGTCGCTTTCGAGTAGCACGGTCCTGCTACTCGCAGCACTGTTTATTACGCTTGGCCTTCAATCCGCCCAAACAGGCCTATCGACTAGCATCGTCGCGACTCGCGTGGATCCCATGAGCAGAGTGAACTCGCTCTCATGGATCCGGACTCTGCAACATGTGCTCTACGCCCTAACAGCTGTCGCCGCATCTCTTGTTCTCGCCTCCGGCGCTGAGATCTTTTTCCGGATTGCTTTGGCTATTGGCGGCACCATGCTGTTCGCGGGAGCACTTATGTGCACTCGGATAAGCCGCCGGTCAGCTGTGACCTCGTCGCGAGCGGACCGTCGGATCGGTGGCTCGACAGCCGTAAAAGACCGGGCGTTCCTGCTAATGATGCTGGGGTCGAGTCTTCTCATGCTGTGCTGGCCGGTTCTCACTGTCGGATTGCCGTTGTGGATTACCGAATCAACTGTAGCCCCGCCCGCAATGGCGGGAGTTTGTTTGGCGATCAGCGCGATTATCATTATAATTATCCAGATCCCCGTAGGAAATAAAGTCGTGACATTGAAGCACGGCAGATACGTAAACCTGGCCGGATCCATTTTTCTATCCGTAGTATGTGCGGGATTTGTGATCGCAGGCGAAACGGAGTCGACCCGCGTCGCTGTCGCAATAATTCTCGGCCTTACTTTGCTCCACGCTTTGGCCGAAGTTTTGGTCGTAACTTCAAAATGGTATTTTTCTACCAGCATGATGAATGATGACCACGCGGGCGGATATCAATCGATCGCCGCGATTGGAGACGGACTGGCAGTAGCAGTTGGTCCGGCCATCATGATTGCTCTTGTCGGAACGGGTAATACGGGCTGGTGCCTTTTAGGGTTGACGTTCTTCATTGTTGGTGTCTTTCAAGCGATTTACTCTCGGAGAATACTTGTACGTACCGCCGAGCGCGCAGGCCCGTCGATGGCTCCGAAGCCAGAAGCTTGAGGGCTGCATATGATGCGGCGTTGTGACCAAGCAATTCGGCTCGCGTTGGTGGCGGTCGAGTACCTCCTTGCGCTGATCCGCGCCTGGCCCGGCACCGGCTCGCTACGAGTTCGTCTCGCGTACATTGCACCGACCCCCTAATCGGGAGATGTATGCGGTGTGGCGATGCAGTGCCAGGCCAACCCAACCATCCATGCACTGCGGGCAGCGCTTCCGACGACGCCCTACGCCTCACGGTCGAAACAACAGATCGCACACTCACCGCTCGATAGATCAGCCCGCCCGCAGAGGCGAACATCCCGCCCAGTGGGCGGACTGTTGATAATGGATCACATCGTGCCGACTTCGGTCGAGGACCGACCGCGGCCGCGCCTCACCCGTCCGGTAACAACTCGCAGTGGCGGAAAGTCACGCTGTCGAGCCTGTTGGGCACCACCATCGAGTACTACGACTTCCTGCTGTACAGCACCATGGCCGCGTTGGTCTTCGGGAAGCTGTTTTTCCCTCGTCGAGCCCGGCAGTATCGACGATCGCCGCGTTCGGGACGCTGGCGGTCGGCTACGTCGCACGGCCCTTGGGGGGTTTGGTATTCGGCCGGCGGACGGTGAGCCTCACCGGCGCGGCTGTGGCCGTGCTGTATGCGTTCCCTTGTATTCGATGATCGACGCCGGTTCGGTTGCGGTGCTGACCGTCGCGCTGATGCTCGGGCAGGTGGTGCAGTCCGCGATGTACGCGCCCCCCCGCGCCGATGCTCTCTGAGATGTTCGGAACG
>Ga0233386_1000364_pt1 | contig 12729 bp, 11 predicted proteins | sample ElkDunMinimDraft_17_FD_191544 | JGI IMG/M metagenome (GOLD analysis project Ga0233386, IMG submission 191544) | Fecal eukaryotic communites from dung pellets of Tule Elk in California, USA - Elk Dung G4 | ecosystem: Host-associated > Mammals > Digestive system > Large intestine > Fecal | place...
AAACACTGTTTTCTACGGTTTAGAAATAGTGTATCAGTATAATAAAATACCTGATACACTAAAAGGACCTCTTTGGAAGGAGTGTTTTCAAAGCGAGTCTAATGCACTTACAGCGTTAATTTACAAAAGCGATGCGTACCAAAACGTTACTCCAGCGTGTGAACTTTCGGATGTACCCGAAGAAAGATTTCATCAGATTTGTGAGTACGTAGACAGTATACAGCCTGCAATTACAGCTCTTGTAGAAAAAGCTTGTAAAATAGAATCATTTTCAGACACAGTGTCGTATATGATGGGAGGACTGGTATCGTTCTGTGCAGATATGTCTGTAAAGCACATTCGAACTTTGCAGTGTGCTATACTGTACAACTATTGCGTTACAAACGACCTTCTCAAAGATGTAAACACTTCTAAAGTAGCTGACCTCTTTTCAGCATTAGGTTCCGGAAGCGACTCTGATGATTTTGGGTCTGATTCAGAAGGTTCTGAAGACGATACACGAGACCGTCGTACGTCGATGATGGATTTGCATAAACATTCGGCTCACGGAAGACCTACAGGACGTGGAGGCAGTCACGAGTCTTCTCCCATCTTTCAAGCTTTAGACGGTATGGTAGGAAACTTCCGTTCCAGCAAATATGAGTTCTCAGTAAAAGAAGTCTTTAGCTCTGAAGAAGCCCATAAAGAAAAGTATACTAAAATCGCATCCAGTATTAAACTGGTCAATACTCAACTTATCAAACAGATACGTGAAATTAAAGTATACAATTCTGGAGGCAAGGACCCGGGGAAATCTGTCGGAAAACTTGACCGAAAAGCTCTGTGTAGATATAAAACTGATAAAAATATCTTTTATCAGAATACGTATAAGCAGCAAGAGCTTGACCCTGCGTTCGGCATTATGCTTGACGCCAGCGGGTCTATGAGTGGACAGGGTATTAAAGACGGTAGAATCACGATGATTGTATTGCACGAAACTTTAAAGGCGTTGGGTATCAACCATAGCATTATGGACCACACGTGCTATAAAGGGCAGTATCATTCGGACATTCGGGTCTATCAGAAATTCCGAGAAGATAAGGGATACCGTATTCGTAAAAATTACGCTCTTGCAGGGATTACTGCAGAGTCTGGAAATTGTGACAGCGGAGCACTATATTTTATGGAAAAAGCCTTGCTTCGAACGCGAAACCGTGATAAAATATGTCTGATATTCAGCGATGGCGCTCCTACGGAATGTACCGGTACTGACCTTGTCGAACAGGTACGCCATATGGAGAAAAACGGTATCGTAGTTATCGGTATCGGCGTAAACTTTAGTAACATTAGTAAGTACTATACCAATTATGCTAATGGAAAAAATCTAAAAGAAATGCTGGACATTGTAGCTTCTATTCTAAAAGACTACGTTATCACAAAGAAAGAATGAGGTGTACCGTGTTTACACAAATCGAAAAAGACCGTTTAGCAGAAGTGCTGTTTTATCTGTATTTTAACAACAAAGACGCTAAACTCTTAGAAAACATTGACTTCTGGAATTGCATATCCAACGTTTGTAAGGTGTACGACGTAGACAGTATGCTTGTTTCACGCGCCGCGAGAGTCTTGTTTGCAGAAGAAAACTCACCTTCGGAAATCGAAATGTGGTATCTTTTGAATAAGCTCGGAGTATCTGTACGCCCTATCAGGAAGATTACAGGTATTTACTGGCAGAAACAAAAGAATTTTGCAGAAATTGTAGAAAAATACGGAAGTCCTACTGTAAAGCGTACGATTACGGACGTTGCGATGCGAAAAAGTATTCGTGAGTTTATTATAGCTATGCAAAGTATGTTCGGTATCTTCTCTGCAATCGAAGGAAAATTTCTCGATACTTTCTTCAGTTTGTAAGATTTGTGCATTGACAATTTTTACGAAAAAAGTTATAATACAAGAGAGGTGATTTGATGTTCAATACATTGTTTGCAACAATGGCATTTACATCTGGGGCTGAGCGTAAACGTTTTGAAAACCTATTCGAACTCTATATGAGCGATATACCCGATAATTTTTACGTAGACCAATTTTCATTGTCTAAAAAATACCCGGGAACATCGTTTGTAGATTGGGTTCGGGTACTGAAGCATCCTGCATTCAATACGTGGAAAGCTGAGCAAATTGCTATTATAGCAACTACAGCAACAGATAAGGCGCTGGCAGGCGGCGATGACACGTCTACAGGTGCATTAAACCTGCTTAAAATGCGGCAGGACGTTCTGAATTCTGAAAAGAAAATTGAGAAACCTACAGTCATCGTACTCCCTGAATCTTTATTTTTCAAAGAGGAGGATAGTAAATGATAACTCTTAACACTTACCGTATAAAAGACAACCTTCCATTTCAAATGTATTTGTTGTCTGATTTTCGGATTAAAAAGATGCTGCGAGAGTTTGATTTTTACGGAGTACGATTCTATAGAGAAGAAAAAGTGAAAGAACCTACAGTATGCTTTGACTATCCTAAAGGAAACGTGTATTGGTATGTAGACTTTAAAAAGCTCGTAGAATCTGAAATCTTGGACAAAGATGTCCGATACGAAAAAGACTGGAAATGCTTTTTAGCTAAACTGAAAAAGGTCATAAAAGATGAATTCACCAATTTGAAAGAGTCTTTGGACGACATCACGCAATGCGATGTTGTAACCGCTATGAGCCAGTTCCATTTGAGAGACTATCAAGCGTATGACCTTTTACAGTTGATGTATAAAATGTTAGAAACTCCTGAGCAGCCTGCAGGACTTATTTTATCTGAACAACGTACAGGTAAAACACGTGTGGCACTTGCTGCAATAAACCTTATGCTTGACGAGGCTCCAGTACAGTTATCGTAGCGCCTAAAACAGCGTGTATAGGATGGGCAACCGAAGCTGAGAAGTTAAATACTTTATACAAAGAAGAACGCTATCACGTAAAGGTTATCAAGCATACACGAGAACTTTCTGACAGCTCTGATTTTCTACCCAATGCGTTTAATGTACGCATTATTTCTTACGAACTATTTAAACGTTTCACATATGCTCAACTACGAAAACTTTTTTATACAGAATTTTCTAATCAGATTATGTTTATCGGAGATGAAATACACCGATTAAGAAACTTTAAAACTTTGCAAAGCGAAGCCATATTTCGCTTTAAAGAAGGCTGTCTAAAGGACAAACTGCACCTTCATATTATAGGCGTAACAGGTACTCCCACAGTTAAAGATACTGTGGATATTTTTGGGCTATTTAGTCTGATAAACCATTCTAAAATCGGATTTCAGCCTTATTATAAAGACTTTAACCAGTTTAAAGAATATTTTTATAACTGCGAAGACACTTCTTATGGAAAGATTTGCAAAACTTTAAAACGTACGGATGAGTTGAAGTGGCTGATTCAAGTCAGCGCTATTCAGACCAAACAACGTGACCTCCCCATTTTTGCAGATTATAAAAAGAAGTATCTAAAATACAATTTGCCTATGGATGCTAAACAAGCTGAAATATACTCCAGTGTAGAATCTACAATGGAGTATGGGGACGATATAGACTGTATCAACAGCCTTGTACAGTTGGTAAGACTACAACAGATATGTATTGACCCGAGCGGGCTTGTCGCTTCTTACGATCTCCTCGCCCCTAAAATAAAGTGGGCAGTTGAGTTCATTGTAAAAAACGCTGTCAAAGGCATTGTGATGGCAAAAAAGTTAGAACCTCTAAAGCATCTACAGATGGAATTAGAACGTACAGGAATCGGATGCGTCGCCATTAACGGAAGTTGTAGTCTATCTGCACGTAAAGACGCTTTAAACGATTTTTGTACAAATCCAGATACCAGAGTAATTCTTATCCAGTTAGACGCTGGACGTGAGAGTCTAACGTTGCCTCAAGCAAACTATACTTTGTTTTTAGATAGAGATTACGCCCAAGGCTTTAATGAACAAGCTGAAGCGCGTATGACTCCTATTGATGGGAAACCTGTCACAAAGTATATTATTGATTTGGTTATGAGCGATACCGTAGAAGAAAACATCTACGATACGCTTGTAATAAAGAAACGCAGCATTGAAACCATCAATACTGTGTTTGAAAAATCTACAGGAAAGGAGGATAACGAGTAATGGCTACTACCGAATTTGAATTCGAACCTATGGAACGTGAACAGTCTAAACTTTCAGTAGCAGTCTACGCACCATCTGGCGCGGGAAAGACAACCGCTGCATTTAAGATTGCACAGGGTATCCGTAACAAACTGTACCCGGGGCAGAGCTTGAAGGACATCGGTCTTTTTATAGATACTGAGAGGCGAAGTTCGACTAAATCAGTGGGCAGAAGTATAGGCGGCGATGTACTTGAACCACTGGAGCTTTACGCATTCGAACCCCCGTTTGACATTGAAAAGCTGTGGAGACTTATCAACTATGCAACAAGCAAGGGTAAGAAGATTATTGCAATCGACTCCTACAGTGCGTTCTGGAGCGGTATGGATGGAATTCTGGAAAACGTAGCCGATTTGGAAGTCAAACTTGCAGATTCAAAGAAGCTTTACGGAGCGTGGTCTGAGAAAGAGATTATTGCAAAAAAGAATATTCTCAAAAATCTTATGACCTGCTCCGAAGCACATATCATTATTTGCTTTAGAGCAAAAACTGAATATGTGCTTGAAACCAATGCACGGGGAAAAACAGTTCCCCGTGCAGTCGGTGTAAAGGAAGATATGCAAGCTGACGTCCGCTACGAATTTGACTGTGTACTTTCTATCGACAAGGAAACCCACGAAGTCACTGTTGTAAAGGACCGAATCGGATACTCCGAATACCGTATGACCGCTGAAAACCCCAACGCCCCCATCACCGTAGCAGACGGTGAAATTCTTGCACAACTGGTTTCTGAAGGACTTTCACTTGAAGAGCTTGCAGAACGTAAGTATGAGCAGTTAATCAGATTTGCCCTTGATGAAAAGAAACACAAGGCGTCTAAAATTACAGCCTTTGAGACTTCAAAAGATGTTGAAATCACAGAAGAATATCTCAGAGGACTTTCCCACGATATGTTGACAAAATTCGTAAAATATTTGAAAGGTTAAGGTAAAATACAATGGGATATAGCTTTAAGAAAGTTTGTTCAAACACGATTCCGAAGGGAACTTACAAGATGGAAGTCACCGATATTAAGTTTAAGGCATCTGCCAACGGTGACACTTCCTACAATATGGAAGTTAAATATACGGTTGTTGAAGGCGAACACGCTAAGCGTGTTGTAACTGACTTTATGTCTGAGAAGGCATTCTCGTTCAGACTGAAGCCGTTTCTTTCTGCACTTGGCATCGACTTCAACCGTGAATTTGAGACCACGCGTGAACTGTACGAATACGGTATTCGTGAAGCCAAGGGCAAGATGCTTATGGTTACGCTCGGAATCCGTACTTACAACGGTAATGAGTATAACTCGGTAGACACTTGGGCACCTCTTCCCGGGTCTTCGACCACGGTAGACGATGTCTTCAATGAATTTGGAAGCACTCCTGATCTGACTCCTGAAAAGCCTACTATTGCAGACATTCCCGACATCACAGGAGACACTGTTGACCAGATTGCAGATGTTGCAAGCGAAGACGATATGCCGTTCTAAAAACAAATAAATTTAAGGAGGATTCCTATGAAAGACTTTGGGTCAGGCATTACAGTGTTTGATTTAGTCTTTCCCGACTTGGTTATGGGCGAGAACACAGTATCTTGCCCTTTCCATTCGGAAAAGACCCCGTCGCTGCAAATAAACACTATCCAAAAGATATATCATTGCTTTGGATGCGGTGCCCACGGTACTGAAAATGATTTTATCAATCAGTACTATGGTGTTGGAAGAGACCAAACCAGTGCTTTTAAAGAACTGCTTTTCAAATCTGACAGCGTATTCGATTATGAAACGTTTGCACGTGATGGAGGAGAATATCGAACCAATTACACGTATTTGGAACTAAAAAAGCTGGGCGTATCTGCCAAGGTCTTAGATGACCTTCAAGTAGGTTCCGAAGTGATTTCGGAAATAAACGAGGAGCTGGGAACGTTAGACATTCGTCCTAATGTAGAATCTAAACGCCTTGTATTTCCAATCATTATGAAAGACCGTGTCCTTGATTTGCGGACATATACCACAGATAAAGAAATTAAGCCTAAGAGTATGTCCAAGGCAGGAGTTCCTGCAGGACTGGTTCTGCCTTTCCATTTGTGGGTAGATGATTCTGCACCTACAATCATTTGTGAAGGTGAAAAAGATATGGCTATAGCACGAACCTACGGTTATAACGCCATTTCATTGGGCGGGTGTAACAATATACCTACCCGTATGTTGGAATTTTTTAAAGATCGACATATTTATATCGTATACGATAACGATGCTCCCGGAAGATCCGGGGCACAGAAACTTGCAAGCGCATTGTACGCTGTTACAAAGAACGTGTATATCGCAAATATCGGTGCATATGTTAAAGAAGAAAAAGAAGATATTACAGACTTCTTTGTAAAGTACAAGCTTGGAAACGATGAATTTGACCAGATGCTTTCGGACGCAAGTATTTTCGACGCGTACGCTCAGGAACAATTCATTAAAGACAGCTATCCTGAAGTATCTCTGAATGAGGCTTCTACTACGTATCTGGGTAAAACAGTACGCAGTAACATTCAGGTTATGGCAACCTACGAAGACCAATACAGTGTCCCCAGTTACGCAATGTTCACCAAAGAAAATGTAGGCGGTAAAGAAGAATACAACCGCAAGCATAAAGGCGATGTAGAGTACTGGTCGCTGCAAAGAGGAAATTTTGACGATATTCTGGTTTTGACAGACAACAACTTGCGGAAACAGCAGATTCACGACAATCTGAAGAGTCTGGTTGGTTGGGGTAACGAAGAATACGTTAAGGTAACATCCTCTATGCCTAAAACCATTTTCAAAGCGTGCGTCGCTGACTGTACAGAAAGCGTTGTTGTAAAAGACATCAAGCGTACAGAGTTTACTTGTTACACTATGGAGAAGTTGGAAGCAGGTAAGAATTATCAAATCATTTACAAAGTCGTGCCTCATCCGTACAAAGGACAGCAACAGGTACTCATTGTACTGGAAGTAAAGGAATCCGGAGACGTCGTAACCACTTTTGAGGTTACAGCCGATGCCGTTAAGGACCTTCAGGAATTCCAGAAGTACGGTTTCAAAGAGCTGGTAGAAAAGCAGAAGGCGTATGTCAAATTTAATGTTGACACTCGACTTTTGGAATTCATCGACCTTTGGTATCATACACCCAAGGAGTTTAACTTTGGGTATATGAAAAACCTGAGAGGGTATCTCGACGGTATTATCATCACAGAATCCCGAGTAGGCAAATCTTCTACAGCACAAGCTCTATCTAAGATTTATGAACTTGGCTCCATTGCATCTTTGGCAGGCAGCGCTGCAACTCCAGCAGGTCTTATCGGCGGTTCGGTAAAAGCAGGGTCTTCGTCTCAGATTCGTCCGGGATTGATTCCGAGAAATCATAACCGCGCAATCATTTTCGAAGAACTTGCAAAAGCAAAGTATTCACTTATGCCCGAACTTACCGATATTCGAAGCTCTGGAATGGTGCGTATTAACCGTAGCACGGGAGATTTGACTCTTCCTGCAAGCGTACGTATTTTGTTTTTAACTAACCCTAAAACTGAAGATGAAGGCACAATACGCCCTATCCTCGCATACCCTAATGGTATTGAAATCGTTAAGCCTCTTGTAGGCGCAGTAGAGGATATTGCACGTTTTGACTTTATCTATATTCTTGGAGAAAGCCCTCAGGACATCGACCCGATTTGGATGCCACCTGAAGGCTTTACTGAGAAACAGTTGAAAACTCGAATCCGTTGGATTTGGAGCCGTAAGTGTGAACAAGTACAAATTTCTCCTGAAATTCAAAAGTATATTGTAGACATTTCTAAAAAGTTTAACGACACCTATGCCGGAAGCGTAAAAATTTTCAGTACTGAAACGTGGAAAAAGGTCGCGCGTATGGCAATAGCTGTTGCAGGCTATATGGTCAGTACAGACATTTCGTTCGAAAATATTATTGTACAGAAGCGTCACGTAGACATCGCCGCCGTACTTTTGGAGAGCATCTATAATAATCAGATTTTTAAGCTCAAAGAATTTATTAGGGAAGAACGTAAACAGACATCGTGTACACTGGCTGATATTGACCTTGCTAAGGAAATGCTGATTCGGTTCCCAAGCCTTATGCAGTATTTGGAAAACAATAACAATATCGCAAAGAACACTCTTCTTACGGTATCCGGGTTAGATGTGAACGTGTTTAATGAAGTCATTAAGCGTCTTGCTAAGGACTCATTCATTACTCTTACACAGTTTAAAATCTTCCCCACGCCTAAGTTCCTAATTGCAGCAAAGAAAGCGAGAGAAATTATAAACCCATACTCGGAGGATTGATATGCAAACATATACCCTGCTGGGTTACAATATTTATCTATTCGAAACTGATGCTGAGGTGGAGGGCATTGAAAGTAAATGCCCTCCTGAAATCGGGCTGTTTGGGTTTGACACAGAGACGACGACTAAAATTGATATGTCTAAACGTGATGCGTCAAACATCGACATTATGCACGATAAACCATTCTTAGTTCAGTTTGGTTTTGATAAAAATATTTTTGTAGCCGACTTACGATTCCCCGGACTTTCTAAAGAGAAAGTTTTAAAATGTTTTGAAAAATACCGTTCGGTCGCAAAGTTTGCATTGGCACATAACATTAAGTTTGACATCAATATGCTAATGAATCTTGGGTACAATGTAGAGCCTGCAAATGCGTGCGATACTATGTCAATAGCACGTTTGGCACTGGAATCTCGCTCAGAGCGCGAAGGAGGCTACCCAATCGCTTTAAAACCTTTGGCTACCCGCTTACTGGGGTCTGAGTATTCCGAGGCAGGAAGGGCTATTGACGAGGCTTTGAGGCGGTTGTGGGAAACCAAGCTAAAAGAACTTGCAGCTCTTTTAAAGCCTTATGGAATTACTCGTAAGATGATTAACGATACTCTTAAAGATGTGACGGGAAGTTTAGACGAGTATTCTGAAGAGGTTCAACGTATTTGGTACGAGTGGAATATACAATCCAAACTTTCGTACGCCGATGTAGACCCTCACATTATACATATCTACGGCGCTGTTGATGTAATTTTGGTTTTGGAATTAGCTAAATTACTTTTACCTGTTATAGTAGATAAAAAGCAAATCGAAGTTCTGAAACGTGAAATGCAACTGATTATGCCATTAGTACGTATGGAACGTACCGGCTATCCTGTAGATAAAAAATATCTCATCAGATGTAAGCAAGCGTTAGTCTTTGAAATCAATACGATTAAAAATACTAACCAACAAATCATCGGAAAAGCTATAAATCCGAATCAACATCAAGCTATCAAAGAAGCCTTGTTGGATAGGTTCGGATATGAGCTAACCAGTACCGATAAGAATAAGATGCACATTTTAATCCAAACAGACGACACTATGCCTAAAGAGGTTAAAACGTATCTCGAAAATGTAATTTACCTTCGTACTTTGGAAAAATGGATTGCAACTTATATCAACCCTATGCTTTATAAGCTGAATACTACAGGAGATACAAAAGTCTACACGATGTATAATCCTAACGGGGCTGTTTCTGGACGATTTTCGTCAAATTTTCAGCAGTTTCCCAAAAACGCTATATACTCAAAGCTTGGAGATTTTGAACTCTTTCATCCGCGAAGAATGTTTACAACCTGTGAGGAATTTCCCGAACTGGTGTATATCGACTATTCTCAGATAGAGTTACGTTTACAGGCAGAGTATACTTACCGTGTTACCAAAGGGTACGGTGACATCAATATGCTAAGGGCATATTGTCCTTTTAAATGCCATAAAGATGTTGATGGAAATTGGATTCAGGACGAAGACGGAGAGCCGTGGACAGGTGTTGACTTGCACACACAGTCTACAGTAACTGCATTTCCTGACGTAGACGTCAACAGCCCTGAGTTTAAGAAGCTTCGGTATATCGGTAAACGAGTAAATTTCGCATTGATTTACGGAGCTTCTTTAAGAAAGGTACAGGAAGCTGTGGCAGATGCAGACCCTGAAACCGTTGAAAAACTGTACCGTGGTTTCCACGACCGGTTCAAAGACGTTGCCACATACGGCAACTGGGTGTCGCGCCAATGGGTAACGAATAACGGATATGTTACTAACTTATTCGGCAGACGTTACTACATTGACGATACTAAGAATGTGTATAAGTTAAATAACTATCTTATCCAAGGCAGTGCTGCCGATATGATTAAACTTTGCATTATTCGTATAGACAATATGCTTCGCAAAGGTGGTTATAAGACACGGCTTCAAGGCTGTATACACGATGAAATCTGTATTTGTGTAGCCCCGGGGGAGCACGACGTTATCTATAAAATTCAGTATATTATGGAGCATACCGTAAAAACTTTTGTTCCAATAGTAGCTGAAATAGAGGTGTCGCAAACCACTTGGGCAGATAAACACGAGGAGGAAGCTCCTGTATGAATATCATTCTTGCTATAGACCCTTCAGGAAACTTTGAAGATGGAAAAGGACATACGGGATTAGCTTGGAGTTTTGGAGACTGGGACACTATTACAGTCCACTCTATCAATGCCAAAACCTATGAAAGTAGAATAGAGTATTGGAAAGCGATAGTGTCCTATGTTGAAGACTTAGCTAAAAAACGTTCGGCGGTAAACCGCGTTCACGTTGTAATAGAAAAGTATGTTACACGGTCTAACGGGTTTACTACAGGAAAGGTTTCAGAGACTGCTATGTTAATTGGAGTTCTCATCTACACTTGCGAGTGTAATGGAATTCCATATACTATGCAATCTCCTTCGCAGGCAAAAACACGGTACTCAGACGAAGCCTTATGTAGATTATTTAAACCTATGGTTCAAAAAGGTAATCGCTATTATCTTAAAGACCATTGTACAAATGACCACGAACGTGATGCCTTGCGTCACCTTGCATTTTATAAAAACTATACGGAGGACTAAATGAATAGAGGTGAAATTTATTACATTGCTAAACGTGAAGATGCTTATACAGACAGACTTCCACAGTACTCTAATATAATTGAACCGGGAAGACCTGCGATTATTGTTTCAAATAGTAGTTTGAACAACAGCAATAACGTCGTTACTGTCGTATACCTTACGTCTAAACCTAAAGCAAAAAACCCTGCATATTTTTCAATAGTGTGTAAGGGTCATACCAGTACAGTTTTATGTGACCAAATTATAACTATTGATAAATCCCGAGTAGGCGGTTATATCAAAACACTCGATGAAAATGAGTTAGCACAACTAAATGCAGCTCTTGCATATACGCTGGAACTAAGTTCCGAAAATACAATCGGTCCCGAGGAACAGCGTGTACAAAATGAAATTGTACAAAACTACTCAAAACTCTTACAAGAGAACAAATCGTTAGTAGAGCAGTTAAACGCATACAAAACAGTACTCAAAACTATAGGAGGAAGTATATAATTATGAGATATGAATTTCGCGGACAAGCTGAATCCAGTAAAAAATGGATATACAGCAATAAGCTCAGTCAAGCCGGGTTCAGCCACAGTATGATGGTTGACGGAGACGCTACGGTCTGGACTCCTGTCGTGTCGGACACTGTAGGAAGAATGTATTATCTTGGAAATGTTTCAAGAAATATAAAAATCTACCAAGGAGATATTGTACGTTATACATTTACTTCAGGCAAAGAATGCTACAACAGGGTGTTCGTTGTAGAAGAAGATACTCAGCACGCGTATCTCTCCGAAATTTATAGAGACTACGATATAGACCCGGAGACTTTTGAAATCACCAGATGCCGGAGTTTAAAACACGCTGAAGATCGGATTCTAATGAATGAGACTGAAGCAAAGAGTACTCGCGGCGTATGGAAAGTACTCGGCAACCGTTGGGACAATCCTGAACTTTTAAACCCTTGAGGAGGTTTATGAATTATGATTGAAAATTTGCACACGGACACTATTAAGGCATATCATCTTCAAGATATTGCTTCGGACATTGGGCATATTCCATTCAGCATTGCTTCTGAAGAAAGTTGGCTTCGAGCAAGACAAACAGGTATAGGAGGTAGTGAAATAGGCGTTGTGCTTGGTCTAAACGAATACTCCTCTAAACTTGAATTGTATAAGCGAAAAAAGGCAGATATAGACGAGTCTGTTAAAAGTCACGATACGGTTTACACCCGAAAAGGAAAAGCTTTAGAAGGTTTTATTATGGATACTTGGGTACACCCATATTTCTATTCTCGAAACTATCACGTATGTAAACCTGATAAGATTTTTACAAGATACAGTACCCCTTGGATTTTAGCAAACCTTGACGGGCTTGCGGTACCCAAATTTGACAGCGCTACTAAAAGCAATATTGTAGTAGAAATCAAATGGGTTAGCCAGTGGGCTACCGGTAAATGGGATTATTCTGCAGAATATTGTGGAATCCCTCCGTCATATTACGCACAGGTACAGCAATATATGTATACTGTAGGAGCTGACAACGCTGTGGTTTTCGCATTATTTGACGACGTTTGGGAGTGTGAGGTGTATAACATTCCAAGAAACGACCGTTTTATCGAACGTATCGTTACAGAA
>Ga0233386_1000365_pt1 | contig 12720 bp, 31 predicted proteins | sample ElkDunMinimDraft_17_FD_191544 | JGI IMG/M metagenome (GOLD analysis project Ga0233386, IMG submission 191544) | Fecal eukaryotic communites from dung pellets of Tule Elk in California, USA - Elk Dung G4 | ecosystem: Host-associated > Mammals > Digestive system > Large intestine > Fecal | place...
ATTTGTATTATCTTTGTACCAAGAAAATTAAATAACAATAAAAAACAAAAACTATGAAGAACGCTAATGATTTTATGACAGAGATTTGCAACATTGAGCAGAAAGCAAAAATGTATATTCTTTCAATGTTTGAGGATAATAATGTAAGTGAATTAGTATTATCATCGCCTTTTCGTTTTTGTTATTTCAACGAGAAAAATATCCCTATTTCGGAACTTGTTGAGAGTATTAAGACAAATGTATATTCGGAGAATGATATTGTCTTTACAACTACGCTTGACAATGATGTAGTAGATAGTATGTTAGTAGATAGTGGTGCATTGCCCCTTTTTGCCAAAGTTATCGAGAATGAGTTTGAGAGAAGAGATATTGCCATTAAGGAGCAAACAAAGAAAATTGAAGAGGAAAATTTCACATCTTCAAAACTATATTTCTTTCTTCCCGATGATAAAAATCCTCGTGATTTGACTCCCGAACAATTTTGTGGCAGAGCATTTATGTACGGAGAGGTTATGACAGCAGAGGAGTATGCAGAGCGTTTTAACACTTATCAGTTGGGTAATATTCACCCCGATTTCGGTACTCTTAAAATGTATGATTATACCGACCAAATTGTTGAGTATTGCCCTCATTGTGAGAATGAGGTTATTCTTGACTCAAAGTTTTGCAAGCAAAGATGTCCTATCTGCAATCATTTGATTAAACCTTGTAGTATGTGTACAGATTGTGTCAGTCCTTGTCCTTTTGGGGAAGATGACAAGTAAAAATAATTGTCTAAAAATTTGGATAATTCAAAATTAAGTATTATCTTTGTATCCGAAAATTAAAAACAATAAGATATGTTTAAGGTTTTAGCAAAACAGCACTGCGACGCAGTAACACCACTTTCAAATGGCTATAAATTGGAGTATAGTGATGGTATTTTTAACACTTTCCTATTAGGGAAATGTGTAGATACCTATGAGTCTGTAATGACCATTGCTAATACTTTGTATGAGCGTTTTGATGGAGAGTATAATGAGAGTGATGGTTGTGTTTATGTCAATGAGGAGAATGTTTATGACATAGAGAGTACCGAGTGTATCGTTGATGGCGTACATATCTTTATTGCAGATGATAAAGATATTCCACGAAAGAAAACCGAGTGGATTAAACTCTCAAATGCGGTTGATAGTGATATTAAATTAAAGGTGTCGAGCGATGATTGTGTGCTGAATGTACAAGATGATGTGAGCGACCTTTACTTGCAAAATTTGGACTTGTTCTATCTTTATGATTTAGTTAGAAACAATAGCCTTATCGGTCGTAAAGTATTTTGGCTTGACCCTTGCGCTCTTGATAATAGAGAGCATACATCTGATTGGAAAACAATTACCGAAATTGAAGATGGTGTTATAACCCTTGATGATGCAACAGAGGTTTATCCAAGCGAGTGCTACATTTAATATACGCAACTGCGTACCCATAAGAAAAATTTATTAAAGATTTTTCCAAAAAGATTTGGTAATATCAAAAATTATACTTATCTTTGTATCGTAATTAAAAACTAAATAGAATATGGCAAGAGTACAAGCAAATTCGGCAGATAACTATGAGAGCATTATGGTTAATCTTACCAAAGAAAAATTTCCTATTGCATTTAAGGCAAAGGTTGAGGAGTTAATGGAGTCGGGCGCATTTGATGATACCCGAAAAGCAGAGGAGTGGGTTGAGAATACCACTATTGAATTGGAAATTTACTACGATAAGCATAGTGGTCTTTTCGGTGTTGAGGCAGAGGCTATTGAGTGTGGCGCAGAGTCAATTTGTAGTCCCTATACAGGAGAGCCTATGTTAGACTATATCGAGGAGTAAAAAATAATTCAAAAATATTTCTCCAAAAATTTGGATAATTCAAAAAAAGGTATTATCTTTGCACTATCAAATTAAAACAATTAAAACTATGAACAAAGAGCAGGAGTTTAGAGATTGGTTGTATAAGTCAGCAAATGATTTTAGCAAAGCAATGTATTCGGCAGAGCGTAAAATGAAAAATTTTGCACGAAAATATATTTTTGAGGTGCAAGGTGCTATTGATGACTTTATCGCTTTCAATGATGAGGTTGGTTTCCCTCAATTCCGTGATTATAGTGATGATTTGTGGCGTACTATCTTTGGCGTAAGAGTTAAGGCTACATTGAATGAGGACAATGAGTACGATTATACATTGTATATCTATACTGATGATAATTCAGCAGAGGATATGGAAAACAATGCCGATGGTACTTGGAGCGTTGGTTGGTTTGACCCTTTCTTTTATGGAGAATTAGATTGGTGTGGGTTGATTGAGAATGTCCGTGAGTGGGAAAAGAATATGTTAAACGATTAAAATCTAATACTATGACTTGGAGTGATAAATTGCAAGATTTTCAAGCAACATTATATGCTAATATCATTGACCATCTAAACGAATATGGGGACAACGAGTATATTCGTTATGATAAAGAAAAAGATGAAATCTATTTCTTGATTGATGGTGATTGGGTTTCAGAGTATGCTGTGGACATCTTTGATGTTGTAGATATTGCTGATGAACTTGATATTCGTTATCCTTATAAAGATTAAATTATGAAAAAGTACATTTATTATCTCACGGCAGACTTTACAAGTAGCGAGGAGTTTTTTGATAGTGATATAGACCCTACTATTGAAACTCTTGAAGAGTGGTGTGTAAGGGGAAAGGCTGAAAAGTACACTATTGAGAACTTTGTGTCAGCTTTCAACGATGAAATGATTAGCGATTTGGGCTTTTTGTTCTATAAGTAAAAAAGTTGTCTAAAAATTTGGTAGTGTCAAAAATTATACTTATCTTTGCACTACCAAATTAAAAAAACAGATACTATGATTGAGAACGAGATTAGAAAGATTGTTTCAAACTATGATGGTTTGAGTTATCTTAATGCAGAAGATAGTGGCGAGGGTACACTACTTGGTGTTTCAGTAGATTATATTGATACAACTCTATTCAATAAAGAGCAGTATGACCTATGGGCAAATATGCTTGATAGCGTAGATGTAATTAGACCTACTTTCCAAATCTATTGCTCTTATGATACAAGTGGCTATCAGTATTGGAAAGATATTATGGAAGAGAGTAATCATACCTATATTGATATTTGGGTTAGTGATGAGTTTTCCGATGATGATTTTACATCACTCATTAACGAGTTGGATAAAATTATCGATATGATTGACAATTTCCTAAATGAAAATGATTTGTAATTTTTTCGACAAAAATTTGGAAATTTGAAAAATTGTTTGTAAATTTGCAAAGGTTTTAAGGAATAATAAATATGAAGATACTTGGTAGATTGTTTTGGGTTATTGTCGCTATCATTCTCGGTATTTATGCGGTTGTAGTTGGTGGGGCTTACCTTGTTTTATCGCCTTTTATTTGGCTTGTGTGGTGGGCTATCAGTGGCGAGTCTTTTGCAATCAGCAACATTCTGTTCGCAATCCTTGCTCCTACATTGTTGGTCTTTGACCACCTTGAAAAGATTAGTAACATTTAATAAAATAAGAGGAGAAATTAAGTATCCTCAAAACTGACCTCATAGCTCAGTAGGTAGAGCACGACACTTTTAATGTTGGGGTCGAGGGTTCGAGTCCCTCTGGGGTCACGATGGAGTAATTCCATACAATGGCGGGTTCGTCTATCGGTTAGGACGCGAGATTTTCATTCTCGAAAGACGGGTTCGATTCCCGTACCCGCTACACGGTTGTTTTGTTTGATGGTTATTGTTTTAAGTTTGGGTATCATTTATTGATACCCTTATTTTTTTTGAAAATAATTGGTTGAAAATTTGCATAATTCATTTTTTTGTTTTATCTTTGCAGTACGAAAGTTAAACAATTAAAAATATAAGTAATATGATTTGTAAAGAGTTGTATAAAGATGTAGGTACAAAGATTGGTGTTGTAAAGTATCGTAGAGCCGTTTCGTATGGTGGCGATAAGTATTATGAACTTTACACTAATTCGTGGGTTGGTATTGGAGATATGTATGTAAATGATTATTTCGGAAACATTGAACATCTTATCCTTGCAATTCACAAACATCTTGGTATGGAGGATAAAAGTGTTGATGTATTCAACAAATTGGCAGAGGAAATGAGTATTGTTCAAAATGCCATTGATGTCCTAAAAGATAATTTCAATGAGAAAGATTATGGCAACTTTTCCGATTTTATTACTTATGAAACAGAGGAGTTGTATAAGTATAGCAAAATGTATGATGCTCTTTCGATTTATGTAAGTGGATTGCTTAATCATACTGACAAGGAGAATAAGCGTTTCCTCAATGCCCATTTGAAACGATTGGAGAGAAATTTACTCAATGCTCACATTTTGGGCAGTAGTACAAATCCCATTTCACATTTGACCGATGTTTGGTATACGGAGGTTGAAAGTTGGTTGTATATCAAACTAAAAAATGCAATGGAGTATTTTGATTAAAAATAATTGTCCAAAAATTTGGAATTGTCAAAATTAAGTATTATCTTTGTATCGTTGAAATTAAAAAACAAATAGAACTATGGAGAATATGGAGTTTTATTACAAGATTGATGTAATGGGTCGAAATGGTTACTCATTTATGGTTAAGTCTAATGAGGAACTGAATGAAGATGAAATTATCAATCGTTGCTTGGATAATGGCTATTTCGATGATAGTCTTGATGCAGACTATGCTGTGATTGATGACCTTATCTCGCAGTACGATATTGACAATTTTTCAAGTTGCACCTTTAATATTTAATATTTAATATTATGACACGACACGAAAGTTTGTTTGCAGAGATTATTTATGACCTTTCATATCTCGCTGGGCAAGATGACCTAACTCGTTTTATTGAGGATAGTAGAGAACTCTTTATGAAGATTAAGGAGTAGGCGATGCGTTTTGATATGAAATATCCTATGCCACGAAATGTCGTATGTGATTTTTCGGAGTTATATAATGTTGATTATATCACTGCTATTGACAATTTCTATATTGAAATGCGAAATGAATATCTTAAAAATGAATATAATGTAGATAATCCTATTGTCTTGAATACATTATTCAAAAATAAGTGCTAATACTATGGAGAATACAACATTCACACCCTCAATTTCAAAATGTGGTCTTTTTATTGACTATTTCGGAAAACCAATTAAGATTGGAGATACCGTTGTTTTTAAGTCTAATGATTTTAAGAACGATAATAATTTCTATCGTGCAAAAGTAAAAGACCTTGTTGCTCAAAAGGGAGAATATGGTTATGACTATTGTGTGTTGGAAGATGTTGAGTCGCCACATTTGCTTGGTAAAGTGAAAAATGGTAACAAAAAGCAATGCCAACTTTGTATTATTGTAGGATAAAATTTGCAAATGTCAAAAATTATACTTATCTTTGCAGTATCAAAGTTAAACAAAAAATAAAAAAGATTATGAAAAGACCAAAGAAAGTAAGTGAGCCCGATTACAGAGTGTGCATTATTGAGTGGAAAAGCACAAAAGAGCAAGAAGAGGTAACAATTAGTGTAGGTGGTATCTTTGATGATTATGACGATGATATTTTTCACGATTGTTACGATGAAGAGGACTTTGAGTATCTACAAAATCCCGATTGTAATCAAAAGTTCTATATCGTAGAGGTTATTGATTAGTAAATTTTAATTTTAAGACTATGGGAGCATTTAAGGTAGAAACTTGTTATGGCGATGTAATGGTGCGTAATGTTTATGATTACGACACGGGCGAGTCTTACTATGAGGTATATGAGCCAACAACTGATGACGAGTGCGGTTATGGCAAGTATATTGGAGAGTTTCATTCTCAATATGATTACAATGATGACTATGAGCGAGATTTGTTTATTGAGGATTTGGAAGTTATGCTCGACGACGAGGATTATATAGGAACTCCCACAAAAAGCACACCTCAACAGCAACAGCACAACATTTATACAAAGTTAAACAACCTTGTGCATAAGCGTTTCAGTAAGAAATCTTTGGAAGAGGAACTTTCCAAAATTTTCGGTGGCGAGGAAATTCATATTGAGTTAGGTCAAGAAGATGTGGATTACCTAACCGATTGGGATTATATGTTTACAAGTGGTCAAGATGTTATCGGTGGCGATTTTGATATTTATGTTCTTTATCATAAGAACTGCCGACCTCACAATTTTGATGGCTCTACCTTTATGGTAACTGAAATTGCTTGTGATTTTTTTGAGCATTTCTAAATAAATGGGAAACTTTTTTACCATAAAATTTGGATAATTCAAAAAAAGGTATTATCTTTGCACCAAGTTAAATAAATAAAACATTTAGAACTATGGAGAATAGAAAAGAAACTTTTAATTGTGTTACTCTTTCAAGAGCAGATTTTGAGGATATGGGTTTTGATACAAGCAACATTAGCGATGCGCGAATGGAGTGTATCGCATCACGAATTGGAGATACACTTGTAGAAAATCTATATTGGGAGTGTATTAAGGTGTGGGGCGAAAGTGAGAAAATGCCTAAACTTAAAAACTAATATGGAAACTTTATATTGGGTACATTGGTATAGTAATGGTTTCTGCTATCGTTCAACACATAGTGTACCAAAAAGCGAAATTAAAAATCTCCGAAAATTGGCAAAACAATTAGGAGAAACTATTGAAATTGAAAGAATGTAGATTATGAAGAAAGTAGCACTTTTGGTTAAGGCAAGCGTAATGACAAGAGTTGTCGTTAATGTTGATGACAATTTCAACGAGGACACTGATGCAATTCCTATGGGTAGTTGGGAAGATGCAGTTAGAGTGGCAATTCCCCGACTGAAAGAGAATATCAATGATTTTGATTGTATTGAGGAGGTAGATGTGGATTACGAAATGCCTTACGATGCAGAGTACGACAAAGAGTGGGATTAAAAAATTAGGGGGTTATTGAAAAATAATCCCTTTTTTATTTGGAATTATCAAAAATTTTGTTTATCTTTGTACCAACAAAATAAGTTAAATATCTAAAACATTTAGAACTATGGAAAATGAAATTATGTTCACGGTGCTTTATAATCCAACAACAAAGGACATTTATCTCAATCAAGATGGTAGTGTATATGAGTGGTTTAATGATAATAAGCTATATGAAAAGTTGTCAAAAGAGGGTTATATTCTTAAAGATGTAACAGAGAATGGTGTTGGTTATACGCTGTCTTACACGGAAACATTTTGCTATTGTGATAGATGTGGTAAATTGTTTCTTCAAGATGACCTTTCATTTACTGATGAGGGGGCGCCTTATTGTAGCAAGTGTTATGAGTTGTACGAAACATACGATACTTATTTTCAATGTTTAGGTTTGGATATTATCAGTCGTGGAGATTATGAGTGTATGGCTTGCCCTATGTATGCAGGAGAGTTTGATGATAATGAAATGACTGAACTTGCAGAGAAGATTTACCTTTGTCTATCCAATGAGTATAATTATTCCAATGAAGATTTGGAAAAATATTTTAACTATAATCCTAATGATTTAATAGACTATGATTTGGATATGGCATTTTGGCGTGAAATGGAAAATATCGCTATTAAAATGGGTATGCGATACTATGAGGATATGACTGATGAGGAGTTTGAAGAAATTTCAAAAAAATATGGTCATAAACTTGTATAATTGAAAAATTATACTTATCTTTACAATATCAAAATTAAGTTAAACAATCAAAAAGCATTTTCACTATGAACAAGACTTTTAAGGAGATTAAGGAAGAGATTTGTGATAAGTTGGTTGATACCGAGTATGGTGGCATTAACCATACGGAGAACTTGTTAGCCGAGATTATTGGTAAATCAGTTGAGGTCTATGATAGTAAAATTGATGATGGCGCAGATGGCGATGATGATTATGTAATGCTTGATGCGTTTACAACAAGCGATAGGAGTATTGATGTTCTTATCTACTATGGAAATTGTACGCTGGATATTGGTTGCGTAGAGGTAAGAGATAATTTTGATATGTATTCGTAAAAAATACATTCAAAAATTTGCAAAATTGAAAATAATTACTTATCTTTGCATTGTTAAATTAAGATAACAATTAAAACTATGGAAAAGAACTACAAACAAGTTGGTACTATTGAGTTAAACGATGTGGATAATATCGGTGTTGTTGAGGTAATGGTGTCAGACCCTTGCTATAATAGTGATAGTTTTTATAGCCGACTTTATGAGGTGTTGAGTGGTAGTTATAACTGCCTCATTATGAAAAAGAAATTTGGAAATTGGGGTGTTCGTGTTCAGTCTATGGCTATTCTTCATACTGATTTTGAGTTTGATTTTCTTAATAAGGGTGGATATTTTGGTGGTCAAGTTGCAGTTGATAGTGGTACAATGAGTATTTGCGATTGTGCTTACTATGATAAACATCATATCAACGATAAAGATGAAAATGAACTTGATGAGGAGTGGTACGAAAAGAATGTATGCTCTTGGGCGTGTAGCAAAAATTACCATATTGCTGATAAGTTAGGATTTATTTCTTCAAGCGGTTTTGGCGATGGTATGTATGATGTCTATACTTATAGCCACAATGGAAATATTGTAGGTATTGAGGTGGTATTTATTAGTGATGAAGATGATGAGTAATTAACTAAAAGTTAGAATATGGAAAAGACAATGTATGCTTTGACTTATTGCTATGAGGGTACTGATAATTCTATCCCTTATGGTGCAACACTTGCAGTTTCAACTGATATTGAAAAGTTGGAAATTGAAATGAAAAAGTGTGTAGCAGAGGATTGTGAGATTGACGAAGATGACGAGTGGGCAGACGATAAGAACTACATCGTATATCATAAAAACGATATGGAAATTACTTTGCAACACCGAAAAAATATCAATCTATATGCAAAATATACAATTCGCTCGGTTGATGTTTTATAAAAATAAACGCTCCAATGGGGCGTTTTTTTATTGAAAATATTTGGAAATATCAAAAATTATTCTTACCTTTGTACTCGTTAAGTTAAACAACTAAAACATTTAAGGCTATGGAAAATAAGGGTTATGTAATTTACGACAATCACGATGTTGATTACAAGGATTGGTTTGATGAGTTTAAGGAGTGGGGTGAATACAACGGCATTGATATATCTAAATACGATGAGGATAGCGAGTATTTTCACGAATGGGTGTGGAATACTCTTAATATGTATTGGGAGGATTTCATTTGTAACCTGCAACACGACAAAGATAACAATGTTGAATGTGTTGTAAGGGGTAAGGTTGGTACTTGGCGTGGAAACTTTGAGATTGAGCCTAAAACTTTCCCCACTTTGGAAAAGGCTATCTATGCTTGTGTTAGAGATTGTGATTATATTACCATTACACAGACCGAAGATGGTGCTATTGATGTATGGGCGGCACATCACGATGGCTCACATAGGTTTACTATCCATAAACTTAATGATTTGAGTTATGAGGTTGATGAAGATGAAATTGACCTAACCGATGAAAAGTATTACGATAAATTTGCTATCCAATACTAAAATAATATCCAAAAAATTTGGATAAGTCAAAAATAAATATTACCTTTGTACCCAGATAAGTTAAACAATTAAAACATAAAATACTATGGCAAAGAAAAAGATTACCTACAAAGATGTAGATTGGGAAGATTATCGTAAGAGTGTAAAGGCTTCAATTTCTAATGAAAGACTTTGGGCTACCGAGTTTTCACGAGAGAATATTGCTGACCTTGAAGATGAGTTGGATATGATTGACAACGAGGAGTTTGAGGAGTTGTTCGATAAATATGATGAGGACATCTGGGAGCGTTATTTGTTGAACTAATATACGCAGTTGCGTATACTAAAACATTACAACTATGTGTGTGAAGAATATTTTCGGTGGCACTATGGTTTTCAAGTACGAAAACAGCGATGGTACGGGTTGGTATAAGAATTTCAAAGAGTGCTGGGATAACGAGCCAAAAGTAAAAGGTAAAGAGAAAACTATCTACTTGGTAAGTTATTGGAAAGAAGATGACGATGAGTCTTGGTGCCTTGTAGAGGAAATGCCTTTGCATAAGCGACCCTCATTGAAAATGGTAAAGGACTTTATGAGAGAGTCTATGTTACCTAAAGCTCATTACTATTGTGATTTTTCAAATTGTTAAAATTATGATTAAGGATTTGAATATTTTACAGGGTTTAGTAAAACGGCAGTTATCTTATGTTTTTACTGATTTGGATAAGATGGAACGAGTGTATTATCTTATTATTGATGATGTAATAACTGATATTGAGGAATGTGCTGACGAGAATTGGAACAATAGTGATGTTTCTATTGCAATCCAAAGAGCATTGATGGAAAAATTGAATTGGTATTAACAAAGAAATTGAAAAATATCGTTAAAAATATTTGGATATTTGAAAAATTATACTTATCTTTGCATCGTTAAAATTAATAAAACTTGAAACTATGAATACACAAGAGATTGTAAAAAAGTTGGCTGAACTCCTTTATAACGAAGAGAGGGGTTACAATGGTGTAATTTATTTTGATTGGAAAACCTATGATGATGAGAATGATATTCCACATATCATTATCAATGGAGAGCGAGTAAACATTGATGAGTTTAGAGTAAACAAAGAGGGTACACAAATCTCGGTAATTAGTGGCGATGATAGTTATACTCTTGATTTGACCACAAGTCCATTTACGGAGCAAGAGTATGAGGATATGGGTATGTACGCATTGTTGAATGATGTATATTATGAAACCGACTACTCTTGGGAGATTGGCGACTTTGAAATTGATTTTCTTGGTATTAACTAAAAAACAAATTTGGAATATGAAAAAGTTTATGTTTGAGTACGATGAGGTATGTCGTGGTGTTGTAATCGTTTACGCAGAGAATGAAGACGAGGCACTTGATAAGGCACATAGCGGCGAGGGAGAGGTATTTATTAACAAGTCCCAAGAGGAGGTAGGTGCACTAATTGAGGTAAGTGATGCCGACGAGTAATTAAATTAAAACTTTAAGTAAAACCTTTAATACATTGATTATGAACAGTAAAGTATATGTAATTGTAAACCTTTATAATGATTATGAGGGTGCATCAGTAGCCACTGATGGTGGTGTTTATATGACACTTGAAAGTGCAAAGGCAGGTTTTTTGGAATATCTCCATAATATTTGGGATTATCGCAAGGAGTCGTTTGATATAGAAGATGAGTTCAATGAGTGGTTTGACTCTTGTTTTGAGAACGATGAGAAGACCGTTTGGATTTGGGACTCTGGGGACAGCGTTAGCGATATTAGTATCCATAGTACAACGCTATATTAAAAAAATAAGGGGACGCATCTGCGTCCCCCAATAAAAAACATCATTAAAAATTTGTTTATTCCAAAAATTTTATATATCTTTGCAGTAGTTTAATTATAATAATACTTTATGGCAAAAGAAATTGATATTAACACATATAAACACGAATTCATCGTTGATAGACTTAAAATGGATTTCAACGATAATGAACTTATGCCTATATGGAATGAGATAGACTCGACGCGAGGTTGTAGTAAACCTATCTATCAGATGGGAGAGTTAAATTATATTCTACGAAATGATACTCCATCAGATATAGTCAGAATGACCAATCATAGAGGTTTTGATTTAAATCATTTCTTTATATATTGGTTAGATTCTGATAAAAGAGAAAAACTATATTCTGCGTTAGTTATCGAAAATATTCCATACTTCTCATTTGAAGATATAGCTTCATATCTAATTAACACAAAATCTAAGAAACTCCTAGTCTACGAGAATGAGTTAAGAGATTATTTCCTAAGTGAGCTATTTCTATCTGATAAAGATGATGCCAAGAAGGTTTTGGATAGTCTAATGGCATTTGGTATGGTTGATATTATCGGAGGTGATTGGAATAAAATCTATGGACTAATCCAAAAATTAATTCATTAAAATTTGGATATATCAAAAAAACTTTGTATATTTGCAATGAATTTTTAACTTAAAAAATATAATAAATATGGTGAATAAGAATGTTCTAATGAATCAGAAGTTTAATGACCTTTCACTTGAGGATAAGATGAAGGTTTTGGGTATTGATGATAAGGTGTTGTCTAATAGTCGATATAAGTACTACACCAAGGAGACAATCGTTTCAGATATGTGGAACGGTAAGACCAACTCGGAGAAGCGAAAGCTGCTAAAGAATTCTCTCTGCTCAAGTTAATACATATACGCAATTGCGTCCCCCTTTTTAATTAAAGGGGTATCTTCGGGAAATAGTGTAATGGTAGCACGGCGTTTTTATAATGTTTTCTGATAAGAAAATATACAGCAGATTTAGAAATTGCTTTGGGAGCCGTTAGTCCTTGGTTCGATTCCAGGTTTCCCGACATAAATGGTCTCATAGTTCAATGGAGAGAGCGACAGTTTCCTAAACTGTAAATTCAGGTTCAAGTCCTGATGAGACTACTAATTAAAATTAAAATTAAACATGTATACAGCAAGACAAGCTAGAGAAGCAGTAACTAAATATGAAGATGATGTTCGTCAGAAGACTCTTGAAAATCTCCTGAAGAAAGAAAACAATCGGGAAGCTTTAAAAGTATTTGAAGAAACCATTTGTAACCTAGCTGAGACTGGAAATACAATGCTATTCATCAGTAAAGTATATTCCA
>Ga0233386_1000367_pt1 | contig 12702 bp, 26 predicted proteins | sample ElkDunMinimDraft_17_FD_191544 | JGI IMG/M metagenome (GOLD analysis project Ga0233386, IMG submission 191544) | Fecal eukaryotic communites from dung pellets of Tule Elk in California, USA - Elk Dung G4 | ecosystem: Host-associated > Mammals > Digestive system > Large intestine > Fecal | place...
GATCGCGTTGCTGACGTGCGGCGTCCAGTCGGTATCGTTCGGCCCCTTGTTGGGCGCCAGCAACCAGCCGTAGGGCACGTTCTCGAGCGAGGCGATGTTGCGGCGGTTGACCTGCCGCGTCGTCATTTCGAGGGAAAACAGGGCCGTGTTGTCACCGCGCAACGCCGTCATCAGCGCCAGATTCAGGCCCATGATCGACTTGCCCATGCTCGGGCGCGCGGCAATGATCGTCAGCTCGCCCGGCTGCAAACCGTGCGTGACCCGGTTGACCTCCGCCCACGGGTACGGGATTCCGGTGACGCTGCCGTCCTGCTCGTAGCGGCGGATCAGGTCCTCGTACCAGTCGTTCAGGCCAGCCGACGCCAGCGCCAGGCCACCACCGCGGCTGGTGCCACGGATGTCCTGCAGCTTGCGCGTGGCGTCCGCGGCGATCTCGCCCGCATCCCGTCCCTCCGGCTGGAACCCCGCGTTCGCAAGCTCGGTCCCGATCGCGATCGTCTGCCGCAGCTGCGACTTCTGCTTCACGATCTCGGCATAGGCAAGCAGGTTCGCCGTACTCGCCGTCCGGCTCGCGATCTCGCCCAGGTAGGCGCCGTTCTGCACCAGCTCGGCCATGCCCTGCGCCTCGAACCAGTCGCCCAGGGTGATCGGGTCGGCCGACTTCAGCGCGAGGATGCCCCGGTAGATCTCCTGGTGTTCCCGGCGGTAGAAGTCCTCCGGCGTCAGCCAGTCGGACACCTTCGCCAGCTGGTCATTCGCCAGCATCAGCGCGCCCAACACGTTCTGCTCGGCATCGATGGCGTGGGGCGGGACCCGCAGCGATTCCACACGGTCCTCGCGGTGCCAGTCCGGCACGGCGCTCACGACTGAGCCTCCAGCTGGGCCTGCTTGCCGGCCGTGGTCAGGTAGAACTCACCGCCCTGCCCGATCGCCCAGAACTTCGGCCAGCAGTCCCGAACGGCGTTCTGGAACGTCTGCCGCCAGTTGGCGTACCGCTTCGCCTTGCCGGCGCCGTCGGTGTACTTCGCCTTGAACCACGTCCAGGCAAGGCCGACGTACTCGGCCGGGAGCCCGACCTTCTCGGCGTAGGCGAACACGGCGTCGTCCTCGGGGATCACGGCCTCTCCGGCTTCCCGGCACTGCTCGGCAAACGCGGTCAGCGTGACTTCGGCGCGCTTCGGCTTTTTCGGCTTGGGGTCAGCAGGGGTGGCGTCCGCGTCAGCGGGCGCGTGTTCTTTCTCCTTCCCTTCCTTTCCCTTCCCTTCCCTTCCTACCTGCGCGTGCTCGCACTGTGCATCCACCGTCACTGACGCGTTCTGACGCGTTGACGACGCGTGGACGACGCGTGCTGTTTCAGGGTCAGGGAGGGTCGATGCAGCCTCACGCGGGTTGACGTGCTGGTGCTTGGCGAACGTCGGGATATAGGCGAGCGAATCGCCATAGAGGACGACCAGACCGGCGTCGATCAGTTCAGAGCACACGTCCTCGATATCGATTGCGTCGTCAGGCAGGTAGCGGCGCTTCAGGCTGCGCGGCTTCCATTCCATCCGGCCTTCGCGATCGGCCTCACACCACACGCCGATGTAGAGCAGGCGCGCGGCCATGGACAGCGTGCAGATGTCGTCTGAAGTGAAGAACTCGGGCTTCACGGTGCGGATCCGGGCCATTACGCGGCCGCCTTCAGTTCAAGCTGCGGGACAGGCACGCGCTTCTTCTCGTCAGCCGCGCGCACGTCAGCGAGCTGCTGGCGGTACTGGCGGCGCTCAATCTCAGACAGCGGCGCAGAGCACAGCGCCAGGTCGCGCATGTGGCCCAACAGGGCGCGGACTTCGTTCGGGGTCATGCCGCTGCCCCCACGCCGGCCTGCTCCATGCGGGCGAACAGCGCCTGCATCTGCTTGGACTGCTCGATGAAGGCCCGCTTGAGCGCCGCCTTTTCGTCCTCGGGCTCAATCGGCTGCGGATCGGCATACCCGATGGTCTGGGTGATGTAGGCCATGGCAACGTGGACGCCGATGTCCCGAGCCTTGCGCATGACCATGAAGGTCTGCTGCCAGGAAAGCTTCTCGTCACGCTGAGGGTTGAGGCAGGCCAACAACCAACGAGCGGCCTTGTCAGGGTCTTCCGTGTACTCAGGGCGCAACATCACGCCGACGTTCTTGGCGCCTCCGAGAGCCTGCACACAGGCCGTCAGAGCGCTATCGAAGTCCTCGTGGATCAGTGCCAGTTGCTGCATGTCCAACTCTCCACAAACCGTTTGGATTTCTTTGGAAGCCCTCATCGGGGCCTGATAAAGGCCAGCCCCGAAGGACTAGCCCGAATGGAATTACTGCGAGAAGTTGAGAGCGATCGAGTCGTACTGCTGGTCCGCCTTGGCGCCCAAGCATTCGCGGTGCAGTGGGCGGATGGCCGCTACCACTGGCGTGCGATCGAGCGAGTGAGGCCGGGCCGTGGCTGACATGTCAGGCGGCTGCCTTCGCCCGCTGGCGCTTGGGGGCGGGACCGAATACGTCGGGGCGGAGGTGGTGGCGGGTAATCGCCCCCTTCGTGTCCTCCTCAATCCGCTTGGCCAGCTTGATCGAGACACCGCGGCGCTCGACTTCGATATGGCCAACCATCCCCACGGAAACGCCAAGCCGCCTTGCCGCTACAGCCCGGCCCCCAACGTCGCTCACGTACTTCTTGAAGAACTGATTTGCGTCCATGCCCCGAATGCTACATGAGGTAGGTATGCGCGTCAATACTTCATGTAGCACGGGAGGCCGGCCATCGGCCCAGACTTATGTGCCCCTCACATCACGACAGGCGTCTCCTTTTATGCGACCCCTTGCAGCTAAGCTGACCGCAGCACGAAAAGCCAAAGGCATGACGGTCACAGACGTGGCACGCCAGATGCCGGAGGTTGCGCGCTCGACGGTCGGGCACTGGTTTACTGGGGAAAGGCAGCCACAAATGGATAACCTTCGACGTTTAGCGCAGATTCTTGAGGTGTCGGCCGCCGCGCTTGTGGCTGACGAACCTGACTACGCGAACACGTCAGAGGAGAAGATGGGGCTACACATGCTGAGGGAGATGTCGCCCTCGCAGCGGCAGGCAATGCTGGCCCTTATGAAAAGCATGAAGGACGAGAAATGAGCTCCTGGAAGGCGGTTGTAGGCGTTCTGGCCGGTTCAGTCGCATTGATGCTCGCCATAGGCTGGCTGCTGTCGGCGGCAAAGCCTTCGGATCGGCAGGTGGCGCCCCCGCAGCAGACTGTGCGGCTTGCCTCCATTGTTTGTGATCCGGGCGCTGGCCGGCCTCGTGCCGACCTAACGTTCCTGAATGAGGGCGACCGGCCTATCCGGTTCGCTCAGGCCTTCGTCCGCTTTGGCACATCGGTGCATGGGGGCTACCTAACGCCATCCACTCTGCCGCCAGGTTCGCGCGCGAACGTCACCATCTACGCCAGCCACGGCGCCGACTCTGACTGCCATCTTGATGCCGTGCAGGACCGGGACGGCAAGGCGATTTTCGTGGCCCGATAAGCCTCATGTAGTGAAATCGTTTCCGTTTCTCGATTTTTGCTACATGAGGTATTGACAGTGCGGCTACATGGTGTAGCATCACTCCCAAGCCGGACGACCCGGCACAGGGAGAGACGAGATGCAGCAGGCAGCAGACTTCGACCACGGCATCCTCAACGTGCCGCTGGCCAAGCGCGGCAACATCGATGCGCAGCTGGACGCCTACAAGGCGCAGCAGGCTCGTGACGCTCGGGCCAAGGCGAAGGCAGACGCGGCGCTGACGAAGGAGCAGCGCATCCAGGCTAAGGCGCTGGTAGAGGCCGCCGACGCCGAGATGATCGCTCGCGTCGCGGCGAAAGCCGGCAAGACCCCGGCGCAGGTTCGTAAGTACTGGATGTCCCGCGCGCATTGGGAGCCGGCCCTTGTGATCCGCGTGCTTGGCGGTGCCCCGTGCTGACTTCGATAAACGGGTACACGTGCGATCCAGAGAAGGGATTGATTTTCGGAAAGCGCTTGAAGCGCCCAGTCGGGCGCGTCAACGGCCGAGGATATGTCGAGCTGACTAATGGCGGGTTCGCAGGACTCGCGCACCGTCTGATATGGGAATCGGTGAGTGGCCCCATCCCGCGCGGGATGCAGATCAACCATATCAACGGCTGCAAGACAGACAACAGGATCTCAAATCTTGAGGTCGTTACGCCGAGCGAGAACCTGAGCCACGCCTACAGAACTGGCCTTGCGACCGCCAAGGGCGAAAGCAACGGACGAGCGCAACTGACTGGTGAGTCCGTGAGGTTCATTCGATCGTCAAGCGAATCCACACCCCGCATCGCTGAGTTGCTTGGCGTTAGCCGCCGAACTGTGTCCGACGTTCGTTCGGGCAACACCTGGAGGAATATCGCATGACCGCCTACAACCGCGCGCACCAGTTGCGCATCGACGGGCAGTCGGAGGCTGAGGTCGCGGAGGTCATCGCGCCGGCCGCTGAGTCGTGGATCGACCCGCTTGTTCTGCTGCGCCAGACGCGCCGCTACCACCGGATGCCGTACTACGCCCGCGCCAAGGCTCGCGCGCTCCGCCCTGAGTCCGGCATCTCCCAGCTCCGGATGATCGAGTTGGTGATCCGCTGCGATCTCGCCTGCCGCGATGCGGTGATGGCTTGGCGGGTGGCGGCATGACCGCCCTCCTCGCATCGTTTCTCGTCGCGGTGCTGCTCTTGGAAGCCGCCGACGCCCTGGCCTACCGCCGCGCTCAGAAGGAGTTCAACGATGGACGCTGACCGCATCGAGCTGACGGAGTGCGTCGGCATGGAAGAAATCCAGACCGGCAACACCGACCTGACGTGCGAGCGCGAGGCGCCGCGGCCTGATCCGGTGAAGCACCTGCCCGGCCACGAGCATTCCCGCGCCATCGCCACGGCTGGATGGGAACTTGCAGACCTCGCCTTCTATGCCATCGCGGCGCTTGGGATCTGCATGGGGGTATTTGCATGAATCTGTCTCTGCCCACCGCCGCGACCCTCCTGCAATCCCACGTCGCCTACACCACCGAGCCGACCGAGCGGCCGTTGCCGTACCGCACGCGCCGTCGCCGGGCTGGCTGGGTTCGCATCGGACTGACCGCACTCGCACTCGCCGCATTCGCGCTGCCGCTGATCGGTAGCTACTGACCAACTACGGAGAGGAATGCGCAGGCTGATGCGCCACTCGAATGTGCTTCGAATCGGCTAAGCGGGATGCACACCCGAACCGATACCACGGGATCAGCTCCGTGACTCTCCACCACCCAATGCGCCGGGGTCGCCGGCGCCACCTATTCGGAGTAGCACCATGAGCAACACCAACGTAGTCGCGTTCCAGCCAGCGGTCGAAGCCTATGGCGCCCGCTCGCTGACCGCCGCTGACATCCGCGCCACCGTCAACCTCATGCAGGACGTGATGCTGGAGGTGATGAAGGACGGCACCCACTACGGGACCATCCCCGGCACGAAGTCCAAGAGCCTCTACAAGGCTGGCGCCGAGAAGCTGATGGCGACGTTCCGCCTGGCCGCGAAGCCCGAGGTGCAGGACCTGTCGGCCGGCGGCGAGATCGCCTACCGGGTCACGGTCAACCTCCTGTCCGCGAATGGCGCGTTCGTCGGAGCCGGCATCGGCGAGTGCAGCAGCGCGGAGGACAAGTATTCGTGGCGCGCAGCTGTCTGCGACGAGGAATACGACGGGACGCCTGAGAATCGGCGTCGGGTGAAGTTCGCGAAGTACAAGGGCCAGGTCGAGAAGAAAAAGCAGGTGCGCACCAACCCGGCTGATGTCGCGAACACCATCCTCAAGATGGCGAAGAAGCGCGCCCAGGTGGATGCGGTGATCACCGCGACCGCAGCGTCGGACATCTTCACCCAGGACATCGAGGATCTGCCGGCAGAGATCGTGGCCGAGATCGTGGGCAACGAGCGTACGAGCGCTGGTGTAGCAGCCGTGCAGCAGACGATCAAGGAAGGCCCGGAGCGCGACGCGGCCGACATGGAGGCACGCGACCACGCCGCCAACGGTGTCGAGGCGTTCCGGGCGATGTGGGCCGGTTGGCCCAAGGAGAAGCGCGCGCTCGTCAGTGACCTCGTGCCGAAGTATCAGGCCATCGCCGAAGCGGCGGGCGCCGAGGCGGCAGAATGATCGACCAGCGCACAGAGGCATGGTTTGCAGAGCGGGCAGGCAAGATCACCGCGTCGCGGATGCATGACGTGATGCTCGAGCGCGACCGGGAGCCGTTCAAGTCCGGGCCGCGCAAGGGCCAGCCCAAGCCTCCACCCAAGGCGTTGACCGACTACGCCTACCAGCTGGCGGCGGAACGCCTCACGGGCCGGCCGCGCAAGCAGATCAAAGCAGCAGCGCTGCAGTGGGGGCAGGACGTGGAGCCGGCTGCGGTGGCTGCGTACCAGGCCGAGACTGGCGAGATCGTGCAGCTATCCGGATTCGTGGCCCACCCCACTCTGCCCTTCGTCGGCGCGTCCCCGGATTTCCTAGTGGGCAGCGACGGTGGCGGCGAGATCAAATCGCCAGAGTCGAGTGAAGTACATCTCGAAACCCTGTTGACCGGGTTGCCTCCCGAACACATCGAGCAGATCCAAGGTGGCTTGTGGGTCACCGGGCGGCAGTGGTGGGACTTCGTGAGCTTCCATCCTGACTTCCCCCCGCACCTGCGCCTCTACGTGCAGCGGGTGCCGCGCGACGACAACTACATCCAGCGCCTGGAAACCGCCTGCCTCCAGATGGAAGCAGACGTGCAGGCAATCCTCTCCGAAATCGAACAGAAGGCAGCCTAATCATGGCCCGTGGCGTCAACAAAGTGATCCTCGTCGGAAATCTCGGAAACGATCCCGACACCAAGTACACGCAGGGCGGCATGGCCGTCACGCGCATCTCTCTGGCGACCACCAGCGTCCGCAAGGACAAGGAAGGCAACCAGCAGGAGCGCACCGAATGGCACCGCGTGGTGTTCTTCGGGAAGCTGGGCGAGATCGCGGGCGAGTACCTGCGCAAGGGCTCGCAGTGCTACGTCGAGGGCGAAATCCGCTACGACAAGTACACCGGCAGCGATGGCGTCGAGAAGTACACGACCGACATCGTGGCGAACGAGATGCAGATGCTCGGTGGCAAGGCTGAAGGCGGCGACCGCCAGCAGTCCAGCCGCCCCGCACGTCAGCAGCCCGCACCGCAGCGCCAGGCCCCGCAGCAGTCGGCGCCGTTGGATGACTTCGCAGACGACGATATCGGGTTCTAGCATCCCCGCCCGCGCCGGCCGGGTTCACCACTGCCGGCACCGATTCAACGGAGCGACCCATGCGATCCGACCAGCAGACCGACATTTTCCGAGACGCGCGCCAGGTTCACATCGACGCATGGCGCGCAGCAGCGGAGACAGCCCGCCAGCAGTTCCCACACGACACGGCGCGGGCCGACTACTACACCCAGCAGGCCGAGCGCCTGGAACGCAGCGCGGAGGCGCAGAACGGATGAGCAAAGGAATTCAGGTCAACGGCGTATCGCCAGACGAGAGGGCGGCGACCTACGTCTACACGCTGAGCGCCGACAGCGGTTACCGGGCGAATGAGACAGGCCGAATCAGCGCGAACCGGCATGGCCTCGTGTGCCGTGCCCTCGCCGGCAAGCTGGACGACTACGACCAGTTGTCCGAGCAGCGGGCGGAGTTGTTGGAGGCGTTGCAGCTCTACACGTCCGTAGTCGGAAACACTGGATATGCGCTGTCTCGTGATTCGGCAGCGGAGTTGTACGAGAAAGGCATAGCCGCCATCGCCCTCGCCACGCAGCGCAAGGAGCCGGGAGCATGAGCCCGGAACAGTTGGTCTATGAGACCGAAGGGCGCCACGGCGGGGACATCCGCGGCTGGCATGGAGAACAAGCTCGGGCGGAAGCGGAGCGTCGTGAGCGCGAGGAATGGCTTCGCCACCAAGAACAGCAGGAGCCGGGAGCATGATCGGGATGACGGATGACCTCGTGGCGCTGAATGACCTGCTGGTCGGTGTCGAAATGGACCGACACAGCCTGCCGGATGGCGAGGCCAAGGTCGCGGCATTGGGACGTGCTATCGCCCGCCTGCGTGGTGAGGCGCAGGCAGAGCAGAGGGACAACTGCCTGACCGACGACGCGCTTATCGCGGCGTGGGAGGCAAAGGCGCGATCCTACTTGGACGATGACTGCGATTTTTCCGACGTTCGTTCGGAGGCACTCCGCGAGTGCGCCAACGAATTGCGCAACAGACAAGCCGCCCTGTCCTCGACTGCCGCGCCCGAACGCGGCCTGCCCACGCAGCGTCGCGAGAAGGCTGTCGAAGCGATGCTAGCGGATGGCTGGAACTGGAACTGGGACGGTGAGCAGTGGACTCGACCGCCTGCCGCGCCTGCCCCGGTGGCCGGTGGTGCTGTGGCCCGGCTTGCGGACGAACTGATGGACGCGTCTGATGTCGAGGACGGCGACGGAAACCCCGGCGCAAGCATTGCGTTCGCCGATGCAGCCGGCCGACTTCGCACCGCCCTCGCGCAAGACCGCGCATCGAAGCTGGCCGCGCCCGTGGGTGTGCCGGATGGCGGCGTGCTGGCCGCATTGCAGGAGTGTCGAGACAAGGCCCGCGCACCCGTGAAGTGCCACGCCAGCCCGAGCGGCAAGCATTCCGAGGCGCGCAACGCGAAAGGTTCCGGCTGGTGCCAGTGGTGCAGCGAGGAAGTCGCCGCGCCTACGCCGGCCGCAGAGCGGGAGGTGGGCCGTGGGTGACCGTGACCAAATCGCGCTGGATGCAGCGAAGAAGATCATGGAACTCGTCTACGGGCCGATGCCGGTTGGCGGCTCCGTGCAGCTGATAGCGCAAGTGCAGGTAGCCGTCTCGGAAGCCATGGCCGCACAACCCCCGGCCGCTGGGGTGGATGTAACGGATGAGATGGTCGAGCGGGCGTGCGCAGAATGGTGGGGCAGCGACTGGGGCACATGGACCGGCTATCAGGCCGACTCAAAGCGGGCAAAGGCTCGACGCATCCTGACCGCCGCGCTTCGCACTGGCGGGGGTGCGTGATGCCCGCTATCGGTGATTCGTTCCGGGTCGGCGAGGTGTGGAAGTCCCCAAGGGGCACCTACTACCGCGTCATCGCCAGAGAGGGCTGGCATGTGACATTGCGCGCCGGGCTAGATGGGCCAGGGCCAAATCAAAAGCGCGAATGGGATGACGTTATCGGGTGGGTTCGTCCGCCAGAACACAACAAGGAGCCCGCCACATGACCACCCTCGCCCAGGTCAACGAGGACTTCGACCGGCTGCTCGGAGAGCAGTTAGCCGGCCTAACCCCGCCCCGCGCGCCCGCGCCGATGCCGGTGCCGCCGATGCCTGTGCCGGAATTTCCGGCGAAAGATGGAGTGGAGCTGTGACCGAGAAATTGAGCGTGCGCCTTGACCGCGAGGCGCGAGCGTGGGCCGACTGGAACGCCGAACATCCGGACGACCAATCGCCGACGACTGAGGCCCTACTCCGCGAAGCCGCCGAACTCGCGCGGCGCGTGGAGGATTCCCAATGGATCGCGTGCGCTGATCGGCTGCCCGACCCCTCCGATCACGTCCAAGTGTTCCCGGATACGCACGAGCCGCAGACCTACAACTTCTACGCGCACTTCAACGGTGGGACCAATGGCGTGAAGGCTGGGAACTGGTATCACAACGACGAAACTGGATACGACCACATCATTACGCCGACGCACTGGCGCCGGATCAGTAGAGACGAGCCAAGCGTCAGGCTGGTGGTGGAGGTGGGCGATGTCTGATCTAGTCGCACGAGCCCGCGACCTCGCCCACCGCGCCCACGCCGGGCAGGTGGACAAGGCCGGTCGGGCGTACATCGAGCATGTTGAGCGTGTCGCGGCTGCGGTCAGCGATGACCCGGAGGCCGAGGCGGTGGCTCTTCTGCACGATGTGCTCGAGGACTGCGAGCCGTTCGAGCGTGAGTTCTGGGACGGATTCCCGGCCGCCGTGACTGGCCCCGTAGAGAAGCTGAGCCGTTGGCCCGGTCTGCGCCCGCTCGACTACTACGAGCGCGTACGTCGGTGTCCGATCGCTATCCGCGTCAAGCTGGCCGACATCGCCGACAACAGCGACGAGGCCCGGCTTGCACTACTGGACGACAAGACCGCGGCCCGGCTGCGCCGAAAGTATGCGAACGCGCGCAAGGCGCTGGGAGCTGATCTGTGACCGACATCGACAACACCCTGGCGCTGATCGCCGCGCTCGTGCAGGGCGACCGCTACCTCAACGCCGACGCCTGCGCGGTGTACCTCGGGCTGGTGACGCCGAAGGGTGCGCCCAACCGCCGCGGCTTCCTCGAGCGCGTGGCGTGCCGGTGCAGCTTCCCGAAGCCGCTGGTGATCGGCAACGAGTCGAAATGGAAGAAGTCTGAGGTCGAGCGATGGGCCGACGACGAGCGGAAGATCGCGGCGTGATAGCGCCGCCCTACCCCAGCCGCCGCGCCATGTCGGCGGCCGACTCTGAGTAATAAATCATCAGAGATTTGAGGTCGCGGTGCCCGATCATCTGCGCAAGCTGCAGCACGTCCAGCTTCTTCGACAGCCGCCAGATGGCCTCCGCGCGCGAGTCGTGGAAATGCACTGACCGGTGCGGTGTCTTGTCCCGCACCTTCCGCCACAGCGCATCCCGCAGCGCGGCGTCCAGCTGAAACGCCGGCCCGAAGCCCAGCGGGAGCGCACGCAGGATCTCGACCGCTCGCTTCGTCAGCGGCACGTCGCGCGCATCGCCGTTCTTGGTCTTAGGGAGGTGGACGTACTGCTCCCCGAGATGGATGTGCGGCCACGTGAGCGCCAGGATCTCGCCCGACCTCATCGCCGTTTCCAGCGCGAACAGGAAGGCGAGGCCGACACGCTGGGTCGCCGTCTCGGACTGCAGGCTCTCCCACACCCCGAATGCCTCGGCAAGCTCCTGTACCTCCGTAGGCGTGACGCGGCGCGCGCGTCCCTTCGGGGTCTTGGGCCACCGGACATCGGTCATCGGATTGGCGCGGACCCACTTCCAGTCGCGGCGGGCGACTTCAAACACCGCGCGGAGTAGGTTCATCTCGCGCGCGACGGTGCCCGGCTTTTTGCCTGCGGCGAGGCGCGAGTCCCGCCACGCAGCGATATCGTCGCCGCCGATCGCCGCCAGTCTCCGGGCGGCCATGGGCTCACGCTCGAACGCCGACAGCCGTATCCGCTCCCAGTGGCCGCCCGCCCGGCTCTCGGTCACCTCGCGCGCGTAGCGGCGCATGGCGTCGTGCAGGGTGCGGTCGGGCAGCTTCTTACCCCGCAGCTCCGCCTCTCGCTCTAGCGCCCACTGCGCGGCCTCCCTGCGGGTGTCGCACACTGCGGACTCGCGCACGCCGTCGACGTAGACCTGGACGCGGTATCGGTTGCCGTGGGGTCGGATGCTCGCCATGGGGAGCATCGTATGGGTAATTCGTGGGGAGGTGGCATGTGCGAACCGGTGCGAACACGGGCAATGCCGGAAACGAAAAGGCCCGCAAGACGTTGATCTGCGGGCCTTTCGTGTCGATCCGGGGCGATGGTGCAGCCCTTCGGATCTAGGTGGTGGTGCCGGAAATAGGATGCGAGAACCGTGCTACAGCGCCTTTCAGGCGGGACCGTGGGGAATTCGTGGGCTAGAACAGCCACGTGCGCTGGCCGTAGCCGGCGACCTCCGCGTTATATTTCCGTCATGAACCTTCTTTCTTCGCATGGAGCGCTGCCTAGGTGGCGAAGGGTTGCCGGCTTGGCGGCAGCGGTCATTGTGCTTTGCGTGGCGGTTAGCCTTCTCGCGAAGCATCTCTTCCCGGGGCCAGTAATCATGGTCTACGGCGACAGTATCGTCGCGGGCGGGGGCCTCCAGCACCGTTGGGCCGACCGGCTTGGCGCTCTGACGGATGCGAAATCTGGCCGAGCGCTGGCCGACGACAGGCTGGCAGGCGAGCGCATCGCCTCCACAGGGCCGCAAATAATTTGGGTGGCCATCGGAACAAACGACTACGGCAAGAGCAAGATCGGGCACCGCGAATTTCAGGAAGCCTACGGCCGGCTGTTAGACGACATCCGCGCCACCGCGCCGGGAGCGACCGTGTTCGCTCAGACGCCACTACTGAGGCGGTCAGAAGGCCTCAACAAACTTGGATCTACGCTCGCCGATTACCGGGACGCGATATGGGCAGAGTGCAAGGGCCGCCCTTGGGCGCGCTGCGTCGACGGGACCAAGATACTTGCGCTGTCAGACATGCCTGATGGGCTACACCCAGGCGAGGACGCGCAGCAGCGGTACGCTAAATTCGTTGCGAACTCGCTCAGCGATGAGCGCTGAAGAACGAAATAATATTGCTGGCATCGTATTGAGCAACTGACAGATGTCCGCTGCCGATGACGTTGAGTTCGGTGGACACAGCGACCGGGGCGATGATCGGCTCAAATGGATAGCTGTGGCCAGCAGGAGGAACGATCGTATCGGGATCGCCGGTGTTGATTCGGTAAGGCACGCGCCGGAATGAACTGGGCGCAGCTGCGATCGGGTCATAGCCTGACGAGTTGGCGACTAGCGTAGCTTCGCTACTTGATCCCCATGCGGCATCGATTGACGCGGTGAAGGTGGGGTTCGGGCGCATGGCCACAAGATTGCACAC